>JACCDM010330121.1_pt1 | contig 27276 bp, 49 predicted proteins | sample 7445851 | NCBI WGS metagenome assembly JACCDM01 (sample SAMN15323438, study PRJNA562643) | freshwater metagenome | isolation source: river surface water | place: USA:Blue River Watershed | collected 2017-08-16
AACGCAATTTTGTAATTTGTTATATTTATTAATATTAAAGTAAACATTAGAACATAATGAAGGACGTTGTTGTTTAAATTTAATCAATGCCTTACGCATTTCTACCTTATACATTTATTTCTACCACTGAGTAGATTATTGACCTTTTTACGAATGCTGATGTATCAATGTGATATATATTAATTAAATATATAGTCCTGTCACCTACTGATAATTTTGGTAATCTAGCGTCCGATGTGTCAGTATAAAAATGAAAAAATACATTATTTACGTCACGGTCTTTCTTTATTGTGGTCGCCATATAACCTAATTCTGATAATAGTATTACTGATTGCTTTTTGTATTTTACTAAAGGGGAACTATATAATTGTACAATACCTTTAGTAGTAAGAAGGTTCATTACCAATCGCCCCTAATAACATTTACTGCATATTCAAATTCTATTTTATTACCATCAACAGTCATGCCAAAAATAGTAATAACATAAAAATTATTTGTATCATCGTCACATATCGCATTAACCAAATTTTCTATAGAATATTTTTCTTCAATATGTTGACTATATACTTTACTTATATTAATAGTATAAGACACACCACATACAGTGAAATAAACTTTCTCCTTAAAATTAAAGAATACATTTTTTTTGTAACCCTTTATTTTATATCTTAACGCAAGGTCTGATATTTCCATAAGCCCGTATGTGTACATTATGTTGTCAGCCTAAATGGTTTTGGTATGCATGTTATGCCATACTTAATAATACCGCCACTAGCAAATCTAGTGGCAATAGCATTAATTGTAATGATGTAGTAATTATCGTCTGTAATATCAATAAACGACATTAGATAATCAATTGTATTAATATTACTAAATATAGATAACTCAATTATTTTTACAAAATATATCCAATCACCTGCTGATACATCAAGTTCAGTAGATATGTTAAAAAATACATTTTCTATTGGATTATTTTGTTTCCATTCAGTCACTAATTTTTTAATTTCAAGCGTAGTTAGATACATAATTTAATTACACCATATCTAAACTTAATTGAGTCGATAGGGTCACTTACACGTATTACTCTATTCATTAGTATAAGTATATTTTCAGTAGGCCATACAGCAGTAATATAACTTATAAATTTATTAATAACATCACTATCATTAGTGTATTCAAATTTAATAGTGCTATATGCAACACTATATGAATAACCTGCTATAGAAAATTCCTGTCTATCTATCCTCTCAAAATTTAACATAGAAAACCATATATTAGGTAAACTATTATTTCTTTTGTATAGTAATAACAAATTTGTTAGTGCGTATCTACCCATTATAATACCACCAATGTTATAGAGTATTTTATTCTATATTCTTTAATCGTTATCGGGTCGATTGAGAATATCTCGTTAATACTGTTTATGCCAATAATAATAAAGTTGTATACGTTATTAATTTGACGATAAAGAATAATAGGTACTGCCGAATTTATTGCTTCTTCTATAGTATTCTCACATATGAGAACATCATCTACATATGTGTAATAGTTTTTGTATATGTTTAAGTCTGGTTCTAAGACCCCATAATTTTTAGTAGTAAAAAATAGAGTGTCTACATTAATCTTATTCCTGACATATTTTCTTAATATATCTTCAACAATACTTTTACTACACATAGATTTACTTCATATATGTCTTTAGGAATATGGTTAAATCCTGTTTAATTTTTTCCATACGTTCATCCATTTTTTCAATGCAATCGTATGTACCAAAATTAAATACAGGAACATCAAACCGTTCAGCGCATCTAATTGCCGTTGTTGTACCACCAACATAGTCGCCATTCAATGTATAGGCTAACAAAAAATCAGACCTTACTATTCCCTCATGATGTCCTATCACTTGGCAAATATTTCTAGTATGCAGGTCTTTAGCATATTGGCTATGAATGTTATTATAGTGCAAGCAACACTTTTTTGCAAGCTCACGATATTTTTCTAAATCAGGTATGATAGAAGGCTTACCTGATACGGGTTTATGCTTTTTACTAACAGAGTATATGTCAGGAGTAGAAGTACCTATCTCAAACGCATAATCAGCCCCTTTAGCACCACCTGAGCGCAAGGTGTACCCTTTGCCCTCTAGCATCCTAGCAACCCCTGTCATGAGCGTTTTAACGTATGTTGGGGTCTCCCTTGAACCAACTCCTGTATAGTATTTCATTTCTTTTTCCTCTTATTAATTGTATTTTCAAATTTACGAGTTATCGGTATTACCTAATATTACCTTTTCAATTGTTGATACACTGTATGTGAATCTTGTACGTATCTCATCACCTACATCTTGTTGTGATATTGATTTTATTATAACTATTAATGAATACATAGGAATATAATAATGAAAATGAACGTGGCGGATAAAATAACGAATTGCATCTTCTAAACTTGCTATGAATACACTAGTTATAATCGGTAGATTATAAATACCAAAGACCTCTTTAGTAGTTGTATTATAGTTTTCAAGAAAGTCAATATGGACATACATATCATCAGATGTTGATATTTCTTTTGCATTTTTAATTATTATCTTAATAAAATCAATAATATCATAAATACCCAAATATTTTTGATAATTATTACTAATAGCAATATTCTTTATTTCAAGGTTTAATTCAAGTATATTCTTTTCATATATCTTTTCCATTAACATAGCCTCATTAAACTTTATCAATATTGAATATTGAATATATGAATTTGGTATCTATGTCATCTTCCATACATTGTAGTATTTCTTTTACAATGATAATTAGATATTTTTCAGGGTCCCACTCAGAATAAATATGCCTCATAAATGCTTGAATTGCTCCCTCTAAATTAAAGGTAATCGTATAAGAATGCCGTTCCAATTCCTGTTCATATCCTAAATTGCTTACATCATAACATTTGTCATAGTCGATAAGAAAATATATCCCATCCCACTTAAAGAATTTATTCTTATATAGTTTAAATAATGCTTCTACAGTCTCTAATGCATCGCTAAAATTAAGACTATTCGGCGTATTACTACGGATAGCTACTTTCCGATTATACATATTGGGTCTAATTATGTTATTAACAGGTTCATTCGGCATTTTTAAGACCTTCTTTAAGATTTAGTATAGCCTTATGAGATTCCCATTCTGCTATCGTTCTAGCCCTAATAGACATGTGATGAGGTGCTGTACCTTCATTTCCATTACATCTAAATTCTATAGACAAATAATGATAATTGCAACCTGCCCACATCTTACTATGATGTTCGGTCATTTCATTTCCACAATATAGGCAGCATGGAATTTCTTTAATATTTTCAATAAATTCAGATGGAATTGCCATTTATTTCTCCGACCCCATATTGTACAAATTTAAATTCTGTTACACATATATCACCACTATCGTATTGATAAATGTCGGTTATGATAATTACTAGAGTTTGGTAGTTTATGGTATAATTATTATATAAGTATTTTATAAAATAGTCTATTGCATCGAATAGTGGTGCTTTGAAGTTTTTGGTATTAACAACCCCATATGTTTTATCATCTATGTTTTTTCTAACGTCATATGACTCATGTGGGTCTAACATGAAATATATGTTTTTTATGTTATAGTATTTTTTTAGCCTACCTAAATTCTGAGTAATACCACCTAATATAGAATTATCAGGTGTAAATGGTAATAATATATTATTTGGCATTTCCTATCTCGTATAATTTAAAATCAATAGTCGTTTCCCAAATCTCACCAATTTTAATTTGACTAATATCTCTAATAATAACTAGTGTTATTCCTGTTTCATGAATATTGTTAACATAACTTACTAATGATGTTAAAGCATTTTGTAATGGTAGTGCATAAGTTTCTTTATCATAGTAACTAACCGCATTTTTATCTATATTTTCATACACATTATATTTGTCTAATGCGTCTATCATAAAATATATGTTTTTAATGTAAAATTTTGATTTTAATGTGAGTAAAGTATAATTAATTGTTGAATTTACACCATGATGTGAATTAAATATTTTTGTAGTGTAACCTAGACGAGTACAATCTATAATAACTTCTATTGGCTCTTTTGATGGATATAGAATATTAGTCATTATAATTATCCACAATATATATTTTATATTCAATGGTAGTTTCACATACAGTATACCTTAATTCTTGACTGATAGCGGTAATAATAATTACAGTTATATCTGTGCCATGACGTAAATCACTAACTAAAGAATATATTGCATTACATAATGGTTGTTTATAAGTTTTTGATTCATATTTACTATTTATATTACCTAGTTTCTCATATACATTATATGAACCTAACGCATCTAATCTAAAATATATGTTATTACACCCATATTGTTTTTTTGTGTTTATTAAAATATTACTAATGTTAGCCATTATAGAAAGGCGTGAAGTAAATGTTTTCGTATAATAGTCAATTAAATTAGTATTGCTGCTATTAAACCCAAAAATAATATCTATTGGTTCAATTAATAGAAGTGGTAATATAATATTAGTTGACATAACTATAAAATGTAGTTAAAAGATTTACATCACTCATCTGCAATACCGAATGTATAAAGGTTATAATCTATGTTAGTTGTAATCACATCACCAATAACTGTTTGTGTAATACTAAAAATGTTAAACAACCTTATACAACTAACAGGTGTTATAATATTAGACATAAATATTTCTAATGTTGGTATGATACCATTGTCTAAAGTAAATCTAAAATTACTAGTAGGCCCGACAGCTATTCCCATTAATAGTGGTGTAGGAATTGGTTGCACAATATTGAAATATACATATCTTTTACCTGCTTTAGACTCTAGGAAACGCATAATAGTATCACCAACAAACGTTAATGTAAATGGTAAGTCTATAGTACAGGTATGTGGTGTATCATATAGGTGAATTTCTGTGGGGCTACTGATAGTAGTTAATAAATTCTCAGGCATGACTAATTACCCTTATTAATATATTTCTTCACTTCTTTTAATTTATGAATATTATATTTGTTAGCCCACTTTTTAATAATGGTAGATGCTTTTTCAATAGTGCTACTAACATCGGCAACAGTTAAACACTTAATAGTAATATTAACTGAACAATAAGCACCATTAGCCACAACATCGACCCCATTTTCTTCTAACATATCTATTAATAATTCGAGGTAGTCAACACCTAGTCTTTCTTTAGCCTCATCTAATATAAATTCTAGCTCATAGTCGGCCTTATTTTCTAATGGGTGAAGATAAAGAATTATTTCAATCGCACAAATTTGGTAATTACTCATTTCGTTCACCCTATTACTATGTCTCTATTATGCAGAAAAAATGCCACTATGTAAGTGGCATTTGTGTAACAGGTTAAATCATAGTCAAAGCAATTTTATTTACTTTAGACTTACCCGAACCATGTGCAGGAAAGCCGATAATGTAGTTACGGTCAGTAATATAGCACAATTTGCAGTCAGCACAAGTTAAATCATCCTGATAGGTATTAGGGCATTTAACAACACGAACACCATTAGGAGTCATTGTAACTTTTTCACTTTCAATCGGCAATATAGTAACAACAGGGCCGATACCTAAACCAAAATATTCGTCTGCCATTGCCATATTTTCGGCGGATACATTAATCGTAAACCCGTTATCATTACTGTGCTTAATGAGTGGTGCGTTATGCTCATTAGGGATATGGTGAGTATAAGTAAAACCACGCTTGCCTTTATTGGCAGTTACTAAAGCAAACAATTCATCTTTATTGATATTACCATCAACATGAGATAAATCCCCTGCTTCATTGTGCCGCCATAAAGTATTACGTTTTAATTTCTCTACAGAAGATAACAAATCAGAAAACATGAAACCTTTGGTGAGGTCTTTTTTCCAATGGATACCTAGCCAATGTGCCTCAGCATAACAACCGTTACCTTTCAAAGAACATGTTTCGGGGCAATTAACTTGTGGTGAACGTGTAACTGGAATAGCACCAATCTTTGTGTTACCTGTTTTGCGGAAGTTATACATATTGCGTTCCTCGTAAGTAGTGTTGCTGACTTGATGTGGTTATAATACCAAGTCAGTACCTACTTTACAAGTTTTCATGTGTAACTGTTTGTTAATATAAGTTAGCTAATGAAAAAATCAGATTGTCATCATATGAAATTTCTTTAATGACAGAAATGCAATGATTAGATAGATTTTCATTATTAGTAATTTCAGATAGTTTTTTGATAAATTTACCACCTGCAATATACTTAGACAATGCTAAACGGTCATCAACATCGGCCCCTTGTCTTTCTAAAAACTGTATATAATCCTGTGCTGTGTACAGGTGGATATATATAGTTCAGTAGCTTCCATAGACCAACCTTTAAACCGTCTAATAATTCCCATATACTCAGTAGTATGATGTGTAGTATTAGTACGTTCATATTCGTCTAGGGTCTTGCAAAGCGTTTGGTAGGCACGATAATATTTCTCAATACGTTTAATATCTTTGTCTGTAATATCGTTCCAATTATGCATACGTTGAATTTTAGTATTATGCTCAACGTCAACTTTTTTGACTAACGTACAGCGATATGACTTACAAATGCGAGGGATATAAGTACCCAAGTAAGTATCATGCTTATACTTAGTCATAAGCAATAATTCATTGATTAATTCATTTGGGTATCCCAATTTAATTAAATCATTAATACTGATAATATCGCTACAGTCTTCAATCAAGTCATGGAAAATTGCCAAGAAATGAGTTATAATGTCATCGGTGTAAGTCATCACTTTATGCAGGACTCGCAACGGATGCAAGATATAAGGTTTACCACTTTTATCAGTCTGTTTATTATGGCAAATAGTCGCAAGCATAATTGCATCGGCTAAGGTAGGTTCGGATGAACTTAATAAATTTCTAATTCTGTCGTTTAATGCGTTCATACAAATGACTCCCAATCATTGCCATATTTCTGTTTTAACTTATCTAAATAATGGTTTGTCTTTACTTTAGTCATAAAAATGTTATTTTTAACACCTGACTTAAAGATAATACCTTCAAATAAATTAGCATTTGTTTTTACCGATTCAATATATTCATTGGTTAATTTACCATGATATAGTACTTTAGCACTGTAATCTTCATTTCCAAATATGTCAACAAATTTATCAGGTTCAATTAAACCATAGCGATAAATACTGACATCAAATAATTTGAGTGTTTTTTGTTCTTCAAGAACATGGCTACCTGCAAAGCTACTATCGCCTAGAAATTCCATATAACAAGTCATATTATCAAATTTGAATTGTTTTTGTAAATTTGAAATAATTGAATCGCCAATAGAATACAGGATAGGTAATGATTGATTGTATAATTCAGTATCTTTATCAAATAAATGATGACGGGTCCCAAATTTGTGCCAACCTTTCTTTTTATCCCACTCAAATCGTAAATTAGACCCGTCATATTTATAGAAAGAATATCCAATATCGTTTAATTGTTTTTCTTTAACTTGATTAATACTAGGAATTGACTGATAAATTTTCATAACACTGTTTTGCCTTTTACTCTTGGGCGAATAATATAATACACAGTAATATCAAAATCACTATCGTAGTAATAAAAACCATATTTTGTTCTTCGAGGGAATACCCCATAGTTTAGCATACAATCTTTTGTACATACATCTTTTAGAACATTTTTATGTGCAGATGTATGTAAAACACTCTTTTCTAAAAAACCTTCACGACTACTAATTTTAATAACATCCAACATATGAATACTCCTAAAACATCATTGTGTCACAAATAAGGGAGGACTTAAATAGCCCTCCCTCATTATTATAATGCTATTTTCATAACATTGGTCATGTATTGTGTTAAATCTTGTTCAGTCAATGTAAAGGTTAAATTTTGATAACCTTCGCCTGATTTCCAAAATTCAACAATATAGTCATTGACCATTTCATTAGTCATTAACTCTGTAGTAGGAATAATTAAATCTAGCCCGATACCATAAGCATAATTATACATGAACCGATTAGACATTTTGATAGTCTGTGTATTTAATTCTTGTTTAATTAATTCATTACGATATTTGATTGTCTTTTCCATATTACTAACTTGTTCATCTGACAGTGGTTTGAGGTGAACATTTGTGGTCGGGTCTAATAATAAATCTGGAATATCTGTTTCAAATTTAGTGAATGCCGTATGAAATGCGGTATTATAAATTTCTAAACAAACTTCTTCAATTATGGTAGAGACCGTCGTGTTATAAATATGCTTATTTCGTTTAGATAAGAAATAAATATCATCCCAACGACTATTAACAATATTAAAAACAGGATGACCATAACCTGAGTCGGTAATGAAGTTATCAGGGACTTTTGCGATTGCATTTTTTGTACGGATGAAATCTAGGTTTCTTTTTGAGCGTGTTTTATTTAGCCAAATCATATGAATCTTCTTTGTGAATGTTTATGTTGATACATCCATGTTAAGAAATGTCCTAAGACCCCATGAGTTTAACACATAGGGTCTAAATTTTCAAGACTTATGGATTAGCACCGAAAACTTTTTCATAAAGTTCTGATGTTTCTTCAAACTTACCAACTACTTCGCTATAGTTCTGTTTATGGTAAATTTTAATCAATTCCTGAGTTTTCTTTGCAGGTAGGCCCAATTCTTCAAGTAAAACTTCTTTAATTTCTTTAATTAAATCACGTTCACTTTCAATACGAATTAATGAGTTAGATGCTTCTTTAACTGCATTTTCGATTTGTTGAATTTCTTTTGGGTTTGTAGGCATTACAAATTCTACAGGTTGTTTTTTGGTACGGGCCATGTTTATTTCCTTTGTGTTATTGTGTTTCTGTTGTGGTATTTTAGTTATTGTTTGTAACATTGTCAACTAGTTTTTCAACTTTTACTCCACCTTTAATTAAATAATCAATTCCATCACGAATGCGATAGTCATCCTTATAATATACAGTGGTAATACCTGCCTGTATAATCATAATAGCGCAATCAACACAAGGGTTAAGAGTGACGAACATGGTTGCCCCTTCGGTAGCTTTTCCTAACCTAGCACTCTTAATAATTGAATTTTTTTCCGCATGTATGGTGTCAGGTCTAGTGACTAATCCCTCATCGGTTTCATACTCACAGTTGTTATCAAACCCATAAGGCGTACCATTCCATGAAAAGGATAATATATCATTATCCTTGACAATGACCGCACCTACTTTAGTCCTGCGAGCATGAGATAGCATAGCCGACTTTTCAGCTACTCCCATATAAAAATATTTTAAGTTTTCTTTCATTTAATTTCCTTTATTTTTTAATTCCCTCTAAAAGATGTGCAATAACATCTACTGTCCATCCATCGCCTAGTAAACTAGCAGCATCATTTTCTGACAAACTATCACAATATCCTACAGGAACAGATTGCAATAATTCACGTTCTTTTTTAGTAAGGTAGCGTACACCATCATACACATTAGAATCACATACAATATCATTTGCCGATAACCCTTTATAGTTAGCATCATAGTGATTTTTACAGTCAATATAGTGTTGACGGTCTTTGAAAATTAATGTGGTAAATCCTGCTGCATAATGGCGGTGAAACATTTTAACAGGAGTAATCAAAGGCCGACTATCACTTTCAAGTAAGCATCTAGCCTTTGTACGTTCGGTATAACCGTATTCTAAAATGTCTTGAAGATTGACATTTTTATTAACTAATTCATTTTTAATTGGAATGTTAGTCCAATATAATCTTTTTCTAAGCCCACCTGATAACCACGATGAATCTATAGCAATCGGATATACACCAAGAATTTCGGTAATTTCATCTTCCCATTTTTTGTCCATTTTTACGTTTTCTAACAGAAAATAGGTAGGTTTGGTTTCTTTCAATAGGCGGATAAATTCATAGAATAAACCACTCTTAATACCGTCTAGCCCATCTTTTGTTTTATTAGCACCCGACAGGTCTTTGCAAGGAGACCCTGCGATTAACAAGTCAATTTTAGGTAATGATTTACCATCTATTTTGGTAATGTCGCCCAATTGAATCGTATCAGGAAAGTTTTCTTGAGTTACTTTAATGGCAAATGGTTTAATTTCAGATGCGTAGTAGTTATCAATTTTAGCACCTATTTTATTAAGTGCTATTTGACCACAACTCATTCCATCAAAGCAAGATAATACGTTCATTTGTTTTCATCTATTAGTTTCTGTAGATAGAAATTATACAACCTTTTAATGGAATTTGCAACTAATAAACATGAAAAAGCGATTAAAGCACCAATAATTGTTAACGGGAACAATTGTAACAGGGACCAATAAAGGATAAACGTAGTACACTCTTTATCTGAATGAGATAAGCCTCTAAAATCTATCAAAGTAATATTCTTGAACTTCACTACATCTTTGTCTTTACCTGATTCTTTAAGTAGTTTGTACACAAATATTAATACACCACCAATAATGATATTAAGTATAAATAATTCCATCGGAGGAATAAATACAAAAATATTATTATGTAAAAATGGATAAAACGGATGGTTTGGTAATATACTAGTTAACCAGAATATTATTTGGGTAATCATATTATATATAAAGAAGAATATAGGCATGTTAATCACCGTTTTACTTTGTTGTAGAAGAATTTATATAGTCTATCACTAGAAGTACAATATAAATTGTATGATACACTAGTTAACATTAATACTATTAATGTAATTATCCCTAGAGGCATGAAAGTAAAGAAGCAAAATTTTATAAAACCATGCTCAAAGTCATCAAACTTATTAATATCTAACAATACCGTATTATTAAACCGTATCCTTGCATCTGTTGCTGCAAACCAAACCTTATAGATAAATGAAAATACTATCCCAATTACAATGTTTAATACTAATAATTCTAATGGTGCTATGTATGGGAATAAATAAGTCCATAAGAAATTGGACAACTGTAAATGTTCATTAGGTGCTACTGCAATTAAAAATGTCTGCATACATAATATTACATGAAACGCTGCTGCTAATAAAAACATTATGATTTACTCGCAAAAAAGTTAATTAATTTTTTCATAATATGGTCAATAGTTATAAATGATAACCAAATTAAAAATACAGGCCAGGCTATTGAAAACAAAAGTGGAGTAACCTCATCATTATCAATATTATATTCTATGTCGTATACTCTCATGTAACCTTTATGTCTAGCATAACTAGACTTAACTCTAAAATATTCAATTAAGTAATATACGAAAAACGCAACTATTCCGTACACAATATAATATGTCATGTTTGCACCTGTAGTAAATGACTAATAAGACCTGAATGTATAGACTGTGACCTTGCGAATTTTAACATAGAACTATGACTATAGAACTCTGTATCTAATTCATTATTAAGACCCCTAGCGAATTGAGGGCTTAAAACACTTAAAGTCATGGTCAAGTCAGCATCACGAATAACCTGTTCTAGTTGTGTTAAACGTAAGAAATCAATAGATGCATCATTACCTGATGCTAATATTAATCGTTCGATAAGTTTAGCATCAAATTTTCTAATACCTAAGCTATATGCAACTTGTGGAGTCAGAATAGCCTTCATACAGCCTATGGCAATATTAAGGTTTATCGTGTTATTAAATACACCACACGTATGACCCCAATCATGGAATAAGCAAGCAAAAAACAAGCTACGTCTTTCGTCAAATGTTAGAACTTTATCGACACTGATATAGAAAGCAAGTACAGTAACATATACAATATGAATCCAATTGTGATATGTATCTTTATTGTTACGGGTTAATGGATTAGCATCTTTCATTAACTGTACTATTTTTTTCCAACAGCTTTCATTAATGTTAATTTCTAACTCAGTCGCAACAATATCGAGCAGGTCTAAAAACTCCTGCTCTAAATATGCATTGAATAGTTTCTCTAAGGACATGTTACATGCAACCAAATTGAGTAAACAATACACAGAAATACACGATGTAGTTATACGATGTGATTAGTGGTAGATAGTTTAACATATATGCCTCACTAATTTGCTATTTTAGCTAGTACGTGACCGTGACATTTTTTAGGATGACAGCAGCACAGTAAGTTTTTGCCTTTCAAATCTCTCTTTATTTCAGCGATAAGTTCTTTGTCAGCCATTACATAATCATAATACTTAACTAAGACCTCATCACGATTACCATCCTTTCCTAATATAAATGGATTGCCATATTTATTAGGTCGCATGATATTGACAAAATTGACAGGCTCTTTATCAATATGAATATTATAGACTATCGGTTGAAATTCGTCAAAGTAATTGTCTAGTGACATACAAATCGTTACACTATGACCTGTTTGATTTAATTAATTTATTAACCTGTTTTAGTAGGTTGATATAGTCTTTACCAATCTCATTACTATAATCCTGACCTGTATATGTTTGTGGTTCTAATTTACAGGGGTAGTTAGCATCAATATCACTCATAACATATATGAATGAATATATTGGTAACATAATGTCATATACATCATTAATGAATGCCTCGTTAAATGACTTATGCTTTTCATATGATTTATTAATAGCCTCAATATAAGTATCATCAATATACATCCCCATAATAAAGTCTGCAAATTGTAATGGAATACTTATATTCATTGTGTATATTGCCATTTCATTCATCTTTTCATCATTATATTTCGACACTCTATCAAAATACTTTTTAAGTGTATACTTATAAATATTTTCAAAATGTTTATCGCTTTTATGTAAAATATAATCAAATGTATGATAACTCATTACAGCTAGTTTTAATGCGTATGATGCCGCATTATCATATATGAAACATCTTCCCTCATTGAAGCCCTCAGTTAAATGTTTCCATATTTCACATAATCCGTCATACGTTGATACACCATGTTTTTTAATCCACTCTCTCATATTAATAGCAATATCATGATATTCATTACGACCTAATTCTACATTATATAAAGTTCCTGCTAAACCTACGAATAATGATTGCATTGTTTTAATGTTATATTCAGTATTGTCAATAGTAAATCGACCATAATCATCGTATGTTGCATATAACATAGGGCCTGCAAATTCCCAATTACTATCAATGTGGCATATACTTTTATATGATTTAACTAGTGTTTTATTAATGACATTTGTTCTAGTTGCTATACTACCTTCTATTAGATTAAATGAACGGGCAGAATCACATAGTTGTTTAATAGGAAATATAACAGCCTTATCTCTTGGTGAAATAGTTTGTTTAGTCACAAAACACGATGTATTAAAAGACCCCATATTATCCTCGCTTATTTTCTAAATGATGTTTTTTTGTCAAAACCTGCTTGCTGCAATTTATCAATATCTGATATATTGGTCGGTAGGTCTTTTTCTTTGGCAATATACATAGATACTTCTTGCCAAATAAATTCAGGAGTAAACAAATCATAGAACCCATTATTCTTAGGTAATGTTGTTATATTGATATTGCCAAATTTATAATAGTAATCCCGAAAGAATAAAACTATTCCGAATGTCATATCAGGAAAGATGTTTTCTTCTTTGTCTAATATAGGATTAGTACACCATTTGTACTTTGCACGATAGTCAACAAAATGTGTTATGTTAAAACGAATAGCACTATTAAAATTTGAATTTAATGTGAAGCTAGTAGAGTCTGTACTTAATTCAATTGGGTACATATAGTTGCCGATAACTACTAACCCAAATATTTCATAATTGTTTGTTTTTTTATTATAATATGGAGTCTTTCTATATTTTGTAAGATTAGATTCATACTCTTTTACAATACTAAAATTAGGATTAGCATTATAGACTACCGACTCATCTTGGTAGTAGTTACTTGTTAAATGCCAAGTGTCAAATGCTTTTGCTATAATTCTCATACAGACCCCACGAATAATTTTTCAACTAATGATTTAGTTGTGGTGTATTTAGTATCATAATCACCTTCAACTAAAACAAATGGAATGTTAAAGTTATTAAGTTTATTAATTAACTTTTCTTGATATTCTTCACGTAATGCACATAATGTTATTTCCGTCTCATTATCTAAAAAGTTTCTATGTTCATCATAGACCCAAGTAGTATCTTTATAATCAAACACAAGTACTAGGTCATAATCATTAACATAGAACTCCAAATCGGTATCATAATGCCCAAAACAAAGGTCGGCCCATACTAATGTACTGACTACGGTTGTATCGGTGAATAAGAGCTTATTAGCGAATTTCTTTAATGCTAATTCACTATTATATTGACCTTGAACAAATTCACTTACATTTGATGGATAAAACTCACCTTGCCTTGCGATAACGCTTTCAGCATATTCAGGTACAAAGATGGTATTAAACTCTTTAGCTAATTTTTTAACAGCAGTTGTTTTACCAACACTTTCAGCACCTAAAACTGCAATACGTTTAACATATAATTCTTTGGCAGGTGATGTTAAAAAATCCCAATATTTGAATGGATTTTCACGAATCATTGTAGCACTAATAGGAATACTATTGCGCTCAATATCAATAGGAACGAATGTACAATTTAGAACATTAGATAGTTGTGTGCCATAGTCCATAGCTGCAATTAAAACATTAATTTGTTTTCCGACTGTACTTTCAATACCATGTTTCCAAATATCCCAAAACTTATCCGTAGTTGGGTCTTGCGGCATAAAATTGGCGAATGTCAATACATGAACATTAGGCATTAATTTTTTAATAATATCAATCCGAATGCTAGTCGATAAAGTTTGACCAAAAAAGTTGTCAACTAAAATATACAATTCATCACAATATAATGATGCAAAGTTAAATAGATATTCATGACCTAAGTGTGGTGGCATAAATTTACCAATAACGACACCTGTACTAAATGGTTTATTCATTTTCTGCTCCACCAATTATGCTTTTAATGTAATGTTCTAATAATACACCATTATCGTAACTAAAGCAATCACTACCATAGTAATGACCTGTAGATTGAAATACGTCAAGATTAAACTTATGGTCACACTTTTTAAGTAAAGTATTTTTGAAAAAAGCATTCTTAATAAGTGTACGCTTAATAGGAGATAGACTTGATAAATTCTCAATGAAAGTATCTTTATCACAAGTAATATATGTCTTAGGCATATGATTAATTAATTGTGTAAGTGATACACTTTGTTCATTGGCAATATGGAATGTTTTACGCTTATCTAATGCGACTAGCATATACATAACAATTAACTTAGCACATACATCAACAGGAGTTAAATCAACATAGGCGTTAGGCTCAGGTGGGCAAATATAATCTAATTCGTATAATGCGGTGACAAACATTTCAAAAAATGAATTTTCAAATGAGATACCTGTTTCAGTAGATGGTGTTAAAAGACCCGGTCTAAAAATAAAACCATTATTAACAGTAACCCATGTTTCTGCATCTGCTTTAGATTTTGCATAGTTGCCAATTAATAGTTGTGGTTTAACAGGGCTATCATATTCATGAGTGCCATAATTAAATTTTGAGGATACGAACACAGATAGGGTAGAAATGAATACTAATTTATCTTTATAATGACGTGCCAACTGCATAGTAACATCGACGTTATTACGCTGAAACAATTCAGCATTACCAACATTCTGAACCATACCTGCACTATGTACAACTAAATCAACATCGGGGAAACTATGTAAATCACAGTTATATAGGTCGGCCACCTCAATGATATTGAGTTTATATTGGCAATTTGATAAATCAATTTTGAATTTTAACAGACCCGATACTAATTTATCTGCACTACGAACGACAGCATATACATTGCAGACGGTGAGTAATTCTTTTAATAAATGTACGCCTAAAAAACCTGATGCTCCTGTAAGCAGGACATTATCTAATTTAGTCATTGGCGAATACTCTAATACGTTTAATATTCTAAAAGTATATCATATTAGCCCAATATAACTGTAGCTTTATTGTAATTTAGTTTTACCATTTACTGATAACCCAAGTTCTTTTTGTAGTAAGAGAGTAGGTAATTTACTACTAGGAATATATTTCTTAATTTCAGTTAATAAATCCTGTCTATCTATGTTGGCGGTATATATCAAGGTATAGGGTGATGTATTAGTGACGATAGCATACGTACAGCCAATGTTACGGGCAACACTCTCCAATTCTTCGGGAATGATTAATACCCCATTACGCTTGAATTGACGGTCAATTCTACCATGATAAAACATACTACCATTTTTGTGTTCTACTTTATCACCTGTATTAAAATAGTCAATTCCATCTAAATTAATTGTTTTATTTTTAGTTAATTCATCATCATTAATATAGCCTAAGAATAGACCCGACGATAAATATAAAACATTATCAATTATCTTATGTGAATTAGAGAATAGTGGTGCGCCAATATCATTAGATTCCCAATTATCAGTAACTAGACACATGAATGCCGATATACTATTTTCTGTCGGGCCATATGAATTGAAACATTTAATACCATGCTTTCTAATATTTTGAACTTCATATTTATCAGCAATTTCACCACCAAATACTAATGCCTGAATGAAGGTATCTTTGAAATTAATAAATTTCAAATATGATGGTGGTAAGTCTGTATGAGTTATACGATACTTTTTAATTTCACTTTGAATACCACGTATTGACTTTAGCTTAGTATCAGTTAAGAAAACAGTAGCACCTCTAGTAATGGCGATATATAAGTCTGATAGACTTGCATCAAATGATAATGATAAAAAGCAAGATACAATGCTATCTTTATTAACGCCTAATAAATCAGCTTGTTTATCTACTGTTAATAGCATTTTATCAAAGTTTAATGCAATTAGCTTAGGTGTGCCTGTAGTCCCTGACGATGCTACAATATGAGTTGTGCCGTTAGGAATAATAGCATTATCTAATTTATTTGTGATTGAATCAATATATTCTTGAGTGGGGTCTTGTGGAAGATTGCAGAATATAACTCCATTTAATAGGCAAGCCAATTGCATAACAATATTTTCATATTTAGATGCGCCATATATTAGCTTATACTTACCTGATACTTTGACAGCATTAATGTCATCTAAAAACTCTTTATAAGTCTTATAGATGACACCTGATACTGACTTGTAGATGATAGCCTCATTATTACTAAACGATGCCATCAAATCAAAAATTTTCATTTTCTACATACCAATAAGATTTTTTGAGAATCAACTGCGAATGGGATAACATCACCATCGTAACTATACAGTTCTATATCACAGAAGTCATCTAATAATGTGTATAGTTCAGGTAACATATAAAGAATACGCTGAGTGTCAAATGACTTATTATTCATTATCCAAGTTTGGTACAGCACATTATCTCTTAATTCAGACTTTCGATTGATATTATTATGAGTAAAATCAGCCTTAAATGTATTGATAATATGTTCAGTATGGGCAAGCATTAAAATAAACATACCATCATCATCTAAATGCTGATATACATTACTAATAAATCTTCTATCATTATCACGACTAATATGACCAATGCAGGTATTCCATGATAAGGCAACGTCAAATTTCTTATCTAATTTGACGTTAGCAAAATCGTCTTTAATGACACTAAGACCCTTATCTAAACACTTATTGATTGAATACTCACTAGCGTCAACGCCAATCGTTTCATACCCCTTATCCGACAATCCTTGAATAATATCACCATAACCACAACCGAAGTCTATTAGGCTATTAGGAGTTCTGATATTATGTGTTAAGCTATAATCAGTAATTAGATTATGAATAACAGTAGGGTCTGTATTAACTGATAATAACTTGGCATAATCGTCATTATAAAAATCATTCAACCAATTCATTTTTTAGCATCTCAACAAGGTCGGGTCATATGTTAGTGGTGGTTTAGGTTTACTACTTGGTATTACATCAATACCTGATAAGTTAGATGGGGTAATAGATGTTGGATAAATAACATGTTCTTCTTTTTTATCAACATTAGGAATATACTGTGGTTTTACTTCTTGCTTTACTTCAACAGGTTCAGATTGTTTATCTTCATTATGAATTTTATTTAAGTCATCTAGTTGTTCACTAGGATATGAATTATCAATTTCGTGGTAAAATACCAAACCTAAATGCTTTTCAATAATACTTACTTGTTCTTTTGTTAGCCCATTGGTAGGTGGGTTAATCTCAAACATTCCTTGCAACCAATAACAAAATTCTACGCTTTTCATATATATATATAATCCCTTAAAGAAATTTATTTGATAATATGGCTAATGATAAGATAATCATTAGCGGTGGTTCATCACTATAGCATAAATCACTATTCAAAAATTCTAGTAATTTCGATGTGTTATAATAATTTGATATTTTACTCGTTAATATCAAATCTGTAAAGTATTTTCTGTGCTTTTCATTTTTCAATAAATGAGTTATCGACGGTGACATAAATGATTGCTTAGGCTTATCAATAATATGTTTTGGTAGAACGTCTTTGAACATATTTCTAAGTAATGACTTTCCACCAACATTATCAAAGTGGTCCTGTATATTAAATAATGCCGCATACTCAACAACATCTTTATCTAAAAATGGGATTCTACCCTCAATACTAAAATTCATCGACATACTATCGTCTAGGGTCTTTAGTAGGTAATCATTCAATGCATATTTTGACCATGTATCAGCAGCCAATAGTAATTTGTTATTAGTGTTGATATTAGTAGATTGAAGATACTCATTAACAAAGAATGAATATGTATCATCACTAAACTCTAAGTTTGATAATGAGAATAGTCTATGTCCAATACTAGACTTAGCTTTAATCCATGTCGGCACACTATCTAATGTAATACTAGACAGGTCTAATTGATTTTCACTTGGCAACTGTATGCCTGTTAAATATGACTTATTAAAATTATTTGTTTGATTAAAATGTGAATAACCATAAAATATTTCATCAGACCCTTCACCACTCAATGAGACTTTAATTCCAGATTTATTAATTTCTTGATTTAATAAATATTTTGCGACAATATGCCCATTAATAGATATGCCATTAGACTGATATATTGCCTTTTCTAAATTATCATAAATGTCATCTAATGATACAGGGACTTCAATGAGGTTAATATCATTCTCAATAGCAGTCTGTTCGGCAAATTTATATTCACTATAGAAGTTATCATCGGTGAAATTAACACTATATGCGGTAGTATTGGTATGCTGATTAGCAATAATACTAATCAATGATGAATCAATACCGCCACTTAAATGACAGGCATAAGGAATGTTTGGTATTCTTTTCTTAATAGAATTAGTCATTAAATCTTTAAGATGATTAATATCATGCGTAACGATACTACTAGGAGATGGCCTGCTCCAATACATCTTCTCATCATAAGTATTAGATGTTAAGTTGTATTCAATATAATGTGCAGGTTTTACTTGGTTAATGTCATTAAATAATGTTCTAGTTTGTGGTAAGTATTGTAGGGTTTGAACAAATTTAAGTATGTCCTCATCTAATGTAAATGTACCTACTAATTCTTTAATAGTATCAAGTGATGAGGTAAAAATGAAGTTAAGGTCTTTCTTATAAAAATAAAGTGGCTTAGTACCGAATCTGTCTCTTGATGAATACACAACATTTTTCTGAATGTCATATAATATAAATGCAAACTCTCCATTAAGGCGTGATAAACAGTCGATACCATATTTAAGATAAAGGTGTAATAATATCTCACTATCCGAGTCAGTTTTGAATTTACTACCTGATAATATTAGCTCACGCTTAATGTTTTCATAGTCATAGAACTCACCGTTGACAATACAAATAACACTGTCTTGTTGAAAGAATGGTTGTGTTCCTTTAGAACCCGTAATTGCTAAACGGGTATGTCCAAAGAATAAGTCATTATAAAGCATATATCCTTTACTATCAGGGCCTCTATGGTTCATTGTGCTTAGTGATGCAATTAACTGACTAAACTTATGAGTCAAATTAGTAAGTAACAATCCACACATATTAGAGACCCTGATATTAAATTACATAGCTATAAACACTTTCTTAGAGCTATTAGAGTTGGCTTCTTCAAATGCAGCCTCCCAATCTTTAATTGGGTACACTTTCCCTAACAGTGGGGTAATTATATGCGAAAACTGCTTCATACACTGTAAGGTTTGTGTAAAGTCTAAATAGTTTGCAAATTGTATTGTAATAGACTTCTTAATACACTTTACAAGGTTAATCTGAACAGGGTCAACATTTCTGCTTTTGATAATGAGCTTTCCATCTTCTTTGATAGTATTAATTAATGAATCAATATTATCACTACTAATTTCTGTCTCGACCAATACATCATAATAGTCTTTTTTACTCAGGTCTGCTATTTCAACATTATGATTTAACGCTTTCAATATTGATAAAGTTAATGATGCAATACGATTATTACCATATACACCAATTTTATGATTATGGTTAACATACTTCAATACAGCCGCACTTGCAGAAAATGGTTCTGTATATGCTGCAATGATATTAGGTAAGTTATGCTTAAACACATATTGTGGCTCAACATTAATGTAAGACTGTAAGCATCCGTTAAAGTCAACACCCATAAATTTGTTATTTTGTAATGGGTTAACTGTAACTGAATCTAACAGAGTAAATGTATTTGTAGGGTCATGTATAACAATACCTGAAAACTCATGCCCTAGTATGATGTTATCAGACTTAATTGTGTTATTAGCAACATATAAATCAGTCCGACATAATCCGACATAAACTACCATAATGGTTACTTTACCATCTTCATGTGTAGGTAATTCGTTGGTTGTTACTAATTTAGAGACCCCCTCTAATTTAATTAATTTGTCCATCTTAAACTCCAATTTTTTAATTCATTAATTTTAGTAATGGGCCTCCCATTACTCGTTACATTAACATCTATTTCTTCCGAGCCATCAGCACCATACACATTAAACAAGATATGAAACATAATGTCTAGTGCGGTTGTGTCATTGATGAAAAGGCTATAAACATATCCTACTTTCTCAGGGACTTTAATCCTTGATATTTGTATCAGTGGCATACATTTAATGAAATGATATACTTCATAGTTAGTAGTATCTAGTGAAATGTTATCAAGAGATAAATTATACTTTGGTAACTCAGCATTAAACACAATAGCAGAAACAAACGCATGAGAGTATTTATACTTTAATTGATAAATATTTCGGTTAGCAATGACATAACCATAGTCAGAAATAGGAATGATGTCATCTTTGGTGAAAATATTCATAAAAAAACCCTGTATAACTGTTTCCAATTATACAAGGCTTTTAGATTTTTTGCAATCAGTTATTACTGATTAGCAGCATCTTCTACTTCAACAAGTAAACATTCAGTAGTTAACATCAAACCTGCTACGGATGCAGCATTTTCTAATGCGGTACACGTTACTTTAGTCGGGTCTAAGATACCCATTTCAAACATGTTACCAAATTCTTCTGTAGATGCATTGTAACCATAGTTTTTAGGTAAGCCTGTAATATTCCATGTATGTAACAGTTTAGCATATACGTCATCAGCATTAAGACCTGTATTAGAAACAATTTGCTTAAATGGTGCTTCTAATGCTCTTAATAAAATAACTATACCAGTATTTTGGTCTTTGTTAGCACCAACTACTGATATTACAGAAAGTGCTGATAATAACGCAATACCACCACCTGCTACAATACCATCTGATACTGCTGCACGAGTTGCATATAATGCATCATCTACACGGTCTTTCTTTTCCTTCATTTCAACTTCGGTAGTGCCACCAACTTTAATAACTGCTACACCACCTGATAATTTAGCAGCACGTTCTTGTAAGTTTTGACGTTCATAATCCGATGTTGCATTAGCAATTTCAGTACGAATAGTAGTGATACGATTATCAATATCATCCTTAGAACCTTCACCATTAATAACTGTAGTAGATTCTTTACTAATAATTACTTTCTTAGCACGACCACAATCATTAAGAGTTGCCTTAGCTAAAGGTAAACCAATTACATCAGAGATAACTTGACCACCTGTTAAGATAGCAATATCTTGTAGCATTGACTTACGTTTATCGCCAAAACCTGGGGACTTAATTGCACATACTTTAATAATATTACGCATATTATTAATAACCAAATTAGATAACGCATCACCATCTACATCATCAGCAATAATCAATAATGGCTTATTGTTGCGTGTAATTGGTTCTAAAATTGGTAATAAATCCTTAATATTAGATATTTTACCATCTACTAATAAGATATATGGGCTATCTAATTCAGAGGTTAATGAAGATTGTTTATTAACAAAGAATGGGCTGATATATCCCCTGTCAAATTGCATACCTTCTACCACTGATAAAGAGTCCTCAAATCCTGTACCTTCCTCAACAGTAATAACACCGTCTTTACCGACTTTATCCATTGCTTGTGCAATAAGATTGCCGATAACAGTATCAGAATTAGCCGAGATAGATGCAATCTGAGATATTTCTTTGTTAGTAGTACACGGGACTGAAATGTTACGCAATTCAGCGATAACCGCCTTTGTTGCCATATCAATACCACGTTTAATATCCATTGGGTTTGCACCTTTATTGGATATTTCCTCAACACCTGCCTCGAAAATAGCTTGTGCAAGGACTATAGAGGTACTAGTCCCGTCCCCTACAACATCGGCTGTTTTTGTTGCTACTTCTTTTACAAGTTGTGCCGCCATGTTTTGAAATTTATCTTTTAGGAAAATTTCTTTGGCTACAGATACCCCATCTTTGGTGATATGTGGTACGCCATATTGACGACTAATACCTACATTACGACCTTTCGGGCCTAGTGTTACTTTAACGGCATTCGCTAGAATGTTAACACCTTCACGCATTTTTTGACGGGCTTCGTCGCTAAATAAAATATCTTTGGTATTCATACTTTTCCTTTCATTCTTTTAATGTAATTTCGTGTTGACCTACGGGATGACCCTGAACCAAGCATAACAGCAATTATTACCAATACTATTACTATTATCATTGATATTATTATCGGAGATATTACTAAGAGCCAACTCCAAGTAATATATCCTGTTAGTTTAAGACCTGTAAATAAAACAGTTAATAGTATTGCTAATAGATACATATTAGTTACCTTTGAAAATGTTTATCTTATTAGAAAAGTTAGTTACTGCTAACTTAAAGTAAGTATTTATTTGAGTAACTTTTAATGACGTGTCTGTATTATCATTTTCTAATATAGCTTGTAATTCTTCGGCCTGTTCTTTATCTAGGTTATAGACAATAAACAATACAAATGATACAAATAAAACAATAGGTAAGTATAATGGTGCTAATACAATCCACCAACTAAGTAAAACTACACCACATGATTGTAATACTATAAGTGTGATTGCAGCTATTAAATAAAATTGAACCATTATTATTCCTTATTTCTAAAATTGTTGATTGCTTGGTTAAGCAATAAAGTTAAATGTTTTGTTTTTTCATCTGGGTCTGCACCAACTAACAGTTTACTATTAATTGCGCTTTTTTGTTCATTACTTAAATTATAATAAATGAAAAAAGCTATCGACCCTGCTAGTACCACCCCAATTATCATTGGGGATAATACAAAAAACCAATTCCAAGCAATAATACCCAATAGCTTTAATGTGATAAAGACTAAGGTAAGTCCTGGCAAAAAGAAATTGTTCATAAATGTCCTTATCGTTGGTCAACATTGATAAATGGTAACACACCGCTATTGATATTAGGTAATTTACCATCCCATTTATCAATTGCATTTTGTTGCATTTCAATTTGACGCAATTTAATTAAGTTTTCAGTTACATTTTCTTTTTGTAACCGTAAGGATTCTGCTTCTGCTCTTGCACTAGCAATCTTTTGTTCTGCTTCAACTTTGATACGGTCTAAGTCACGGTCAGCTTTCAATTTTAATTGTTCGGCAGTTGACTTTGCTTCTACAGCAGCACGAAAGGTTGGGCTAAATTGGAAGTCAGTAATAGATACACCATCTACAGCAACATGATATTTGCTTAATTCAACGGTTAATGTATTAATGATTTTACCCTTAACATCTTCACGACGAGAAATTAATTCTTCGGCAGAAAATTGTGCGGTAGATGCTTTTAGAATTTCTTGTACTCTAGGTGCAATGATTGTAGTATCAACATCTAATCCTGTATTTTTGTAAATTTCAGTTAGCTTATTAGCATCTAAGTGATAGTTTACGCTAATTTCTGTTGTAACAGTTTGTAAGTCCCGTGTGCTTGCAGTACCTTTTTCGTCTGCTAATTTAGTACGAACATCAGCCTGTACGACCTTAGACACGAATGGGGTCTTAAAATGTAAGCCTTCGCTAGATACTTCTTCAATTTTTCCAAATTGAAATTCAATACCACGATAGCCTTCTTGTACCACATAGACTGAACTAATTGCTGCAATTAAGCCTAAACCTGCAATTGCGCCTGTGATAAATAATGGTGCTGACATATTTTGTTTTCCTTATTATAATATTTCGGTGATTGAGTCTTGAACGACTTTTGTTAATTTGACGTATTTTAAGATTCCTGTAAATCTTTCTAAGTTATCTGCTAACGCATTTCTAAATGCAATAACATCTTCCTCATAAGAACTATCAGGGTCTAAATACTCAAATCGGATATTTAATTCTTTTAGAGTAGCATAAAACACTTTTGAATACTTATCGCTGAAAATAATAGCATATTTATCATCATAAGTAATTTCAGGTGTATCTGCAATCTCTATAATTTTTTCGCATAATTTGTCTAACATTATCTTTCATCCTAAAAATTATTTTACTATATTCCAATCCTATGAATGCTTATTACACCATAGATAGCAACTTGACATCTACCATTACTGGATTCCTACAGCTAGAAGGCCATGCCCGACCTCATCATTAACATGGTATTATAATTTTACTTATAATACATTACCATTCATACTAATGACTTATTCCTATATTGCTCTACCTTTCGGATTGTCTAAAATAAAGACCCGAACAATATAAGGAGGAATATGTTTCTTTTCTAAGTCACCTTGCGTACTCGCAAATAAAGCAACCTATTAGATAATTATAGATTTATATGTGTTAGAAGTCAAGTACTAAATACCCATTCTATTTTTTTATCTGTTAAATTAATTTTTGTATCGCATACAGGACATGTAATGAATGTATATGCTAAAAGTTGTAGAACTTTTGTTGTTACATCAGACCCTGATACTTCTAATGTTGAATTACAATTTTCACAAGTATGTATGAATACTTTTTGTTTTGGCACTTCGCCACGTTTAATTATTTTCATATAAATCCTTAGTTTCCGTATATCTTACCTGTATTTTCAATGATACGATACGCTCTATCATCATACAATGCAATCATACCAAAATCTTTAACATTCGTAATCTCTAAGACTACTCCGATATGTTCTTTACACCATGCTTGTATATGTGGTGTACATTCAGGAACACTCGCCCTTGCAGTAAATATTTTTACAGTTATCCCTTTAGATAGCCATTCTTTAACACGACCGACCATTAAAGGCACAGGGGGTCCGATATGTTCTAACCCACGCCAAATATCGTAAAATGCTAATGTACCATCTAAATCAACACCAATCCATCCATGTGACATATTAAATTCCTTTTATTTTAACTTTAATTTTTTCTCTAATGCTTCTTCTTTTTCAGACTTTCTATCTAAATACCGAACATACGGGATAAATACAGGTGCGATGAAAAAGTACACGCCAAATGCAGCAGATGTTTTCCAATCATACTGTCTAAATTTACTATCGCCTTTTTCAAAAAAGGCACAGACCGCAATTAAAAAACTCAATGCCGCCCAAAATGCTATAATGCCAAAAATAATTGTCATAGTTATTCCTTTGTTACTCAGTCATGTTTAATATCTGTTTGTATTTTAATTGAACACTTTTATTAGGCATACCTGTTGAAATATGATAAAAAATGTCATCTAATGTAGTTCTACTAGCTGTATTATTATATTCTAACTCATGAAACATACTATTCATACGTGATATTGTCTCAGGACATATCATTTCATACAAAAATGTATTATAAATATCCAATGTATATGCGTTAAATATTCTTTGGTATTTTATTTGTTGAAGTCTGTTTAATAAAAATAAGTCATGGTTACTCTTAAATGTAATAACAGACCCCCTACCAATAACATACATATTAACTAGGAATAAAATTAATAGTTAAACTAACAAGTTGACCATCATTTTGCCTTGTAAATGTAATGCTTTCAACACTACATAAATTAATACCCATATTGTTAGGTATGACCTCTAATGGCAGAGGTGATTTTTCTTTTTCATTAATAATATCATTAATAGATATAGTTTTTGTTTTCATATTATTTCTTCCTATAAAGTTCAATAATGGAATGAGGTTTCATTCCACCAAAGTTTTTATCCCAACTGTCGATGATTTCTTGTTTATTATCTAAATCATCTCGTACTTCAATACTACCAAAGTAATGACGTGTTTTAGAAATGAAGTTTTGTTCAATACCATCTTTATCAATTACCGCCCACCCAAACATTTCATAGGTGTCTTTAACAACATCAGCCTTAGCTTTGTTTTCACGCTCTTGACGTTGTTTAGCGCAAGGACATAATGTTTCCCCTGCTATCGGGCCTAAGCAAGCACAAGCATTAATTTCACCACCCGAAGTGTAAATTTCCATAAATTCTTTAATGCCACTCATATCTATCTCCAAAATGCTGTCAGACTGCATAGAATGCGATTTAACGGTAGTTTGATGTAAAGTAATGCTATGGTACTATATTTGAGGATTTAATGCAAGAAACGTATTGTGGTTGAAATGTAAAAGCCCAACATTGAGTTAGGCTTTTATTATAATATCTATTGAGAAAGTGTTTTCACATTCTCAATAGACGTTATTCATACTAGTGATTACTCACCAATCATATTTTTAATATCTTGCTCGGTAACATACTGTCGTTGTTTCTCATTATTAATGAGTAAACGATAAACATTATATGTTCCTGCAAACTTATGTTTTACGGGTGTCATAATGTTCAGGTCTCTA
>JACCDM010047465.1_pt1 | contig 27260 bp, 25 predicted proteins | sample 7445851 | NCBI WGS metagenome assembly JACCDM01 (sample SAMN15323438, study PRJNA562643) | freshwater metagenome | isolation source: river surface water | place: USA:Blue River Watershed | collected 2017-08-16
GCGATTAGTGGCGAGATGACAATCGCCGTCCCTGGCATGACAATAGCGGGTAATTGATAGCATAATGACTTGCCAGCACCCGTAGGCATGAGAACAAAACTGTGGTTCCCGGCGATCGTATTTTGAATGATGGCCTCTTGTTCACCTCGAAACTGGCTAAAGCCAAATGTCTTTTTGAGTTGCTCTTTTAAAACATCAGGTGAAATGGAATTGGTCATACGATTGATCGTGGCGTTTGTGTTTCTTTCTTGGCGGAATTCTTTCGATTGTCTTATCTTTGAACCCTGAAATCCTTACTAACATTGAAATTAAGCAAAAATATTCAATCCACAGCAAAAAAAGTTTTAACCCAGGAAGCGGAGGCCATCTTGCTTGTAAGCCAAGCCATCGATTCCGAATTTGAAGCTTGTGTTGAACATTTGCTCGCGCAATCCGGCAGGATTGTATTCACTGGAATAGGGAAATCAGCTATTATCGCCCAAAAAATTGTAGCTACCATGAATTCCACGGGTACTCCCGCGTTATTTATGCATGCGGCTGATGCTATTCATGGCGATTTGGGAATGATTCAAGCAGGGGATTCCGTGATTTGTATTTCCAAATCAGGTGATACACCCGAAATAAAGGTACTTGTCCCGCTGATAAAGCGATTAGGTGTTTCGCTGATTGCCATGGTATCGAATAAACAGTCTTATTTAGGCCAACAAGCAGATTATATTCTGCATGCGATAGCGGACCAGGAGGCAGATATGATGAATTTGGCACCTACCACATCCACCACCGTTGCTTTGGCCTTAGGCGACGCGCTTGCCGTTTGTTTACTTGAGTGTAAAGGATTTACCGCACAAGATTTTGCAAAATACCACCCGGGAGGTGCACTCGGTAAACGGATGTATTTGAAAGTTTCGGACATCTATCCTCAGCACGATTTCCCATCCATTCCTCCTACAGCTACCATTCAGGAAGCTATTCATGAGATTAGTTCAAAGCGTTTAGGGGCAACTGCTGTAGTAGATAAAAATCAATTATTAGGGATTGTTACGGACGGGGATGTCCGCAGGATGTTGGAAAAACAAACGGATTGGGCTACAATAAAGGTTGTCGATATGATGAATCCGACGCCCAAAACCATTGATTCAGATGCCTATGCGACAGAAGCCCTGGCTATTATGCAGTCTTTAAATATTACTCAGTTGGTGGTAATGGCAAACAAAAAGGCCGTGGGATTTGTGCATCTCCACGACCTTTTGAAAGAGGGGATTGTCTAATTACCGCATTCGGTTTGAAGATTGTACCAGCATCTCATCCTTACGTATTAATCGATTGGCGATCATATTGGCCAATAAAGAAACGACTAACGCGTAAAATGCATAACCATATTTTCCTTGGGTTTCAGGTTCAAAAGCAAGCATGGCTTCTTTGAATATCACCCAAAAGGCATAGGCCATCGCACCTGCAAGTAGAAGTGAATTAACTAAACCTAACATCATTTGGCGGACACGATTCTTAAATGAGAAAATCGTAACCAAGGTAATGATTGTGGAAAGTGTAATTAAGATAGTAATGGCTATGGCTGGGTGTGTGGCAGTCGTTTGCTCTCCCTGCGTTAGGGTCCATTCGTTGAAGAAAAGGGTCACTTTTTGACCTGTTGAACCTATTTTGCTCCAAATTGGCCAACCGGTCGATGTGACAAGGCTATTGGCAATCATGACAAGCGCTAGAAATAGAGATTGTGGTCTTTGTATCATGGCAATTTAATTTTGTGCGAAATTAAGCATTTTCTTGAAAAAGCTTAGCTGCGATTTTAGCGGAGCTTAGGCATAATGGAATTCCGCCACCTGGGTGTACGCTTCCTCCAATCCAATACAGATTCTTTATGGCTGGGCGGTAGTTTGGGTGGCGCAAGAATGCCGCAAATTTATTGTTGGACGCATTCCCATATAAAGCCCCTCCTGAAGAAGAGGTGCGCGTCTCTATGCGCCTTGGATCCAGGTAATCTTCTGAAACTATGTGTTTTTCAAAGTCCACACCTAGAATTCGACCGATTTTGTTAATTACGTTTTTGCGAGTTTCGGCTACTAACTGGTCCCAATCTTGGCCACTGTTGGCAGGAGCATTCATAAGTACAAACCAGTTTTCGCAACCAGCTGGTGCATCTTCCTTGGCTACTTTGCTTGAAATATGCACATAGGCGGTTGGATCTGCATCCATTGTTTGGGTTTTAAAAATCGCTTCAAACTCACGTTTATAATTTTCCGTAAAAAAGATATTGTGTACTCCTAATTCATCGAAAGTTCGGTTTACCCCCCAATAGAAAATAATCCCAGAACTGGATTTGGGTTGGGTTAGTAATTTTTGTGGCTTTGGGAGCTCCGAAAGCAACTTTGTATAGCTGGGTCGGATATCCGCGTTGCTAGCCACAAAATCAAAATCATAGGAACCTTTTTCCGTCTCGAGCCCTAGCACTCGACTTCCCGCTGTTTTAATTTTTATGACCGGTTCATTGAGGTGAAATTGTACGCCAAGTTCTTTGGCAAGTCGGGTTAATGAGCGGGGAATTTCAATCATTCCACCGGCTGGGAAATAAGCCCCCAGATTATATTCTAAATGTGGAATTATGGATAGTGTGGCCGGTGTTTGGTATGGATCAGATCCATTGTAGGTCGCATATCTGTCGAATAGCTGTACCGTTTTAGGGTTTTTAAATCGCTTGCGGTGGCTATTGTGCATCGTATCGAACAAGCCAAGTCGATGTAAATTTGCATATCCAGTGAGCGCTTTTTTACCTGTCCAAGTGGATAGTTTGTGCAAGGAATTGTCTAAGAATAAATCACTGACAATATGGTATTTCGCGCCAGCATCTGCAATGTAGGTACGGATATTGCCAACTTCCTCCCCCAAAACTTCTGCCATTTCTGCCGCGGTCTGGGCAGGATCTTCGTGGGTATGTAGGCGGGTGCCGTCTTCCCAGAAGTACCGACAAATTTCTGGTAAACGCTCATATTGAAAGTAATCCCGCGGATTTTTTCCAGCAAGCTCGAATAGTTCATCTACCAGTTTGGGCAAAGTAAAAAGTGATGGCCCTGCATCGAACCGAAAGCCATCTAGGGTAATTTCGGCTAATTTTCCTCCAGGCTGTGCATTGGCCTCAAAAACGTGTACTTTTTGACCTAGGCATGCCATGCGAATCGCAAATGCGATACCTCCTATTCCTGATCCGACGATTCCAATTTGTGCCAATGAATTATTTTTGAATCCCTAAATTAACTAAATAAGAATAAACAGGTAAATGTTTTACACTCCATTTCATTTTCCGTAATTTTGCACGAATTTTTAAATTTTATTATGCTACGTACACACACGAATGGCGAATTGCGCATGGACCATGTAGGTCAAACGGTCACATTATGTGGTTGGATTCAAAAGACGCGCGATAAAGGAGGGATGATTTGGGTTGATTTACGCGATCGCTATGGAATTACGCAATTGATGCTGGAAGAGGGGAAATCGACTTCGGAGGCTTTGCAAATTGCCCGAGGATTAGGGCGGGAATATGTAGTGGAGGCAAAGGGTGTCGTGGTAGAGCGCTTAGCTAAAAATGATAAATTACCCACAGGTGATATTGAGATTAAAGTGACAGAAATTCGGATCTTAAATCCGGCTAAACTGCCACCATTTTTGATTGAAGATGAGACGGATGGCGGGGATGATATTCGGATGAAATACAGGTATTTGGATTTGCGCCGTACTCCCATTCGGGAAAGTTTACGTTTACGCCACCAAGTAGGACGAGAAGTTCGAAATTATTTAGATAAGCAAGATTTTATTGAGGTAGAAACGCCTGTTTTGATTAAGTCTACACCAGAGGGCGCACGTGATTTCGTGGTACCTTCACGCATGAATCCTGGCGAATTTTATGCTTTACCGCAGTCTCCGCAAACATTCAAGCAGTTATTGATGGTTTCAGGATTTGACCGTTATTACCAAATTGTCAAATGTTTCCGTGATGAGGATTTGCGTGCAGATCGTCAGCCAGAGTTTACGCAAATTGACTGTGAAATGTCGTTTGTAGAGCAAGAGGACGTTTTGAATATGTTTGAAGGGTTGATCCGCCATTTATTTTCAGCAGTGAAAGGATTGGATATCGGCGAAGTACCCCGCATGACCTATGCTGATGCGATGAAATATTATGGTTCGGATAAGCCTGATATTCGTTTTGATATGCAATTTGTGGAGTTGAAAGGGGAGGGTGTCGACTTGACTTCAGGCAAAGATTTTCAGGTATTTGATGCGGCGAACACGGTGGTGGGAATTTGTGTAAAAGGTGCTGCTGAATACACGCGCAAGCAATTGGATGAGTTAACAGATTTTGTTCGTCGGCCGCAAATCGGCGCGAAAGGCCTGATTTACGCACGCGTACAGCCAGATGGAATTGTGAAATCTTCGGTTGATAAATTTTATTCAGAGTCAGATTTGGCGACTTGGTCAGCTGCATTTAAAGCAGAGCCAGGGGATTTGATTTTAGTTCTTTCGGGTGATGGAGATAAGGTGCGGAAACAATTGAATGAATTACGGTTAGAAATGGGCAATCGCATGGGATTGCGTGATCCAAATAATTACAAAGTACACTGGGTAGTGGATTTCCCACTCTTAGAATATGGTGAGGAGGAGGACCGTTGGTTCGCTATGCATCATCCATTCACAAGTCCAAAACCAGAGGATATTGCGTTGATGGAAGCTGGGGAATTTGGTAAAGTACGTGCTAACGCCTATGATTTAGTTGTGAATGGCGTGGAAGTGGGTGGAGGTTCAATTCGTATTTTCCAAAAAGACTTGCAATCTAAAATGTTTAACGTATTAGGATTTACAGAAGAGGAGGCACAGGCGCAGTTTGGGTTCTTGCTGGACGCGTTTGAATATGGGGCACCTCCACATGGGGGATTAGCTTTCGGATTTGATCGTTTATGCTCCTTGTTTGGTGGTTCGGAATCGATTCGCGATTACATTGCATTTCCTAAGAACAATGCTGGCCGTGATGTGATGATTGATTCGCCTTCGCCGCTTGCACAGGCGCAATTGGATGAATTAAAAATCAAGACGAATTTATAAGCTAACTCTAGCTATTGAAATAAATGTTAAAACGGCAAACCTAATTTAGGTTTGCCGTTTTAGTTAGATTTAAAAGTCGTAATGGAACACTTCACTGGTCCATTCTCCTGCATTGATATTTAATACTTCCTTGATCTCCCCGTGGTGAATATCAAAAACCCAGCCGTGCAGATGGGGCAGCTTTCGATTTGCCCATGCTTTTTGAACGATGGTTGTTTTGGCTAAATTTTGAATTTGTTCGGCGACATTCAATTCAACTAATTTATTGAAACGCTCTTGTTCATTTGGAATATTTTTTAGTTCTCCCAAATGTTTTTCATAGACCTCTTTTATATTTCGGAGCCACTTGTTAATCAAACCAAAATCTTGATTTGTCATGGCAGCTTTTACGCCGCCACAATTGTAGTGTCCGCAAACAATGATGTGCTTGACTTCAAGCACTTCGACAGCGTATTGCAAGACAGAGAGTAGGTTTATGTCGGTGTGAACGACCATATTGGCCACATTGCGGTGTACAAAAATATCACCTGGATCCGCATGCGTAATTTCCTCTGCTGGGACTCGGCTATCCGCACAACCAATCCACAGAAATAATGGATTTTGCTCTTTAGACAAATTGTCAAAATAGCTTTTATCAAGCTCTAATCGCTCACTTGCCCAAGCTTTATTGCTGAGCAATAGTTTCTTATATTCATTCATAATTATTTCTTTTTAAGGTCGGCTTCGATGCCTCGTTCGTGGGCACTCGCGATAAATTCCTCTAATAATTGGTTAATGTCATGATCCATAAAATGAACTTTAGATGTATCAATAAATACTTCTGAACCTGCTGGGATTGTCCGTAAAGCTTCTTTTAAGGCCATTTTATGCAAGAACGTAACATCCTTCTGAAATTTGATTAAAACCTCATTATCTTTTTTAAATACGGAGAAAACAGAAGAGTAATTGGTAGATAATACAAATATTAAACCTACCAGCGTTCCGATGAAAATTCCCCATAATAAATCGACGCCAACAACAATTAGAATCGTAATTAGAAAGGGAGTCCATTGTTTCCATCCTTCGGCAAATACCTTTTTGAACTCTTTTGGATGGGCTAATTTGTAGCCAGTATAAAGTAAAATACTAGCTAAGCATGCTAATGGAATTTTGTTTAAGTACAGAGGGAGTGCGAGTACCGCGACGAGCAATAAAATTCCGTGTGTGAAACTAGATATTCTTGTCTTACCCCCCGAATAGATATTGGTCGATGAGCGTACAATCACGGAAGTAATGGGAAGTCCACCTAATAAACCGCTTGTCATGTTCCCTACTCCTTGTGCAATTAATTCACGATCAGCTGAGGCAATGCGCTTTTGCGGATCAAGGGCTTCGGTCGCTTCTAAGGATAGTAAACTTTCAAGCGATGCCACAATGGCCAAAGTGATCGCAATGGAATATACGTTAGCATGGGCAAGGAAACTCCAATCAGGCGTACTGATGCCAGTAGCCATGGCTCCCCAAGATTCGTAAATGGGAAGGTTAACCATATGATCCGATGAATCGCCTAAATACCATGCGGGCATTTGGTGAAGAAAAAATGCATTCAACCCAACTCCTGCTAAGACAACAAAAAGGGATGCTGGTAAGGCATTTAATAGGTTGATTTTTTTGCCTAAAGCCGTCCACGAGAACAAAATGAGTAAGCCAATCGCCGAAATAATGAGTGCTCCAATTTTAATTTCAGCAATTGATTTAGCTAGCTCAGTGAACGTATTTTGGCCATCTGAAATTTGAGAAAATTCGAAGTCGCCAATAAAATCTAAGTCATCTCCGATCGCATGTGGTATTTGTTTTAGGATGATCACGATTCCGATTGCGACCAACATGCCTCGAATAACAGATGAAGGGAAAAATCCGCCAATTTTACCCATTTTCAACACACCTAAAATTATTTGAATGATGCCCGCCAGTATTACGGCGACAAGAAATCCCGAGAAACTTTGTAATTCCGTAATGGCGTTCGCCACAATTATGGTTAATCCTGCGGCTGGGCCACTAACGGATAATTCAGATCCTGATAAAATGGATACGATAATTCCACCGACGATTCCAGCAACAAGTCCGGCCATCATTGGAGCGCCTGATGCAAGCGAAATTCCTAAACAAAGGGGAAGGGCTACCAGAAATACGGCAATGCCCGATTTCCAATCCCCTTTTAAAAAGGACTGAATGTATTGATTCATATAGATATATATTTAATTAATGAAAAATTAGTTGGGGTTAAACTAGTCGTTCGGGAGGGGTAACGATGGGATTGATGTGGCCTATTGATTTGCCAATTAAATAGAATTTATCTGATTGATGTTGGGCTAAAAATGTCTGATTAAATGTATAAACGGAGGTGTTGAGGGGCTTATCTGAAAAATCCTCATCTTCATCAGTCAAATCATCTTCCTCTTCCTGATTTTCCTGGATAGGGATTCTTGGCTTCGTATGGTGTTCGTTTTGAATGTTTAAGTGAAAAATTGCGGATACAGATGTCTGTGCTAACACAGGTTCTTGCCAAGAACCTATTAGGCAAACCCATAAAATTAGTAACACGCGCATCAATCGAACGTTGTTTTAGTTTGACTTATTATTTTACCTTTTTCATCACGAGCTTGAACGATAATTGGTTCGATGTCTTCAAATTTATCTTTGCCGTAGCGTAATTCTTTTTTCAGTCGGCCACCAGCGCCAAATTCGTAAAATTCACGCCACCTTCCAATCCGAACACCATCATCCAATTTTCCCTCAATAGCCAGATTCCCCGATGGATAAAATAACAAGTATTGACCTGTTGACTTTCCGTATACATACGGGATGACCTCCTTGATTTTAAGCTTAGCAGCATCAAAGTAACTAATTTCAGACCCGGATGGAAAGCCTCTGTCAAAATAATTTTTTGTTAGTAGCATTCCTTCGGAATCGTAGGTCTCCCAACGGCCATCTTTGGCCCCCATGAAAAAATTTCCTTCTTCCATGAGTTGCTGATTAATGATTTTACGGTAGGGGCCATGGCAAATCTGGGCCTTTTGATTCTCTTTCAATGGTGTATTTACAATACGTGACTGATCGGGGTCATACCACCAAATTTCCTGCACATAGGGGCTAACGGCTTCATCTTCTATGTATTTGACAACAGAAAATTCTTCAATTGTTGCTCTTCCACCTGTACCATACGTCCCGACGCGCCGTTCCGTCTTTGTCCCTTCAAATTCATCTTTTGGGATGGTTTTCTTTTTCAAGCGGCGAGCAGTCATGCTTGCCTTAAGACTTACATCTTCCCAAATAGCCTGACTTTCATTTTTGATATTTTTAGCGGATTCTAATCCTTGCTCCAAACCTGTGCTAAGTCGACCGCCGAACAATCCCACTGCTTTTCTTGTGGTATCCGTGGCAGGTTTATTGGTTGAGAAAATGGATTTATCTTGTGCTTCACTTAGGAAGCAAATGGATACGACTAAACAGAAAGCAAATCCATTAAATTTCATAGCTAATGGAACGTTAAACGTCCAAAAATATTTCTCAAAAATAGGAATTTAAATGTTTCCCTCGGGTAGTTTATGTATTTTTGTAACGTTTTTTATAAGAACAAGCCAATTAATCAAATTACGCATTGGAAAAGCACGCAAAAATATATGTCGCTGGCCACCGAGGAATGGTCGGTTCCGCCATCGTTCGTTCGCTACAAAAAAACGGATACCATAATTTAATTTTAAAGACTTCGGCGGAACTTGATTTACGTAACCAACAAGCCGTTTCGGATTTTTTTGCTACTGAAAAACCAGCGTTTGTTTTTTTGGCAGCAGCTAAGGTGGGTGGAATTGTAGCGAATAATACGTATCGTGCCGACTTCCTTTATGAAAATTTAGCGATCCAAAATAATGTGATTCATGCCGCCTATGTGAATAAAGTGACGAAACTAATGTTTTTGGGGTCATCGTGTATTTACCCCAAATTAGCTCCCCAGCCGTTAAAAGAGTCTTATTTATTGACAGGCATTTTAGAACCAACAAACGAGCCCTATGCCATCGCTAAAATTGCTGGTATTAAGATGTGTGAAGCTTATCGGGCGCAATATGGATGCAATTTTATTTCGGTTATGCCTACGAATTTGTATGGTCCAAATGACAACTATGACTTGCAGAATTCACATGTTTTACCTGCGATGATTCGTAAGTTTCACGAAGCCAAAGAACAGGGAGATGCCTCTATGGAGTTGTGGGGTACCGGAGCGCCCATGCGGGAATTCTTATATGCAGACGATTTAGCGGAGGCATGCTTGTTCCTTATGGAGACTTACAATGAATCTGAATTAGTAAATATTGGTACGGGTGTAGATGTAACCATCAAAGAGTTAGCTGAAACAGTTCAAAAGATAGTTGGCTTTACTGGAACGATTCACTGGGACACGGGTAGACCGGATGGTACGCCACGTAAATTAATGGATGTGTCTAAGCTACATGGCCTTGGCTGGAAACATCAAATCGAATTGCCCGAAGGGATTCAATTAGCCTACCAAGATTTTTTGGCGAATGCCACCATTCGAAAATAATGGAAAAAGTACAGGATTGGTTTAGTGCTTGGTTTGACTCCCCATATTACCATATTTTATATGCGGAGCGCGATGAAGTAGAAGCAGCTTCCTTTATTCAGGCGCTACAGCAGCGTTTGCAGCTTCCATCAAGAGCACTCGTCTTAGATGCAGCTTGTGGAAAAGGCCGACATGCCAAAACGCTTGAACAGCTAGGACTTCAAGTAGATGCGTTTGATCTTTCTCCTCAAAATATCCAACAGGCAAGTGCATTAGCTTCACAAAATTTACACTTTTTTGTTCATGATATTCGCCAACCAGTGCCCAAGCAAGGGTGCTATGACGCGGTGTTTAATTTCTTTACTAGTTTTGGATATTTTGATAAAGTTGCTGACAATGTGGCGGCATTTCAAACTTTTGCAAATGCATTAAAGCCTGGGGGTATTTTGGTCATGGATTTTTTTAATCCATCATTCGTTCTCGCGCAGTTAGTTAGGGAAGAAGTGGTGTTGCGAGGTGGAATATCCTTTTCAATTAAGCGATGGGAGTCCAATGGTTTTTTATATAAATCAATTTCATTTTCTGATCTGGGCAGAGATTTTAAGTTTGAAGAAAGAGTAGAATTAATTTCTAAACAGGACTTTATTGCCTATGCTGCTCAATCTGGTTTAAGTTTAGTAGATTTAATGGGCGATTATTCTTTAGCGCCATTCGATGAAAAAACGTCACCACGATTAGTTTTTACTTGGGTAAAAAAATAGAAAGTATGGATACTTTTCAGGCGCTTTGGACAGTAGAAACATCTCATGGAGAGTTTGAGACGACTGTACAATCTTTGCCTTTCGACACATTGGTAGCTAACGATGTCCTAATTCGAGTCCAATATTCTTCATTAAATTACAAGGATGCGCTATCGGCCAGTGGCCATCGTGGCATTACACGTGACTTTCCACATATCCCTGGAATAGATGCGGCAGGGGTCGTTGTAATGGATAAAAGGGGCATTTTTCAAGCTGGAGATGAGGTATTAGTAACTGGTTTTGACCAAGGAATGAATAGCCACGGAGGTCTTTCTGCGTTTATATTCGTGCCTGGAGATTGGGTTATTGCCATGCCAAAAGGCCTTAATCCCCGAACCGCTATGCAGGCAGGTACAGCTGGACTAACAGCAGGTTTAGCCATACAAGCACTTCTTGCTAATGGTCTAACACCAGCCTCAGGTGAAATTCTAGTTACGGGTGCTACAGGTGGCGTGGGTATGATTGCAGTGAAATTGTTAGCGCAATTGGATTTTAATGTAGTCGCACTGTGTGGGAAACCGGAATTGGATGAAACATTAATTGGGCTGGGGGCGAAGCGTATTATGCGCCGACAAGATTTTTTGGCAGAAAAGCCGCGGGCTTTATATCCAATGCAGTTTGCGGGGGCTGTTGATGTATTGGGCGGTGATGTGCTTGTAAAGCTAATCAAATGCTTACAGTTTGATGGAACTGTAGCTGTCTGTGGCATGGCTTCGGGTGTAGAATTACCTGTACAAGTTTATCCATTTTTACTACGAGGCGTGCGACTCATTGGCATTTATTCAGCAGATACACCTGTAGCGCGTAAGCAAGAAATTTGGGATTTATTGGCCGAAAATTGGGCCATAAATTTAGATGATTTGACGACTGAAATTTCATTAGCTGAGGCTCCCAAAATCCTGAAAGAGATGTTAGCTAGTCGCTCCTCTGGACGCTATATCGTTAAAATTTGATGAATTTAATTGGGTTTTGCCCTGCTACTCCTTGGAACTGAATCATATAAACGCCAGCCGGTAGGCTACGCAAGTCGATCAATTCTGAGTTCATAGGCCTTTCGATCCATGTTTTTCCAAGTAGGTCAACTATTCCAATTCGTGCATTTACAGATTTTAAGTTGGTAGGTATGCCGAGCTGGATTCCGCTTTGTGTTGGATTTGGATATGCGGTAATTTGCGAAAATGGATTTTCTTGTTCCTGTCCAAGTATGCTGATAAACAACTTATCAGAAGTGGCGAGACACCCATTGCTGTCGATTAACTGAATTTTATAGGCCCCTGATTGGGTGGGTAAGAATTGCGCTTCAGTTGCTCCCGGGATTTTGGTTTCCTCTAAAAACCATTGCATATTCTTTCCAACAGGTGACCTAAGGAATCCGTCAGAATAGGAGATTACTGGTGATAGTGGGCTTGTTACATTTAAAGTAAATGTATTAGAAAGTGTCGGACAAACCCCACCGAAACTCGCAGTAACTTGATAAGTACCGCTTTTCGTGATGGAAATACTTTTGCTTGTTTGTCCAGTAGCTGCCCCATTTAATTGCCAAGAAAAATCTACCTGGTCTGCTGTAATAGCCGTGAGTGTTTCGGTAACTTCGCTGCAGACTGTTTTGGTTCCAGATTGATTTAAACTGACAGTGGGAGATTTCATTTGGCTTAATGGAACTTTTATCCGCGGGCTTGGGCAGCCCAACGAACTAAATTTCATGTCGTATAGGTAGTAATAACCGCTGGTAATGGGTGACTCATTAAATAAGGAAGCGGTCATGCTTAACACGTGTGGGATTGTGTAAGGGTATCCTAGGTTAGCGGGCGCATTAATGGTGTCTGTTAGCGTACGATTGCTTCGAAATATAGAAGCTCCGTTGCTACAACTTTGCGAAATGAGGTAATTTCCTGGCTTGGGGAACGGTAAGTTTAGTTCTACAAGTTGTCCGGGATCATTTTTATCATCTGTGAGTTGATTATTTATTCTATTTGAATTTCGTTGGGTTCGGGTGGCTGTGAGATCTTTGGCGATAGAGTAGACCAATTCGCCCGTATCTTTATTAAATACTGAAAACGTGATTGTTCCCGATGTTCCCACGTAGACGCGGGCTGTTGTTAAAATAACTGGTGTGTAGATCTCCAAAATAGGTTCAGGTCCGAAGTTTTCAAAGTAGCTACCAGAACCGAAAGCCGCTTTAGTAGCTGGGCCGAGTGTTCCCGAGAAATCTCCTGAGGAAACAAAGTAGTCACGCCCAGGGGTAGAAGATATTTTAAGTCCTGAACCGATTAAGGTGTTGTTCGAATACCAAAGTGGATAGCCCCCCGTTGAACTTAATGCAAGTGTATTAGACCCAAGGCAACTAATTCCAGTTGCGACAGGTGGGGTTGGATTTTCAGTTTGGTATAGAATTGTTACCTCATTGTTCCCTTCAAATTGATCGCCTACAAGTCTAGATTGTAGTTTAAACTGATAATTTTTACCTGCTTCTAGAGTGACCGGTCCACTAACAGAAATCATCGTTTCCTTGCCAGGAGCTAAACTTGGTACCGTTCCAGATAGTTGGCCTATTTCAAGTTGATTTAATAAAACTTTTACCGTGACAGGGATTTGAGTTTGAGCTTTGCTCCCTAAATTTTTCACTTTGGCTTGGAGGCTAGTGGTTCCGGTTGTTGCGCAATTGAATCCACTAGAACTAGTTAGCGAAACGGCCGCGATGTCGTTTGAGGCTTGGGTAATTTCTACTAAAAATTCATTGGTTTCTCCACTTGCATAATTACCACAGGTACTCGGACGTCCATTTGTGCTCGAAATGAGTCGCATGCGGTAATAGTTCCCGGCTATGGCCAGTGGAGAGATTTGAATGCTTTCTCGAAAAGTTGAATTGGCTTGAAATGATGTAATTGTTTCTTCGGCATCATCAAAATCCCCATCCTGGTTCCAATCAGCAAGAAGTAAACTTTCTTTTGTTTGTGCATTCGTAAAATCAACTTGAAATTCTAATTGCGAACCCTGCTCAGTCTGAATTCTTTTTTGTGTAAAATCAGTGGCATTTGCCTCGGTAAATTCCGTCGTGCCAAATTTTGTTTTCGTAATGCTATTGAGATTGGTCGTAGGCGCTGCAATGCAATAAGCAGCTCCTCCAATACCCGATATAATTAGGCTAAAATCTTGTTTATCTAATTTCAAGGTGCCTTTATGGGATAGTATCAGGGTATATGTTTGACCAGGAATGGCTCCGATTACACGAATTTTCTCCACGTTATCGCGGAAATTATTTCCAGTTGTAGCCAGATTACCTGGGTTATCCGGGTCTAAAATAAAAGGGAGTGATGTTCCTTGTGCGCTTTGGATTTGGATGTCCAGGTCATTCACCAATCGTGGACTTCGGTTATTCAAATTTTCAGCAGTAAGTGAAAGCACAGAGCCTTCAGGATCGGTCCAGGTTAGTGTAACTTCGAGATCTCCTTTTCCGGAAGCGATGAGTGGTATGGTTTGTCGGGCACCGTTGGCCAAGGTCCCTTCTGTGATTCGGTGAGATTTACTCTTGTTTTGGATGACAGAAGCGGCTTTTTCTGCATTGATCAATCCCCACCCACTTTGGTAGTCTGGCCCCACATTTCCCATGTCTAATGCTGTGTGTATCGCTAGACCTTTTAAGGTTGACGCACGCATAAATACCCCTTTATTTAGACGATTGTATAATTGTTGTAATAAAAATAAAGAGCCTGCTACTTGAGGGGAAGCCATTGAGGTACCACTGAGGGTGGCATAAGAGGCATTGCCTGTATTGGATGTAGATAGGACATCAGTCCCTATGCCTACTACATCAGGTTTGATTCGTCCATCGTCCGTGGGTCCCCAGCAAGAAAAATTACTTAATTGAATGTCTTTGCCATACATGGGTATTTGTGTACTAAGTTCAGCGGCGCCTACGGTTAATATATTTTTTGCATTTCCTGTTGTGGAAATAATGTCATAACCATCGTTTTTGGCCCTTGCAATGGCGGATGAATCGCGGGTATTGCGAAGTAAATAATAAGTACCGGGTGCTGGCCCCGTTTGACTTCGGCTGTTCCCAGCAGATTTTGTCATTAGGTACATTGGCGCGTTATATGCTATGCGATCAAGAGCTTGTGCATTGCTATCGTAGAACCCAAATTTATAGTCCTCAGTTGAACTAACTGCATCATTTCCCCACCATTGCCACTTCAATTTTGCTGCATCATAAACCCAGCCTGCTTGATACCCATAAGAATGGTTGCTAATTAATAGTTTGAGCGAGGCTGCGCTTATTTCCGAGTTGTCATTACTATAATCCCAGGCTTTCAAATTTGCCCCAAATGCCATGCCTCGTGCGGAGCTATTGACGCCTGCCGCTATTAGTGTTCCAGCTACGTGTGTGCTATGTTGTTCAGTTGTAATGGAGGTTTCTTGAGCGCTAATGCGACTGCCAAACTCTTGATGGGTTGTCAAAGGCGTTCCTCCATCCCAAATTCCCAGCCAGCCACTTAAGGTATCGGAGCCGCCTGTTAAGTCAAGCCCAAGCGTTCCACCACGATAAAGCTGGTCTGTGCGTGTCATTTGGCCAGCAAAACGATTGGAATGATGTGTTATGTAGAGAGGTTCCCCAATTTCATTAAATTGCTCGAATACTAATTTTTTCCCTTCGCCCAGATCTTCTCGGAGGAGCAATCCTTTAATTTTGGCTTGTGCTTGATTTTTTTGAAAAAGACTATCGCGTTGTAAACTAAATGCTGTGGCGTTTGCCTGCCGTTTGCTCAGTTGGTCATCGAGGCGATACAATGATCTAGTTTGGCCGATAAGCGGGCTATTTCCTACCAATAGACAGGTAAAAAGTAACCAAGAAAAAAAAGAAAGCGCGGCCTTCGACTGCATGTGGGAAATAATTTAATCCTCAATTTAGGCTTTTTCTTTTATTTCTACACGAAAGGTTTTTCGGTGAATCGGCGAAGGGCCTTTTTGCAGGACAGCTTTTCGATGTTCGATCGTCGGATAGCCCGCATTTCGTTCCCATCCATACCCAGGAAATTGGGCTGCAGCGTCTTTCATCCATTGATCTCGATAGGTTTTAGCTAAAATAGAAGCAGCTGCAATGGAAAAAAATTTTGAATCGCCTTTTACAATGCACGTATGTGAAATAAATGGATACTCGATGAATCGGTTGCCATCTACTAGGAGATGATCAGGACGTACAGGTAGTAAGTCCACAGCACGATGCATGGCTAATACACTCGCTTTATAAATATTAATTTCATCAATTTTAGCGTGGTCTACCTCCGCGATTGCGTAAGCGATTGCCTGATTTGTGATGATGTCGATGAGTGTTTCGCGCTGCTTTGCGGTAAGTTTTTTTGAGTCGGTCAATAAGGGATGGTAAAAGTCTTTGGGTAAAATAACAGCTGCTGCGACAACTGGTCCAGCTAAACAGCCACGACCCGCCTCATCAAGGCCGGCTTCAATTCCATCTGACGAATAAAATGCTAAAAGTCTACTCGTTTTATTTTGCATATAATGTACCCATTAATCAAAATTAGTTGGTGATTACATAAATATGGGTTAAAATTGAAGATTATTTCCAAAGGTATTCTTATGTTACGTCAAATTTCACTGCTCATCATTGCTATTTTTGCATTTGTTGGTCAAGTTGCTGCCCAAAAGTACAAGCCTAAAAAGATTTTTCACTTAGAGGCTAAATCGGCCAGATTTGTTGGCAGCGGCGTCTCAAATGAATCTTATTATTTCAAGCCATCTTTAGAATTGGGTCTTGGAATCCAATATCCGCTTACTTCCCGTGTAAATTTCAGCCCACAATTGTCCTTGTCTCAGCGAGGTTTCAGTGGTAAGACTATTTTTTCTGATTCAGCTTACACCAAACGTAGTATTACTACTCAATATTTAGATGTAAGTCCAAATTTTGAGTTCAAATTAGGTAGTTTATCTGAGTTTGGTAGTGGATACTCGATTTGGGGAGGTCCTTATCTTGGGGTTGGTCTTTGGGATAATTCTACCTATGAGCGTCGGGCGCAGACTCCTTCAGGATCATTTGCTACGGTTAAGACCACAGGTGAGAGTTTTTCACGTGATATTCGTCGCCTGGATATGGGGATCAAATTAGGTATCGGTGTGGTGACACAAAACTTTGTTTCATTTGGCTTAACCTACCAGACGGGCCTTATGAATATATCAACCGAACCTGGAGAATTGCGCAATCAATCTCTTGGCTTTTACATGCGCGTCTTTTTCGACGAGGTTTTCTAATGTTAACGCGTAAATAATAAGCGCTCCCCCTTTTTAGAAAGATCAAATTTACCTGCATGATAGGCTAAGTGGCCTGACACGAATGTGTGCGAAATACTGTGTGGGAATGTATGGTTCTCCAACGGCGACCAGCCGCATAGGTATTCAATATTTGACTTTGTTACCGTATGGGGAGTTTGTAAATCTACAATCGCCAAATCTGCCCAATAACCTTCACGGATGTATCCACGTGCTGTGATTTGGAAGCAATCTGCCACATGATGGGCTGTTTTTTCAGCGATTTGCGTTAAACTTAATACGCCCTCATGAGCCATTTCGAGTAACATTAAGAGCGGGTGCTGCACCAAAGGTAGTCCGGAAGGAGCTTTCCAATAACCTTGTTGTTTTTCCTCCCAGGTATGCGGGGCATGGTCTGTCGCGATAACATCAATTGCTCCAGATTGCAAGGCTGCCCGAATTGCTTGACGATGTCTCGATTCCTTAATAGCCGGGTTGCACTTAATCAAGTCGCCTAAGGTCTCATAAGCTGATGCATCAAACCACAAATGGTGGACACATGCCTCAGCTGTAATTCGTTTATCTTGTACAGCCTTCCCTGTCTCAAACAAAGCAAGTTCTTCCGCCGTTGTAATATGAAGAATGTGTAAACGTGTATTTGATTTTTTAGCCAATTCTACAGCCATTGAGGAAGACAAAAAGCAGGCCTCTTCATTTCGAATTAATGGATGAATAAACGATGGAGCTTCTTCTGGGTATTTTTCCCGAAACAATTCCAAACGTGCCCGCACTGTTGCTTCATCCTCACAATGTGTCGCAATTAACATGTCGCTACTGCCAAACAAGGTTTCAAGGGTTTTCATGTTATCTACTAACATATTTCCCGTACTCGAACCCATAAATATTTTAATGCCACAGACATTATGCTTATTTGTTTTCAGTACTTCTTCTAAATTATCATTTGCCGCTCCCATGAAAAAAGAGTAGTTGGCCAATGAATTTTCATGTGCTATGTGGTATTTATCCGACAACAATTCCTGTGTTAATGCATTCGGAACGGTGTTTGGCATTTCCATAAAAGATGTTACCCCGCCAGCTACTGCTGCACGTGCTTCACTTGCAATAGTTGCTTTGTGGGTTAAACCGGGTTCGCGAAAATGCACTTGGTCGTCTATCATTCCTGGGAAAATGTGCTTCCCAGTTAGATCAATTACAATATCTGCTGGTGTAGCACCAATCTGAGAAGCAATTTTGTCGATCCGGCCATCTTTGATTCGGATGTCACCTGCACTAATTTTGCCTTCATTTACAATTTGGGCATGCTGTAATAGGTACTGAGCCATGTTAATCAATTTTGATTTGGGTAATTCTGAACTCTGTCCGACGGTTTTGTTGGTGCATTTCCTCGGGACAATCGACTCCATCCACGCAGCCATTTAGCAATTGGCTTTCGCCATACCCTTTTGGTTTAATCCGGGTAGGACTAATGCCTTTGGCTACAATGTAGTTGACCGCTGACTCAGCTCTAATTTGTGATAATTTCTGATTGTAGGCTTTCGTTGATCTCGCATCTGTATGCGCGCCCAATTCTAAATTGATTTGCGGATTGTCATTCAAAAAATACACGACCTTATCTAATTCTTCGGCAGCATCTGGTCGAATATCGGATTTGTTTACGTTGTAATAAATGGAGTTGATTCCATACAATTGGGAGATTTCTTGCCCCAATTCTGGCTGATCCATGGCTAAATCAAAGGTATATGTCGTATCGGTATGTTCTTTTGTTAATTTGCTTAAAGGGATAATTCTCCCCTGCATAGAAAATGAATTTCGTATGGTAAGGTAGGTTTCTTTGGATCCTTTAAAGTTTAATTCATCCGTTTCTTGTAAATCAAAAATTGGCAAATACCCTTGTTTATCTGAGCTGAATACCTGTGCCTCTTCGTTATCTCGTTTAATACTAACACTTGCGCCTGGGATAGCTTGACCCGATAGGTCAATGACGCGTGTTTTTAAATGGTAGGCGATTGATTTAGGGCTTGGGCCTTCTTTTGGTTTTTGCGGCTTTTCAATACCCCACCAAGTATTTTCTGCTTGCGGGGATTTAAAATAATAAATATCATCATCCCCCTTACCTCCTGGCCGGTTCGAACTAAAATAACCCGAAGTAGAATCAGCAAAGCATATAGCAAAGTCGTCTCCAATGGAGTTAATGGGCGCCCCAAGGTGTTCAACGACTATTTCATCCTCATTTCGACTGGCGACATACATGTCTAATCCTCCAATTGATGGATGACCGTCTGATGCAAAATATAGTTTGCCTGCATCGCTCACTTGAGGGAATACCTCATCTCCTGGGGTATTGATGCTTGAACCCATGTTGATCGGCCGGCCGAACCTTCCTGAATTATCAATATTCACGCGGTAAAGATCGAGCCCACCTTTACCTCCCCTGCGATTTGAACTGAAATAAAGGGTGCGGTCATCGCTTGAGAAGCATGGGCTGCCGTCCCAAGCAATGGAGTCAGAAATGGCAAGTCGTTCTGGAGTTGTCCAGGTGTCTCCTATTTTGGTTGAAATGAATAAGTCTACATCGGGAGAGACATCTTTTTTTCCAGTATTTCCTCGTGCAAAAACCATTTTTTTGCCGTCATGCGTAAAGGCTGGTGTGCCGTCATTGGCATTTTCTAAGTAAATTTTTTCACTAAATAAGTTGGGTGCTCCTATCTCAAGGTCAGATTTTAATGGAGCAGAAACAAGACCGAGGAACGGTAGTCCATTATTTTTGTAAATCAATGGTTTACTTGAACTGGTAAAAAGTAAATTTTTTCCTTGTATAACAGGAGCAAACTCGGTCTGTGTGGTATTTCCAGTTATGGGATAAACTTGAACAAGACTTTTCTGATTAATCAAATCAGGTATTTTACTTAAGTTTTCTAATTCCATTTCGGCCTTAATTTGATTCGGCCTACTAGGTTTGGTCATTAAAAATTTTTCAAGGTAAGATTTGGCTTTTGTATAATCACCGGTCGACTTAGCCGCAATTGCGATGTGGTAGGCGATTAAGTCATCAGGTATACCTGCTTGTAGCGCTTTTTCTAGGTACGGAAGAGCCAGGTTAATGCGGTTGGAAAGTCGGTAAGATTCTCCAATTATATAGTTTGATTGATTGTCAAGCGCATTTTTTGCGGCTAGTGGTTTGAGTGTTTGGATTGCCCATTCGTATTCACCACGTTCAAAATAGGTTTGGCCTTTCTTGGAGACAGATTGCATTAAACTACATCCCGTTCCAATGAAAACCATCAGAACTAAAATGAATGGCCAGGCTTTTTTTGAATACGATCTAGGCATAGTGGAAGTAAGAACTTTCAAATGTAATAAGCTATGCTCATTATTTTCATGTACCTTTGTAGAAATTATCAATTAGTAGGGGAAATATATTCCCATGTAATCCAGCAGTGATGTTGCATATTTTATGAGAAAAAGAATTCAAAAGGACGATAATCGTCGTTCAGATGCACCGCGTAACGCATCCGCATCAAGATCTGATAGCAGATCAACAGCAAGAAATTTTGGTGATAGCTCTACAGGCCCGCGCAGCGAGTCAAGAGGCGAACGTCGTCCGTACAACCGGGAAGGATCTAGCGATCGTCCCTACACTCCGCGTGCACCACGTGCCGAAGGTGGCGAACGTCGTGCTTATAATGGAAAACCCTATACCCCGCGAGCGCCACGTCAAGAATTTGATGGAGGCGAAAATACGCCAACGCCTTACCGCCGGGAAGGGGGAGATTTTGAGCCGCGTCCTGAGCGTGAAGCGCGTCCCAATTTTGAGCAGAAAGAAGAGCGCCGTTCATTTACCCCGCGTGAGGATGGTGGCCGAAGAGCTAAATTTTCACAACGCGAGACCTTCAAAAGCAGAAATCGCCATGACGAAGCACCTGCGTTTACGCCACAATATAAATTAGATCGTTACAAGGAGCGTGCTCCTGCCAAAATCCAAAAGAAAATTGCGCAAACAGAAAGAAGAGGGGATGAAGTACGGTTAAATCGCTTTATTGCAAATGCCGGAATTTGTTCACGTCGCGATGCTGATAAGTTGATCGAAGCTGGAGAAATCAAGGTTAACAATAAGGTAGTAACGGAAATGGGTTACCAGGTGATGCCAACTGACGTAGTTAAGTATGGTAATCGCCGACTAAACCGTGAAAAGCCAGCCTACGTTTTATTGAATAAGCCCAAGGATTTCTTGACAACAACGGAAGATCCACAAGATCGTAAGACGGTTATGGAATTAGTGAAAAATGCGGGCGAATCACGTATTTATCCCGTTGGTCGTTTGGACCGAAACACAACCGGCTTAATTTTATTGACAAACGATGGCGAGTTAGCTGATAAATTGACCCACCCATCAAATGAGATTGAGAAAATCTATCAAGCTGAATTAAACAAACCACTTTCGGATGAGGACTTTGAGAAAATCAAAGAAGGCTTACAATTAGAAGATGGTGAAATTAAAGTTGATGATTTAGCAAAAGTTACTCCAGATGGCTATGTTATCGGGGTCAAGATTCACTCCGGGAAAAACCGCATCGTACGTCGTATTTTTGAACACCTAGGATATGAGGTAACTAAGCTAGATCGCACAACATTTGCGGGCTTGACTAAAAAGGATTTACCACGAGGAAGTTGGCGCTACCTAACTGAGCGCGAGTTAGTGAAGTTGAAGTACTTACTATAGTAAACGAAAAAGGCCCGATTTTCATCGGGCCTTTTTTATTCTTTGAGCAAATACGTTTAGATATTCATCAACGATTCACGGCGTCTCATTTTTCCTGCAGGAATACCAAACATCATTTTAAAACGACGACAGAAATAGGCTGTGTCTTTGTAGCCCACTTCCGAACCAATCGCACGGATTGATTTTTTAGTTGTACGCAATAAGCCTACAGCTGCTTCCATACGCTGATATTCAATGTAATCTTGTGGGTTTATTCCTGTCAACATCTTGAAGTATTGACCTACGTAATCTTCGGAAACGTTGGCCACATTTGCCAATACCTTATTTGACAAATCACCACCGATATGATCTTTGATGTAGGCAAAAATATCAATCAAACGCGGATCTTTGAAGTAAGTGCTATTGGTTGCTAACTGTTCAACAAACAAACGGTTTTGAATTATATAACGAATGACTTCAATAACGATTTCTTCCGTTTTGATCTTGATAATACGCCCTTTTCCGATTTCATCAGACATATCTTCAAGTAAGATTTCTTTGATCGTTTGGGCAAGTTTCTCGTCTTTCTTGATTAAAAAAGGTGGGATGTCAAGTGACGTAAAGAAGTTGACCGAGTCAAACACTTTCGCCTCAAATGCAACCATACCAAAGGAATTGTTGTGCGAACCGATTAAGGACGAATCCATGTTTAAATCAAAATACATCTCACGATGTGTCATAAACTCTTCGTTATTAACGGCCTTCGGCTTTTCAGCATTTCCGTAGGTCACACTAACCATCTTTCCTCCAGGAATAAAGAGCATGTCGCCTTCTTCCACTGGGGTCTCCTCTTCGCCAAAAGAAACCTCGCCTTTGTACAAAATCAAGAGGGAGTTTTCGACATCATAGTAATTTTTGATGCGAATAGGTTGTAATATTCTAATGTTACGGGCCTTAATAAATTTAACCCCAAGCGATTCGATGATCTTATTGTAATCTTCCATATAATTCCCAATTATTGGCTTTAAACACTAGTTTGATTTACAAAACTTGGACAAAACTAATAAATCAGATAATAATTCCAAATTATTTTGCTTAATTTTTTGGCTAAAATGACAAATCATTTTTGCTACATTTTATTGTAATATACCGATAAGCTGTGTTAACGGTATTTTGCGACTTTATAAATCTATCCTAGGGCATTTTTTATAATTATTTTTAGAGTCGGAAGAAAATTGAAATAAAATAAATAATTAGGTCATTTTTTATCTGTAAATTTGTTTTTTATGAAAATAGGAGGCGCAACGACGCCCTTTTTTTGAAGCACCATGGGACTATTTAATTTCCTTACTAAGGATATTGCAATCGATTTAGGAACGGCAAATACCTTAATTATTCACAAAGACCAAGTGGTTGTCGATGAGCCATCGATTATTGCCCTCGATCGTAACACCAACAAAGTTTTGGCTGTTGGTCGTCAGGCAATGATGATGCACGAGAAAACCAATGATAACATCAAGACAATTCGTCCATTGAAGGATGGAGTAATCGCGGATTTTACCGCGGCAGAATTAATGATGCGCGGTTTGATTAAGATGATGGATAAAGGAAATTCCTTTTTCACGCCAGCATTGCGCATGGTAATTTGTATTCCATCAGGGATCACCGAGGTTGAGAAGCGTGCGGTAAAAGACTCAGCGGAGCATGCAGGTGCACGTGAAGTTTACATGGTGCATGAACCGATAGCGGCGGCTATTGGTATTGGAATTGATATTGAACAGCCCAATGGTTCATTGGTCGTAGATATTGGAGGTGGTACAACTGAGGTTGCGATTATTTCCTTAAGTGGGATTGTCGTGGAAAACTCGATCCGCGTTGCTGGAGATGAGTTTACGCGGGACATAAAAGATTATTTATTACGCGAGCACAAATTGGTGATTGGCGAGCGTTCTGCGGAACAAATCAAAATTCAAGTAGGTGCTGCTTTACCAGAATTGGACAATCCACCGGCTGATTTTGAGATTCGAGGTCGCGACCAAATGACTGGAATTCCAAAGGAAATATTAATCAATTATTCTGAGATTGCCTACGCGCTAGATAGTTCGATTACGAAGATTGAGGTTGCAATTATGGAAACGTTACAACGTGCTCCAGCAGAACTTTCAGGTGATATTTTTCATAATGGAATTCACTTAGCAGGCGGTGGCGCGATGTTGCATGGCTTAGATAAGCGTATTGAGAAAAAGACCCAATTAAAAGTCCATGTAGCAGACGATCCTTTGAAAGCAGTTGTTCGTGGCACAGGTGAGATCTTGAAAAACTTAGAAAAATATAAGCCTGTTCTAATTACCTAGTTTTTCCTCGCATATTAAATCACGTTTGGCATGAACCAATTGTTCCAATTCCTACTGAGACAGCGGACATTCCTCCTGTTCTTGGTGTTGGAAATCGTGAATCTTTGGGCCATTTTTAGCTATAATTCATACCAGCATACGCTGTATTTTAATACCACAAATCAGTGGGCGGCTTCTATTTTATCGACCACGCAAGAGGTCAAAAAATACCATCAATTACGGATAGTTAATGCCCAACTAGCCGCTGAGAATGCTCGCTTGCACGCACAGGTATTACAGTTGCGCACGCAGCAACAGCCTGTCGGGAAAGTACCTTATTTCGCTAGTGCCGCTTTGTTAAATCGCTACCAGGCAGTTGCCTGCAAGGTAATAGACCAAACGACCCAATTAGCTCAAAATTACTTGACGATTGATAAAGGATTAGCTGACGGAATTAAGCCTGGAATGGCAGTTATTTCATCTACAGGTATAGTCGGGAAAGTCATGTCATGTACGCAAAATCTTTCATTAATTGTTTCGGTCTTACATACCAGCAATACCGTTTCTGCTAAATTGAAGTCATCGGGAGAATTGGGCTATATGAAGTGGTCAGGCTATCAGGCCGAAGTAGGGGAATTAATGGATGTTTCGAAATATAAAAAGGTAACCAGAGGTGATACGGTGGTAACTTCTGACTACAACGCAGTTTTTCCGCCTAATGTCCCAATCGGTATTGTGGCTAAAGTTGGGAAGGAGAAAGATGACACATTTCATGATATTAAAGTAATGTTACTCACGCAGTTTTCGACATTGCAGTATGTGTATGTGATTAAGAATCGAATGGCGTACCAGCAAGCCAAATTGGAACAAAATAAACCCCAAACGGAATAGCATGAACGCAAGCTTATCGGTGAGATGGTTTCTAGGTGCAATGGCTGCGATAGCTTTGCAAGTATTATTTTTACGAGATATTGCATTGGCTAATGTTGCTTTTTGCTTTCTTTATCTCTGGGTAATTATCAAGGCGCCTATGCGTACATCGACCCCTTTATTACTGGTGGTCGCTTTTTTTTCAGGTTGGATTATAGATGTATTTTATAATACCCATGGTCTTCACGCCTTTGGGACGGTACTGATAGCCTTACTTCGGCCGATCTTTTTTCGGATTTTAACTCCAGCAAATGGATATGACGAGCGTTCGGAGATTTCATTAGCAGAAATGAAGTGGCTTTGGTTTTTCCCTTATGTGGGCTTGATGCTCGTATCGCATCATGCAGTTCTATTTCTTTTTGAGGCGAGCGATTTTGCCTTGTTGGGATTAAGCCTTTTGCGTGCGTTTAGCTCAGCTTTGTTAGGTTTAATCGTCTTTGGGCTCCTTGAATTTTTTGATCGAGGCCAATAAGTCTTTTTGGCAGATAATTAGTCAATTATTTTTTGGATTCTAATTTGTAGGTAATAGTATATGCAAATTATTGCCTAAATGCCTAACCTATGGATATTCCAGTAGTAGAATCAAAAATTTCTCCTGAACAGGCGCATGCTATTTTCCAACAGGAGTTTTTCCCACATATGGATGCGATGTACAATTTCGCATTAAAACTAACGAATGACGAGGATGAAGCGCAAGACTTGGTGCAGGATACCTGCATGAAAGCCTATCGATTTATTCATTCCTTTGAGCCTGGTACCTATGCCAAAGCATGGTTGTTCCGCATTCTAAAGAACAATTTTATTAATGATTACCGCAAAAAATCACGTGGTCCAGCCAAAGTTGAGTTTGAATGGGTAGAACAATCGATTACAGGTGATGAAGAAAGTGAACCTGCTTTTCAGGCTGATTTACAAGCAGAGACAGTTAATGAAATGTTGGGTGATGAGATTACTGCAGCAATTCAAGCTCTTCCTGTAGATTTTCGGATGATCATCATACTTTGCGATCTAGAAGAATTTAGTTACGAGGAAATGGCACGTATTTTAAATATACCGATTGGGACAGTTCGCTCTCGCTTACACCGAGCTCGAGCACTTTTAAAGGATTCCTTGGCAACTTATGCCAAATCAAAAGGATATGTCTGACACTTTGTCATTTGTAAATTGAACTAAATTGACCTTATATTTTGTTGGGTATGGGTCGCACAAGCAAGTTATTAGGAATGAAATCGAATTGTACACATCAAGAGGAATGCCTTCAGCTTATTCAGCGAATTTTGGATAAGGAAGCCACAGCTGAGGAAGAGGCTGTGTTTATGGCTGCTAAAGATCAGTGTTTGTCGTGTCAAGAAAACTACGCATTAGAGTTATCTATGAAAAAAGCGATTAAAAAAAGTTGCTCAGTTTCTTGTCCATCGGATTTGTTTACACGCATCACGGCAAAACTTTTTTTGGTTTTAATCCTAATTTCCATCTTAATTCCCTTATTTTGTTAGCTTAAATCAAAGCGAAGCACCTTGGAAGGTAAATTAATTATATTCTCTGCACCATCCGGTTCAGGAAAAACAACAATCGTTAAACAATTACTGGCGAACAATCCCAATCTTGGATTTTCTATTTCGGCTTGTACGCGCGATAAGCGTGGTCGTTCGGAACAGGATGGACAAGATTACTATTTTTTAACGCCTGATGAGTTTCGCAAAAAAATCGATGAGGATGCCTTTGTAGAGTGGGAGGAAGTTTATCCCGGAGCCTATTATGGTACGTTAAAATCTGAAATTGAGCGTATTTGGGCGTCAGGAAAACATGTAATTTTTGATGTAGATGTTAAAGGGGGGCTTGCCTTAAAAAACTATTATAAAGAGCGCGCATTAGCTATTTTTGTCAAAGTACCTTCTTTGGAAATATTGGAAGATCGCTTGCGTAGCCGGGGTACAGAATCTGAAGAGTCGCTTTCTAAGCGGATCTTTAAAATGAAGTTTGAATGGGCTTTCCAGGATAAATTTGATGTGGTTTTGGTGAATGATCAACTGGAAGAAGCCGTAATGGAAGCACAGCGTTTATTTGACGAACTTACACATTAATATGAAAATTGGTCTATTTTTTGGTTCATTCAACCCCATTCATCATGGCCATTTGATGATTGCGCAGGCTGTTCTGAATCAGACCGATATGAACCAAATATGGTTTGTGGTTTCGCCACAGAATCCGCAAAAAAAAAGCAAAACCTTGTTGCATGAATTTGATCGACTCGCTATGGTTGAGCGAGCAATCGCGGATAATTTCAAATTCAAAAGTTGCGATATTGAGTTTCATCTGAGTAAGCCATCCTATACAATTGATACCCTTACCCATTTATCTGAACGTCACCCAAACGATACATTTTCTTTAATCCTTGGGGGGGATAACTTGGAACAGTTTAAAAGCTGGAAAAACTACACCCAAATTCTTGATTATTATGGGCTTTTCGTATACGGACGAGGGGAGGAGCCTACGAGTGATTTGTGGCAACATAAACAAGTGACCCGCATCGATGCACCTGTTTTGAA
>JACCDM010068585.1_pt1 | contig 27232 bp, 29 predicted proteins | sample 7445851 | NCBI WGS metagenome assembly JACCDM01 (sample SAMN15323438, study PRJNA562643) | freshwater metagenome | isolation source: river surface water | place: USA:Blue River Watershed | collected 2017-08-16
CCACCGGCGGCAATCGTCGGGGTATCAATGGTGGGGCATTCTTCTTCGTCCGCCTGCCGGAAAGCGGGATCGAATTCGACCTTCCCCTGATCGGCTATTTCCCTGAAGGTCAGCAGCCCGATGCCGGGATCGAACCCGATATTCATGTTAGCAACTCTGCCGCGGATATCGCAGCGGGGCGGGACCGGGTGCTTGAAACTGCGCGAACTGTGCTGCTGCGGCGCTAGACCGGGTCGCTCAACCGGTATTGGTTCTGCCCGCCAGGCACGCCATCCTTGCCGCTGCCGTCAAGCGGCTGTGCGGCTTCGCGGTGCCCGGCGGCAGCCGCGGCAATCAGGCGGTCCTGTTCGGCATCGCTGATCCGGTCCCAGCCTGCACGGGTGAGGCGTTCAAGCGGACGATAGCGGACCTTGTATTGCATGCGCTGCGCCCCCTCGACCCAATAGCCAAGGTAGACGTAAGGCAGCCCGATTTCGCTGGCACGGCGGATGTGATCGAGGATGATGTAGTTGCCCAAGCCCGAACGCCCGGCGTGGTCAGGATCGTAGAAGCTGTAGATCATCGACAGCCCATCACCCTGCTTATCAGTCAGGCAGGCACCGACCAGGCGGCCCGGGGTGCCGTCGCTCGTCGGCTCGCGATACTCGACGAGATAGCTGTCGACCGGGGTGTGCTCAACCATGTCGGCAAAGTCGATCTCGTCCATGCTGGCCATGCCGCCGCCGGGGTGGCGTTCACCCAGGTAACGCTGCAGCAATTCAAACTGCTCCGACGTGGACCAGGGCCGGCAGAAAGTGGTCACCAGATCCCCATTGCGCTTCAGGTTGCGGCGCTGGGTCGAGGAAGCGCGAAACTCATTCGCCACCACCCGCACCGAAACGCAGGCGTTACAATCGATGCAGGACGGGCGATAGGCCACCGTCTGGCTGCGGCGAAAGCCGATCCGGCCCAGCGCATCGTTCAGCGCGTCGGCATGCGGCCCCTTCAGTTCCGTGAACACCTTGCGCTCACTGCGCCCCGGCAAATAGGGGCACGGCGCCGGGCTGGTCACGAAGAACCGGGGAAAGCGCACAGGGGCGTTCACGGGGTGCAAGAATCCTCTGCCGGGTTAATGCCAACCTCTATGCCCGCGCGGGGTAAGTGTTGAAAGAGTTTTAACCACGAAACAGGGTAAATGGTTCGTTATTTTGCACAGCGGCCGTGGCTGCCGCTTGTGACTATCAGCCGAGCTCAACCTGGGTGACGGAATAGCCCGCCCCGCGCAGCGACGCGACCAGGGCATCAAGCTGATCGGCGTCGCGCGCCTCACACTCGATATCGGTGATCAGGCCCTTGGCCGGCAGGGTGGTGAAGATCCGCTGATGGTAGATCTCGATGATGTTGACCGAGTGCTTGTCAAACTCGCGCATCACCTTGAACAGGGCGCCCGGGCGGTCCTGCAGCGTGATCCGCAGCCGCGCGAGACGGCCCGAGCGGGCCAGATCGCGCAGCAGGACGTTGGCCAGCAGGCGCGTGTCGATATTGCCGCCGGTCAGCACGATCCCGACCTTGCGGCCCTTGAACAGCTCTGGATAGGCCATCACCGCCGCAAGACCTGCGGCACCGGCCCCCTCAACCACGGTCTTTTCGATCTGGACGAGCAGCGCCAGCGCCCGCTCCATCTGGCCTTCGCTGACCAGCACCAGATCATCGAGCAATTCGGCCAGGACCTTGCTGGTAAAGGCGCCCGGTTCCTGCACCGCAATGCCCTCAGCCAGGGTATCGCCGGCGCAGGGCAGGTTAGTGCCCTTGAGGCGATTGTACATCGAGGGGAACAGCTCTGCCTCCACCCCGATCAGGCGAATATCCGGCTTGATCGCGCGGGCGGCGACGCTCATCCCCGAGGCCAGGCCGCCACCACCCACCGGGATCACCAGCGTATCAAGCTCGGGCACGTCCTCGAGCATTTCAATCGCGACAGTGCCCTGTCCGGCCGCCACGTGCGGATCGTCAAACGGGTGGATGAAAGTCAGGCCCAGGTCGGCTTCAAGTTGGCGAGCGTGGGCATAGGCCTCGTCAAATGTCTCACCATGCAAGACCACCTTGCCGCCTACTGCCTCGGTCTGCATCACCTTCACCGAGGGCGTGGTGCGCGGCATGACGATCGTCACCGGCACGCCCAGCTTGGTGCCGTGATAGGACAGCCCCTGCGCGTGATTGCCTGCCGAGGCCGCGATCACACCGCGGGCCAGCTTATCCGGATCCATCAGCAGCATGGCGTTGCGGGCGCCGCGCTCCTTGTAAGCGGCGGTAAACTGGAGGTTTTCAAACTTCAGCCAGACTTCGGCGCCCGTAATCTCGCTGAGGGTCTGGGATCGATCAATATCCGTTCGCACGACCGAGCCCGCAATACGCGCGGCCGCTGCCCGAACATCGTCGAGGGTCAGAAGGGCGGGCGCTTGGACAAGGCTGGTCATGGTGGGCGCGCCGTAACGGAAACCACGTTCCCTTGCAAACCGCCGCGCGCCAAGAAATGCCCTGCCCATTCCTAAGCCCGTCTGGAAAAGCCTGCCCAAGGCGCTATGACCACCGGCATGAGCGAACCAAAACACGTGTCCTTCCTGGGCCTGGGCGTAATGGGCGGCGCGATCGCGCGGCATATCGGCAATGCGGGTCACAAGCTGACCATTTACAATCGTAGCCCGGAACGGCTGGCCAAATGGCAGGAGGCCAACCCTGGTCTGGCCGTCCGTGTTGCCCAAAGCCCGGCAGAGGCGGCCGAAGGCGCCCAGGTCGTGCTGACCTGCGTTGGCAACGACGATGACCTGGCCGATGTCGTGCTGGGGCCGACCGGCATTTTCTCAACCCTGCGCAAGGGCGCGGTGTTCATCGACCACACCACCGTCTCTGCCCGGATCGCCCGCCAGATCGCGGTCGAGGCGCGCGACCTGCAAGTGCATTGCGTCGACGCGCCGGTCACCGGCGGCCAGGCTGGGGCCGAAAATGGCACGCTGACCGTGATGTGCGGCGGCCGTGATGAGGCAATCGAAGCCGCCCGGCCGATCATGGAAGCCTATACCAAGCGGATCGTCCATGTGGGCAAGGCTGGCGCCGGGCAGACCACCAAGATGGTCAACCAGATTGCCTTTGCAGGCGTACTGGCCAGCCTTTCAGAGGCGATGCGCTTTGCACAAGCCGCGCACCTGGATCTGGACAAGGTCTATGAGGCGATCTCGGGCGGTGCATCCCAATCATGGCAGATGGACAACCGCTGGCACACCATGGCCAAGGACGAATTCGACTTTGGCTTTGCGGTCGACTGGATGCGCAAGGACCTGGGCCTGACGCTGGAAGAAGGCCGCTCGCTGGGTGTCTCGCTGGGCGTGACCGCGCTGATCGACCAGTTCTATGCCGAAGTGCAGGCCCTGGGCGGCGGGCGGCAGGACACCTCGTCGCTGATCCGTCGTCTGCCCAAGCGGGGCAACGCGTGATCCGGGCCTGGCTGGGCGCCGCTGCGGCGCTGGCGCTGGCTGCGCCTGCGCTTGCAGATACGCTGATAGATAACGTTGATGGCCTGACCATCGATGCGACCGGCGGTGTCGAACGCTTTACCGGCCTGCTGATCGGCGACGACGGCCGGATCGTGCAGGTTCTGCATCGCGGCGATAAGCGACCGGGTAAGGTTGACTATTTCGTCGACGGCAAGGGCCAGGTGATGGTCCCCGGCATGATCGACAGCCACGGCCATGTCATGAGCCTGGGCTTTTCGGCACTGACGCTGGACCTGACCGAAACCCGATCGCTGGCCGAAGCGCTTGAGAAGATTGCCGCCTATGCCAAGGCCAATCCGGACCGTCCGTGGATTCTTGGTCGCGGCTGGAACCAGGAGCTTTGGCCCGAAAAGCGTTTCCCGACAGCGGCAGAGCTGGATGCGGTCGTTGCCGACCGGCCGGTCTGGCTGGGGCGGGTTGATGGCCATGCTGGCTGGGCAAACTCCAAGGCCCTGACCGCCGCAAATGTGACCGCCCTGACCAAGGCCCCCGCTGGTGGCTCGATCGAGCGGCTGAAGGATGGCAGGCCGGCTGGCGTGCTGGTCGACAATGCAACCGAGCTGGTCGACAAGGCCGTGCCGGCTCCCCGCCCCGAGGATCGCGATCTGGCGCTGGCCAAGGCGCAGGACATCCTGCTTGCGCGCGGGGTGACGGCGATTGCCGACATGGGCACCACGATCGAGGAGTGGCAAGCCTTCCGCCGGGCGGGCGACAATGGCGCGCTGCGGATACGGATCATGGCCTATGCCGGAGGGACCGAAAACATGGCCCTGATCGGCGGCCCCGGCCCCTCGCCCTGGCTTTATGATGACAAGCTGCGGCTCAATGGCGTGAAGCTTTACGCCGATGGTGCGCTTGGTTCCCGGGGTGCCAGCCTGAAGGCGCCTTACAGCGATGCCCCTGCTGCCAAGGGGCTGCGGGTGACAGCAGACACCCAGCTCAAGAATTTCATCAGCCGCGCAGCGCTCGATCACTTCCAGGTGGCGATCCACGCGATTGGGGACGAGGCCAACGCCGCGGCCCTGACCGCGATCGAGGACATGAACCAGACCTATACCGGGGATCGGCGCTGGCGGATCGAGCACGCGCAGATCGTCGATCCAATCGATATTCCGCGCTTTGCCAAGGCGGGGGTGATCGCCTCGATGCAGCCGGTGCACGAAACCTCTGACCGGCTGATGGCCGAGGCGCGGCTGGGGCCAAACCGCCTGAGGGGTGCCTATGCCTGGGCCAGCCTGGCCGCCAGCGGCGCGAAGCTGGCCTTCGGCTCTGACGTTCCGGTGGAAATCTCCGATCCCTGGGCCGGGTTCGCGGCCGCGATCAGCCGCACCGGGCCGGATGGCCAGCCGTTTGGCGGGTGGCAGCCACAGGAACGGGTCAGCCGCGAACTGGCGCTCACCGCCTATACCGCCAACGGGGCCTGGGCCGGCTTTGCCGAGGGCCGCTTTGGCCGCCTGCAACGCGGCGAGCGGGCCGATTTCCTGCTGATCGACCGCGATCCGATGCTGGCAACGCCTGCCGAAATCCGCGCGACGCAGGTGATGCAGGTGTGGATCGGTGGCCGACTGGTCCACCAGCGCGGCAACTGATCGTCAGGCCAGCGGCTCACCCGGCGGAACCAGGTCCGTGCCCTGCGCGGCCTCGGCGCGTTCCTTGCGTTCGGTGAACCACATGATCGCCAGCGCGCTTTCGTAAAGCAGCCAGAGCGGCACGGCGAGCATCAGCTGCGAGATCACATCGGGCGGGGTAATCACCGCCGCGATGATCGTGATGCCGACGATGACATAGCGCCGGGCGCGTACCAGATCGTCGCGGCTGAGGATCCCGGCGCGGTTGAGCAAGAGCAGCAGCACCGGCAGCAGAAAGCTGATCCCGAAGGCCATGATGAACTGCATCACCAGGCTAAGATAGGCTCCGATCTCGGGCAGGGCCTCGGTCGACAAACCGCCGCGTTGCCCTTCGAACCCCAGGAAAAAGTGGAACGCGGTGGGCATGACCACGAAATAGGCCAAGGCCGCACCAGCTGTGAACAGCACTGGCGTGGCCAGCAGGAACGGCAGGAAGGCCTTCTTTTCCTTGGCATAGAGCCCCGGGGCAACAAAGGCCCAGAGCTGATTGGCGATGATCGGGAAGCAGACCAGGAAGGCCGCGAACAGGGCCACCTTCACGTTGACGAAAAACGCACCGTAAAGCTGGGTGTAGATCAACTTACCTTGCCCTGGCGGGAAGGCATCGGTCAGCGGACGGACCAGAAATCCGAAAATGTCATTGGCAAAGTAGAAGCACACCCCAAAGGCCACCAGCAGCGCCAGGATGCAGCGCATCAGCCGCGCGCGCAGCTCGATCAGGTGATCGAGCAGCGGGGCCTGGCTTTCGTCGATGTCTTTGATCTTCAAAACCATGTCACGCCGCCTGATCGGGCTTCGGCTTTTCAGGGTCGGCCGGCGCTTCAGCCTGCACAGTACCCGGATCGTGACCAATCAACGCGGCCTCGGCACTGGCGCTCTGCGGCGGATGCTCGCGCATGATCGCCTCATTCTGCTCGCGCCACTTCTGCTCCATTTCGGCCAGTTCAGCCTCACGGATCATGGTTTCCACGCCCGCGCGGAAATGGCCGGAGACGCGGCGGACCTTGCCGATCCAGCGCCCCGCGGTGCGGAGCGCCAGCGGCAGGTCCTTGGGACCGATTACCACCACCGCGACGATGACAATCAGCAGCAGCTCAGAGGCGCCGATATCGAACACGCGCCTGCCCTCGCCCGCTTACTTCTGTTCGGTCTTGGTAGCCTCGGTGGCGGCAGCATTCTCGCTCGGCGCCGGGATCTGCGCCGGCGGCGCGGCAGGCTTGGTCTCTTCGTCGGCCATGCCCTGCTTGAAGCTTTTGATGCCCTTGCCGAAATCACCCATGATGTCCGACACGCGGCCGCGACCGAACAGGATCAGCACGACCAGCAGCACGATCAGCCAGTGCCAGATTGAAAAACCGCCCATTAAACCGACTCCACTTCGAGGACCTTGCCCCCGTCCATGCCTATCTAGGCGCTTTCGTCCTCGCTTGCCAGTCCGGCTTCAACTTCGGCCGCTTCGCGGCGTTCCGCCGCGGTTTCCATCGCATCGGCCAAGGCATCCTCAACCGGATCGAGCAGACCCGCGGCCTTCAGCTCGTCCAGACCCGGCAGATCACGACGGCTTTCCAGGCCAAAGTGCGTTAGAAATTCCGGCGTGGTGGCATAGATCACCGGGCGGCCCGGCACTTCGCGGCGACCCACGATCCGCACCCAGCCGGCCTCCATCAACACGTCGAGCGTACCCTTGGCGGTCTGGACCCCGCGGATTGCCTCCACCTCGGCGCGGCTGACCGGCTCATGATAGGCGACGATAGCCAGAACTTCGGTGGCCGCGCGCGACAGCCGCCGCACTTCCTCGCGCTCACGCCGCAGTAGGTGCGCCAGGTCGGGCGCGGTCTGGAAGTGCCAGCGCTTGGCCCGTTCGACCAGGTGAATGCCCCGGTCCTGATAAGTCTCCACCAGTTGAGCCAACGCCGCCTTGACGTCAGCCCCGCCCAGATGGGTGGAGATTGCTTCGGCAGTCATCGGCTCTTCGGCGGCAAACAGCGTCGCCTCAACCGCGCGGACCAGATCGTCCGGCTTGCTCATGCTTTCACTCCGCGAAGCATCAGGGGGCCAAATGTCGTTTCCTGCTGCAATTCCGCCTTGCCCAGCCGCGCCAGTTCCAGGGCGGCGACGAAGCTGGATGCCATGGCCGAGCGGCGCAGCTTCGGATCGGCATGCGGCGGCAGGAAATCCTTCAGTTCCATCCAGTCGATATTGACGCCCAGCATCGAGGATACGCGAGCCAGCGCGCTATCCAGCGTCATCACCATCCGGTCGCGCACCATGTGCACCACCGGCGCGGTGCGCGCCTTGACCTGGCCATAGGCCTGGACGAGCGCGAACCAATCGCACTGCCACTTGGCCTTGCGATCGACCCGCAGCCCCTCTGGCGCGCCGCGCAGGAAAACATCGCGGCCCAGGCGGTCACGCCCCATCAGCCGGGCCGCGGCATCGCGCATTGCGGCCAATCGCTGGAGCCGCAATTGCAGACGCAGCGCCAGTTCTTCAGGGCTGGGATCTTCCTGCTCATCGCGCGGCAAAAGCAGCGCGGATTTGAGGTAGGCGAGCCAGGCCGCCATCACGAGGTAATCGGCCGCCAGTTCCAGTCGCAGCGCCTCGGCCCGTTCGATATAGGTCAGGTACTGGTCAACCAACGCCAGGATCGAAATCTTGCGCAAGTCGACCTTTTGCCGCCGCGCCAGATCAAGCAGCAGGTCAAGCGGCCCTTCCCAGCCGTCCAGCTCAAGGTAGAGCGCGGCGTCTTCGGTTGCGGCAGCACCGGGACCGGCCCAGTCCTCCTCCGGCAGGGTGATAGCCGGGCTGTCGATCAAGTCGTCACTCATGCCCGCGCCTCAGCCTTTTCGACGAGGGCGAGCAGCGCATCGCGCTTGGCGGCCAGTTCCGCCTGAGCCGCAGTCGGCCGGGGTGCCTGGATCGCATCAAGCGCGCGGGCGTGGCGCTTTGCGGTGGCCGCGGCCATGGTCCCGAGCCGCTCGCATATCCCGATCATGTCCGGCATCTTGCCCCAACAGTTAAGGGCAATGTCACATCCCGCCCGGATTGCCGTTTCGGCGCGTTCCGGCACGGTGCCCGACAGCGCCTCCATGTCGAGATCGTCAGTCAGCAACAGACCCTCAAAGCCGATCTTCTGACGGATGACCTGTTCGATCACATAGGGCGACTGTGTGGCGGGATGATCGGCATCCCAAGCCGTGAAGATGAGGTGCCCGGTCATCGCGATCGGGGCATCGGCCAGTGCCTTGAACGGGGCGATATCGCTCTCCAGCTCGGCTTCGCTGGCCGTGACGGTTGGCAATTCCTTGTGGGTATCGACCAGCGAGCGGCCATGCCCCGGCATGTGCTTGATCGTGCCGACCACGCCCGCGCGCGCCAGCCCGTCGAGCACGGCCCGGCCGATTGCCGCCACCCGCAACGGCTCAAAGCCATAGGCGCGGTCACCAATCACATCGTGCGCGCCATGCTGGCGAACATCCAGCACCGGTGCGTGGGTGCAGGTGATGCCCACTTCATGCAGATCATGCCCCAGCGCCTCGGCATTGGCGCGGGCCGCTTCGATCGCAGAGGCCGGTGCCACATCGAACAGGGCATCGAAGGCCGCCCCCGCCGGATAGGCCGGCCAGACCGGCGGCTTCATCCGCGCGACCCGGCCGCCTTCCTGATCGATCGTGATCAGCAGCTTGTCGCGCCCGTGGATTACGCGCAGCGCGTCGGTCAGGGCGCGGACCTGCTCACGGCTTTCGATATTCCGGCCGAACAGAATGTAACCGGCCGGATCAGCCTCATGGAAAAAGGCCCGCTCGTCGGCGGTCAGGGTCAGTCCGGAAAGGCCGAAAATGGCGGGTGTCATGATCTAGCAACGGTCGCAGGAAGTGGCCCGCCATGCAAGCGGGCCAGCCGACCTGCGTGTGGATTACAGGCCTACTTGACCTGGCAGGATATGCCTGCCGCCTTGAGGCGGCTGCACAGTGACGAAGCCGCAGCGCGATCAGGCTGGACAGCCTGCAGGCGGTAAATCGTGCCATTGTCAGCCGTGCCCGCGACGACACGATGCGAAACGCCCGACAGGGCACCATTGGCCTGCGCGACCAGCTTGCTCCAGCCGGCCTCGGCGCTGGCCTGTGACGAAAAAGCGCCAACCTGGACACCCACGCCACCCGAAGCGGCTGGTGCGGATGAAGCAGATGCGGCAGGCGCGGCAGCGGTTGCCGAGGCGCTTGCCAAAGGAGCTGCCGCAGCGTCAGCTTCACCCGCGCCGGCGATGACGGGAGTTCGGCTCTTGCCCTCGGACGCGGCGAAGCTGAGATCGCCGGTACCGTCGAACGTTTTCCCGCCCGGATTGGCCGGTGCAGTCTTGTAGGGTTCGGTCGGAGCCGCGACCAGGCTGCCATCGGCGACCAGTTCGGGATCGGTGCCCGAATGGGTGAACCACCAGATCCCTCCAACCACTGCCGCAAGCAGGGTCAGAGCACCGCCGAACATCAGCGCCAGGCGACCAGCATCATAGCCGTCGCCATCATCCGGATCGTCATCATCGGCGCCTTCGAGCCAGGGGAGACGCTCATTGGGCTCGTTCAGTTCAAGCTGTTCGGTTTCAAGACGGTCTTCGTCCTGGTCATCCCAGCCATCCGCGCCACGGCGATCGTCGTTTACCCCCACCATCGTCACATTTCCTCCACTGCCTCCACGCCAAGGAGCGCGAGGCCATTGCGGACAAGTTGCCCGATTTGCGTTGCAAGATAAAGCCTTGCAGCAGTCAGGTCTGAATCTTGTGCCACGATGAACCGCTTTTCGGGCCGGTCATTCCCGACGTTCCAGTAACCATGGAACGCTGCAGCCAGATCCTGGAGGAAGAAGGCAACGCGGTGCGGCTCGCGCGCAACGGCGGCCGCTTCGACCAGACGCGGGAACTGCGCGGCCAGTTTGATGAGGCCCAGTTCCTCTTCGCCTAGCCGCTCCAGCGCCGCATCCCCGGGGGCAAAGCCCTCGGCCGCAGCCTTGCGCAGGGTCGAGCGGATCCGCGCGTGGGCATATTGGACGTAGAAAACCGGGTTGTCCTTCGACGCTTCGACCACCTTGTCGAAATCGAAGTCCATCTGGGCATCGGGCTTGCGGGTCAGCATCGTGAAGCGGACCACGTCCTTGCCGACCATTTCGACCACGTCGGCCAGGGTAACGAAGTTCCCCGCCCGCTTTGACATCTTGAACGGCTGGCCCCCCTTCATCAGCTGAACCATCTGGACCAGCTTGACTTCGAACGGGGTTGGCTGGCCTTCAGCGCCGGTCATCGCGGCGACCGCAGCCTTGATCCGCTTGACCGTGCCGGCGTGGTCCGCCCCCCAGATGTCTACCAGGGCGTCGGCGCTCTGCGCCTTCTGGAAGTGATAGGCGAGGTCGGCCCCGAAATAGGTCCACTCACCCGTGCTCTTCTTAATCGGGCGATCCTGATCGTCGCCGAACTTGGTCGAGCGGAACAGCGGCAGTTCAACCGGCTCCCAATCCTCGGGCGTCTTGCCCTTGGGCGCTTCCAACTGGCCGTCATAGACCAGGTCATGCGCGCGCAGCCATTGCTCTGCCTGCTCAGGCTTGCCGGCCGCCTGCAGTTCGGCTTCGGATGAAAACAGATCATGGTGGATGCCAAGCAGCGCCAGGTCCGCCTTGATCATCTCCAGCATGGCGGCCACGGCGCGGCCGCGGAACAGCACCAGCCAGTCCGCTTCGGGCGCGGTGACGTATTGATCGCCGAATTCAGCGGCAAGCGCCTTGCCAACCGGGATCAGGTACTCGCCGGGATAGAGGCCTTCGGGGATTTCACCCACGGCCTCACCCAGCGCCTCGCGATAGCGGACGTGGACGGAACGGGCGAGGACATCAACCTGCGCGCCAGCATCGTTGACGTAATATTCGCGGATCACCTTGTGCCCGGCGAATTCGAGCAGGGTTGCCAGCGCATCGCCCACCACGGCGCCGCGGCAATGGCCCATATGCATCGGACCGGTCGGGTTAGCCGAAACATATTCGACGTTGACCGTGCTGCCCTGTCCCATGGTCGAGCGGCCATAGTCACCGCCCAGCGCGGCAATAGCGCGCAGTTCGGCCAGCCAGGCCGCAGCATCGACCCGCAGGTTAATGAACCCCGGGCCAGCAATGTCGGCCGAGGAAACGCCCGGTACCTTGACCAGTTCAGCCACCAGGGCTTCGGCCAAGGCGCGCGGGTTCATCCCGGCCGGCTTGGCCAGGACCATCGCCGCATTGGTGGCCAGATCGCCGTGTGACGGATCGCGCGGGGGCTCCACCGTCACGGCAGCGCGGTTAAGGCCACCGGGCAGCGTGCCGGCCTGTTCCAGCGCATCGAGCGCGGCGGAGATGTGACCGACAAAGGCGGCGTGAATGGTCTGGACAGCAGTCATGCCGCGCCGGTTAGACGGTTTGCGGCGGAAATGAAACCTTCCCGCAGCGCAAGGCCGTTAATCAACGGGTGGCGTTGTAAGTCAGCTGGTCCTGGGTCAGCTGGAAGCCCACGAGGACTTCAAAGGTCGCGCGGGCGACCGCGGCCTTGACCTCAGGCCGCGACAGCGGATCGACCGCGGCATCGGCATCGCCGGCCTTGCGCTTGCGGGTGATCTGTTCGCGAATATCGGCCGGGAGGCTGGCCTCGGCCTTGTCGACATAGGCGCTGGCGGTACCGCTGCCTTGCGCGCGTTCCTGACCATCGGCAAAGTTGATCGTGACCGTGCCGACCCGCTTCGAAATCACGGCATTGCCGCCGCGCAGCACGGTGACGAAATAGGGTAACGTCACCTGGCGGGCGCCACGCGTGTCGGTGCGGCGGGCCAGCACATCGAAGGTGGCGGCGGTGTAAACCTTTTCACCCGTGTCATTGCAGGTCGAGCGAACATTGGTGAGTGCGCCGACCACATCGATATTGTCAGCCGTTGTCGCATCCACGGTGCGGAACAGGGTCACGTCGCCGGTATAATCGGGAACGCCAACCGCAGGGCAAGCACTGCGAACTGCAGAGATACCGACACCTTCATCCACCACCAGGTCGCCAGCTCCGCGGCACCCCGCAAGGGCGGCGGCAAGGGTAACAGCAGCGATCAGGCGGGTACGAGGCGTCATTCTGGCAGGTTCCTGTCCATGGGCAGAACTTGCCCTAGCGGCGTGATTGCCAAAACGCTAGGGGGACGAACATGAACGCGCCCTTTCAGCAAGCTGACAAACCTGCACTTCGCCTTCTCTTGGCAGCCCCACGCGGCTTCTGCGCCGGGGTCGACCGCGCGATCGAGATCGTCGAACGGGCCCTGACGCGCTATGGCGCCCCGGTCTATGTCCGGCACGAGATCGTGCATAACCGCTTTGTCGTTGATGGCCTGCGCGCCAAGGGCGCGGTTTTCGTGGAGGAGCTGGACGAGGTGCCCGATGGCGCCCCGGTTGTGTTCAGCGCCCACGGAGTGCCCAAGTCAGTCCCGGCCGCGGCCACCGAACGCGGTTTGGATTGGCTGGATGCGACCTGCCCGCTGGTCAGCAAGGTGCACCGCCAGGCCGAACGCCAGATCGAGGCCGGCCGCCATATCGTCTTTATCGGCCACAAGGGACACCCCGAGGTAATCGGCACATTCGGGCAGGTGCCTGAGGGCACAATTACGCTGGTCGAGACGCTGGAAGACGTGGCCAGCCTGGATTTCGGTCCGGACACAGCCCTGTCTTATCTTACCCAGACTACCCTGTCGGTTGATGACACGGCGGAAATCGTTGCCGCGCTGCGCGATCGGTTTCCGGCCATTGCGGGCCCCAAAGCCGAAGACATCTGCTATGCCACGTCAAACCGCCAGGCGGCAGTCAAGGCCATCGCCGAAGAATGCCAGCTGGTGCTGGTGATCGGCGCGCCCAACAGCTCAAACTCGCTCCGGCTGGTCGAAGTGGCGCAACGCTGCGGCGCCGATGGCCGCCTGATCCAGCGCGGCAGCGAAATTGATGAGGCCTGGTTCGCTGGGGTCGCCACCATGGGCCTGACCGCCGGGGCCTCTGCGCCGGAAACGCTGGTCCAGGAAGTAATCGACCGGATCGGCGAATTCCGCACCGTTGCAGTCGAACAGGTCGTCACCGCCGAGGAAAAGATCGTGTTCAAACTGCCGCGGCAATTGGCGGAATAGGACCGGGCATGGCGGTTTATACCCACCTTGGGGCGGAAGCGCTGGGCCAGCTGGTCGCAGAGTTCGACGTTGGCGAACTGACTTCGGCGAAGGGCATTGCCGAGGGGATTTCGAACAGCAACTGGCTGGTCGAGACGACGGGCAAGGATGGCAGCGGCGCCCGCTTCATCCTGACGATGTACGAGTTCCGGATCGAGGTGGAGGACCTGCCATTCTTCCTTTCGCTGCTGGATCACCTCTCGGCCAAGGGCTGCCCGGTGCCGCGCACGATTCACGACCGGCAAGGCAACCTCTATCGCCTGATCGATGGCAAGGCGGTGGCCTTGATCGAATTCCTGCCAGGCGTATCGGTGAGTGCGCCCACGCCCGGCCAGGCGCATGCCGTGGGACGCGCGCTGGCCCAGATGCAACTGGCCGCAGCGGATTTCCCGGGCCGGCGCGAAAACGCCATGGGCCGTGCCGAGTGGCAGCGGTTGGCGCAGGAATGCGGTCAGGACGGTCTGGCTGACATCGATCCTGCCTTTGCCAGCCTGATCGCCCGCGAGCTGCCGGCAACCATCGCGCAATGGCCAGAAGGCCTGCCGCGCGGAACGATCCACGCCGACCTGTTCCCGGACAATGTCCTGATGCTGGGCGATGCGGTCACCGGCCTGATCGACTTCTACTTCGCCTGCACCGATCTGTTTGCCTATGACCTTGCCGTAACCCATGCAGCCTGGTGCTTTTCAAACGACGGAACGGCGTTCGATCCCGCGCTGTCCGCCGCCTTGATCGCCGGGTATGAACAAGTCCGTCCGCTCTCATCCGAAGAGCGCGCCGCATTGCCGCTGCTGGCGCGGGGAGCCTGCCTGCGCTTTGCCCTGACCCGCGCCTGGGATTGGGTAAACACCCCGGCTGACGCCCTGGTCACCCGCAAGGATCCGCTGGCCTATGCACGGCGGCTGGAATTCTATGCCGATCCTGCCAACGCCGGCATTTTCGCCGCCGCATGAAGCGGATTGAGGCCTTCACCGATGGCGCCTGCAAGGGCAACCCCGGCCCCGGCGGCTGGGGCGTGGTCCTGCGCATGGGACAACACGAAAAGGAACTGTCCGGCCACGAGCCCCAGACGACCAACAACCGGATGGAACTGACCGCTGTGATCCAGGCGCTTGGTGCGCTGAAGGAGCCCTGCCACGTCGCGCTGCATACCGACAGCCGCTATGTGATCGACGGGATCACCAAGTGGATCTTCGGCTGGCAGAAGAACGGCTGGATCAATTCCCAGAAAAAGCCGGTGCTCAACGCCGACCTGTGGCAGCAGCTGCTCGAAGCGCGCCGTCGCCACCGGGTTGACTGGATTTGGGTCAAAGGTCACGACGGCCACCCGGAGAACGAGCGGGCCGACCGGCTGGCCAGCGATGCGGCGCTGGCGGGCACCAGCCCTAACTGAGGGTCTTGTCGACCACCTCGGCATCCGGCCCCTTGCTTTTGATCGAGGCGATCGCGTTCTTGGCACTCGCCTTGCTGCTATAGCCTTCGGTCCAGAAGATCGTTTCCGCGTTGTAGCAGAAATAGGCGACATATTCGCCGGCCTTGTTCTGGCGGATTTCGAAACGGTGAGCCATGCGGGTATTCCTCCCTGGTTTGCGACGACCAGGACAAGCTAGCGGAAAACCCGTGATTCGCTAGTAAAACCGTTTTGGATCATAGGGCTGCGGGTCGACCGGCCCGGCCGGATCCCCCAGCAGCAGCCCGCAGGCGAGATCGGCGGCGGCAGGCGCGGTCTGGATGCCGAAGCCGCCCTGCCCGGCGAACCAGAAAAAGCCATCAGCGCGCGGATCGAAGCCATAGACCGGCAGCCGGTCGCGCGCGAAAGACCGCAGCCCGGCCCAGCGATGTTCGATCCGGGTCACCGGCCAGTCCACCACGTGCTCAAGCCGGTCAATCGCGAGGGCGACGTCCAGTTCCTCCGCCGCGGCATCGCAGGGCGGGGTGGGTGTTTCGTCATGCGGACTCAGCCAGAGCCGACCGGCTTCGGGCTTGAAATAGAACAGCCCATCGATCCCCAGCACCAGTGGCAGGTCAGCCGGTGGCCCCTTGGCCAGCTGCAACTGCGCGACGGTTCGGCGATAGGGCTGAATGCCAAGCGGTCGAACCCCGCACATCTGGGCGACTGGATCAGCCCAGGCACCGGCGGCGTTGATCAGGACCTTTGCTGCCAGGCGGCGTCCGTCTGCCAGCCTTAGCTGCCATTGGCCTGCGCCCCGCGTCCCTTCGATCAGCTGCGCCCGTGTCCAGAGATCGGCCCCGGCCTGTCGGCCAGCTGCCAGCCAATGCTGATGCAGCCCGGCAACATCGATATCGCAGCAATCGGGTTCATAGGCACCCGCAACCCATTCATCGCGCAGACCCGGTAGCCGCTGCAGCAACGCGTCACGGTCCAGATCGTCAACGCGCACGCCCAGCGCCCGGAACTCGGCAGCAAAATCGGCCAGGGCAGCCAGTTCGCTGGACCGCGCCAGGGTGAGTGCGCCGCGCGGGGCGAGGAAGCCATGCTGGTGCAGAAAGGGCCCCGAAGCGGTCGTCAAAGGCTGGACCTGCGGACCGCCATAGCTCTCGGTCCAGAACGCTGCCGAGCGTCCTGTGGAATGGTAGCCCGGGCGATCCTCGGCTTCGAGCAGCACGACCCGGCCCTGCCTGGCCAGGCCGGCAGCCAGCGAGGCCCCTGCTATCCCGGCCCCGACGATTGCAAAATCGAATTGGTCGATCATCCGATCGCCCGTGCCAGAAAGAGATCAATCCGGTCCAGTGCCTCGCAACGGACCGGATCGGCCTCGCGCAGGATTTCATGGCGGGCCCGGTCACCAAAATTCACCAGATCGCACTGTGGCAGCCTGCGGGATGCCCGGCCAATCGCCTTGAAGCTGACCAAAGCATCCTGATCCGTCGCCAGGATCAGCACCGGCACTTGCACCCGTGCCAGCACTGCGCGGCGTGCCAGCCGGCGCATCGAGGCATAGGCGCGTTCGATCCAGCGCCATGACCCAGGGCCCATAACCAGTTCTGGTCGCTGCGCACGCCACCACAACTCATCGGCGTAACGCTGAGGATCGTGGGTCAGCAGGTCACCGCGACTGTCAGGCGGTTGTCCTGGCTTTTCGCTCCATTTCCAGGCTGGCCGCCGCGGATCGCCGATATGGCACATCAGCCGCGCCAGGGCATGCATCAGGCCATCGGGCATATTGCCATCGCGCAGCCCCAGCATCGGCGCAGAAAGCACCAGCGCCGCCGGATCTATCGCCCCTTCGGCAGCTGCCCGCAGGGCCAGATGACCGCCCATCGAATGACCGATTACCACCAGTGGGCCGCTCCGCTGGCTGGACCACTCGCGCCAGAACCGCCGCAAGTCATCAACCCAGACGGCGAAATCTTCCACATGGCCAGTGAATGGATCCTGCCCCAGCCTGCCCGATCCGCCCTGACCGCGCCAGTCAAAGGCGGTCACGGCCCAATTCCGGTCGTGCCAGTGGGCCATGGCTTCAAGATACTTTTCGTAAAAGTCACCCCGCCCGCTCAGGAACAGGATCGAGCCGCGCACCTTTGCGGGCGTCCAGTCGATCCGCCGGATGGGGTGGCCATCGCCCGCGATCCAGCTGCTTTCGATTGCTCCGGCTGGAATGACCCGGCGATTGAAAGCGGCGGACACTTGGCTAATTCCAGCCTCCTGGCGGTGGTTACTGTTTGGTAAGCCCGACCCTGTATCGCTGCCCTCAATCTGAGGGGGCGGGCCATGCCGAACGTCGAATTCCAATACGTACTGCTGGGAGCCTTGGCAATCGCACTGGTGATTGCGGCCATCACCGACATCCGCCGCCGCCAGATCGACAACTGGCTGAACGCCGCCAGGCCTTCGAAAACCTGGCCTGGCGCGTCAATCTGGATGCGGTCAAAGGCGTGACGACCACCATGATCCAGACCGAACGCTATGGTACACCACTGGCCTCTGCCTTACGGGTTCTCTCCGCCGAATTCCGCAACGAACGCATGATGCGTGCCGAGGAAAAGGCTGCGCGCCTGCCCGCGATCATGACCGTGCCGCTGATCCTGTTCATTCTGCCGGTGCTGTTCGTGGTCATTCTTGGCCCGGCGGCTTGCTCGATCGCCGATGCCTTCTCACACAACGGCCCGACCAATGGCGGCGGCTAACGGTCCTCGCCACCGGGTCTGACATATCTGTTCAGGGCTTTACGACGGAATGGTCGATTGCCCCGAAGATTGAATGGCCCGCGCGATCGCGCATTTCGATCCGGACCGTATCGCCATAGCGCAGGAACGAAGTGGCCGGCTTGCCGGTGGCAATCGTCTCAATCATCCGCTGCTCGGCAATGCAGGAATAGCCACGCCCACCGTCCTTGCAGGGCCTGCCGGGGGAGCCATCGGGATCACGGTTAGAGACCGTGCCCGAACCGATGATCGAACCCGCCATCACCCGCCGCGTCTTGGCGAGATGTGAAATCAGGGTACCGAAGTCGAAGGTGCATTCCTCGCCCGCCTCGGCCCGGCCAAAGGCCTCGCCATTCAGGTCAACCCGCAGGACCAGATTAAGCCGGCCGCCGCTCCAGGCAGCGCCCAGCTCATCGGGCGTTACGAATACCGGAGAGAAATGGCTGGCGGGTTTGGACTGGACGAAGCCAAAGCCCTTGGCCAGTTCATCGGGGATCAGGTTGCGCAGTGAAACGTCGTTGACCAGCCCGACCAGGCGCACATGATCGAGCGCTGCGGCGGGCGAAATGCCCTGGGGCACGTCACCGGTGACCACGCAGATCTCCGCCTCCATGTCGCAGCCCCAGGCTTCATCGCCCAGCACAATCGGCGCACGGGCACCGCGCAGATCATCGCTGCCGCCCTGGTACATCAGCGGATCGTGCCAGAAGCTCTCCGGCAGTTCCGCCCCACGCGCCTTGCGGACCAATTCGACGTGGTTGACGTAGGCCGAGCCATCGGCCCACTGATAGGCCCGCGGCAGCGGTGCCAAGGCATCGCGTTCATGAAACCGTTCGCGCGGGATGGCGCCGTGTTCCAGTTCGGTCGCCAGCGCCTGCAGCACCGGAAAGTGCCGATCCCAGTCATCGAGCAGGGCCTGCAGCGTGGGACAAAGGTGCGATGCATCGGCGCACCAGACCAGGTCCGTGCTGACAATCGCCAAGCGTCCATCGCGCCCGCCGGGAAGGCTAGCCAGCTTCATCAGGTCAGTTCCTTTGTCTCGGCTTCCAGCTCGGCCACGCGGTGCGTGATCCGCGCCAGCAGTCCCTTGAATTGCTTAAGTTCGGCGGCGGAGAGTTGCGCAAACAGCCGCCGTTCCATGTCGAGTGCGAGCGGCATAATCTCGCCGTGCATGGCCTTGCCGGCGGCGGTCAATTCGATGTGGTGCGAGCGGCCATCATCCGCATTGGGACTGCGGGCCACCAGACGCCGGTCCTCCAGCACCTTGCAGGCGCGGTTGACCGCCACCTTGTCCATCCGGGTGGCGCCCACCAGGCTGCGCTGCGTCTGGGCCCCTGCGTCACCCAGCACGGCCATGACCCGCCATTCGGGGATCTTCAATCCGAACCTGGCGCGATATTCGCTGGCGATCATGTCACTTACCGCATTGGTGGTGACCGACATCAGGTAGGGCAGAAAATCTGCGAGGCGAGAGCTTTGCTGGACCATCGACTCGGTTACTAGTGCAACCGGTTTGACCCGCCAAGCACCGTTACGCCGGTTTCACCGCTTCGGGTGAGGAGGCCGCGATTGCCGGGATCGCGCGTAAGGCCTCATCGATCCGAACCAACCGTGGCAAGCCATCCAATGGCACCCCGAAACGCCGCGAACTGAACATCTGCGGCACAAGGCATACGTCGATCAGATTGGGTTCTGTACCCCCAAACAGGCCATGTTCAGGCGCATCGGCCTCAAGCGCGGCCAGGCCTTCGCCCAGCCAGCGATGGAGCCAACGCACAATGCCTTCGGCATCAACGCCCAGATCATCGCCCAGGAAGTTCTGAACCCGCAGGTTTTGCAGGGGATGGACTTCGGAAATGATGGTCATGGCCCGGCCCAGCACGTGGGCCCGCGCCATCGGGTCGGCTGGCAACAGGCGCGGCTGTGGCCAGCGAGCATCAAGATAGTCGATGATCGCCAGCGACTGCGTAATCGCTTCACCATCCACTTCCAGCACGGGCACGAGACCAAGCGGGTTGCGCGCCAGGTGGGCATCCCCGCCCTGTTCGCCCGTAGCCAGATCGACCTGCTGCGATGTCCAGGACAGACCCTTGAGGTTCATCGCGATCCGCACGCGATAGGCCGCCGAAGAGCGCCAATAATCGTAAAGGACCAGTTCGCTCATGATAGAACCCTTCCGGCAACCGCCCCCAATTTAGCCACCAATACCGGATCACGCGCAGCCTTGGCGGTCATGATCGCATGGTCAAGCGTCCGGTCAATCGGGCTTGGCGCGCGCTCCGGCGGCAAGTCGGAGAGGAAACGGCGCAGGACCTTGCCGGCCAGGGCAACATTGGCATGCATCACCGCCAGTACGTCGGCAGCCTCAACCCCGGCTTCGCTCGTCCGCCAGGCGTCATAATCGGTGACCATGCCAAGCAGGGCGTAAGGCAACTCCGCCTCACGAGCGAGGCGCGCTTCGGGCATTGCGGTCATTCCGATCACGTCGCCGCCCCATTGGCGGTAAAGCTGGCTTTCGGCACGGGTGGAAAACTGTGGGCCTTCGATTGCGACGTAGGTTCCAGCGCGGTGGACTGCGGCGCCTGCGGCTTCGGCAGCATTGGCCAGCCCGCTTGCAAGACGCGGACAAACCGGATCGGCCAGACTGACATGGGCCACCAGCCCGGGGCCAAAGAAACTGGCGGGGCGGCTGACGGTGCGGTCAATAAACTGATCGACGGCAACCATTTGCCCCGGCGCCATCTCAGCCCGCAACGAGCCAATGGCGGAGAGCGCAACGACGTCTGTTACCCCGCAACGCTTCAGGACATCGATATTGGCGCGGTAATTGACCGCGGCTGGCGGTATAGCGTGCCCCGGGCCATGACGCGGCAGAAACGTCACCCGCACGCCTTCCAGAAAGCCGGTGGTGACGGCGGCAGAGGGTTCGCCAAACGGGCTTTCAACCGCGATCTCTTGCGCACCATCAAGCCCGACGCCGCCCGCCAGGCCCGATCCCCCGATCACGCCGATATGCCAGTTGCCCATGCCGGACCTCCGCTCAGTTGTGCGCGAGGACACCCGCCATGATGAAATCGATGCAATGCTCGCGATAGCGATCGCGCAGTTCCTCGGTCAGCGCTTCGGTGTCATAGCAATGCTTCAGCACCAAACGCGATGAGAAGAACCGATCACAGGCCCCGGTCGCGGTGAAATAGAACAGTTGCGGATCGACCTTGCGAAAGACACCCTGCTTCACCCCATCCTTGATCAGCCGGTCATAGGCCTGGCTGAGCGGGCTGAGATAGGAATCGGCGATGCGATGCGCCTCTTCGGGATCGCTCTCCCGCACCAGCCGCATCAGCAGGCGGTTGAGGTAGGGTGTCTGGAAATAGGTATCGACCATCTTGCCGATATGGTGGCGCAGCCGCGCCTCGGGATCCCATTCCTTTGACATCAGCGCATCGACGGCGTGGACAATGCCCTGCATGTCGCGATCAAGCAGGGCCTTCATCAGTCCGGCCTTGTTGCCGAAGTAGTATTTCACCAGGGCCGAGTTGAGACCCGACCGCAGTGACAGCTCCGACAGCGAAATGTCGACGATGTCGCCTTCGCGCATGATCGTCGAGGCAGTGTGCAACAGCAGCTCGCGCGCGCCCTCGGGCGCATCGGCTTGTTCAGGCACCGGCGACTGGCTCATGCGAAGGGCGGCTCCTCTCCCCACCAAGGATAGAAATCGGGCATATCGCTCGAAACCCGTAGCGGAAAGGCGGGCGGACGCTTTTCAAGGAAGCTTTGCACACCTTCCTTTGCATCAGCCCCCTTCGACAGGCGGTAGATCGCCCGGCTATCGACCTTGTGCGCTTCCATCGGGTGATCGCCCGAGGGGATCCGCCACAGCATCGCGCGGGTCATGGCAACGGACACGGCCGAGGTGTTGTCAGCGATCTCGCGCGCCAGACCGCGGGCCGCGTCAATCAGTTCGCCCGGTGCATGGACCGAACGGACCAGACCGGCCTTGAGCGCCTCTTCAGCCCCGAAGATCCGGCCGGTCATGCACCATTCAAGCGCCTGGTTGATGCCCACAATCTTGGGCAGGAACCAGCTGGAGCAGGCTTCCGGCACAATCCCGCGGCGGGCAAAGACAAAGCCATAGCGGGCATTGTCGCTGGCCAGGCGGATATCCATCGGCAGTTGCATGGTGACACCCACGCCCACCGCAGCACCATTGCAGGCCGAGATCAGCGGCTTTTTCGACTGGAACAGGCGGAGCGTCAGCAAGCCGCCGCCATCGCGCACGCGCGGGTCGGACAGGTCCTCAACCGGGGCCGCGTCGGCAAAGACCGCGCGGCCGTCTTCAGGGGTAAGATCGGCCCCGGCGCAAAACGCGCGTTCGCCAGCGCCGGTAAAGATCACCGCGCGGACGCTGTCATCAGCATCGGTGCGGTCCATGGCATCGATGATTTCATTCATCATCGTGCCGGTGAAGGCGTTCATCTTCTCCGGCCGGTTGAGCGTCAGGGTCGCGATCCCCTCGGCAATATGAAGGTCGATCTGCGAATAGCCCATGACTCTCTCCCGGGGAGGGTTAAGCCGGGCATCCACCGCGGACGCCCGGCCTGGTTCATTGTTTAGCGCGGCGTCATGCGGATGCCGCCGTCGAGGCGGACATCCTCACCGTTGAAATAGCCGTTCTCGATCATGCACATGGCGAGATTGGCATACTCTTCGGGGTTGCCGAGGCGCTTGGGGTTGAGCACCGAGGCGCCCAGCGCATCGCGCACGTTCTGCGGCGCACCGGCGAGCAACGGGGTATCAAAGATGCCCGGCAGGATCGTGTTGACGCGGATCTTTTCGCCCGCAAGGTCACGCGCGATCGGCAGGGTCATGCCAACCACGCCGCCCTTCGAAGCCGAATAGGCGGCCTGGCCCATCTGGCCATCTTCAGCCGCGACCGAGGCAGTGTTGACGATCGCGCCGCGATCGCCGTCTTCCTGCGGCTCCAGCGTCATCATGCCGGCGGCCGACTTGGCGATGCAGCGGAAGGTGCCGACCAGGTTGATCTGGACGATCCAGTTGAAGGCATCGAGCGGGAAATGCTTGATCGAGCCGTCTTCCTTGCTGCGGCTGGCGGTCTTGATCGCGTTGCCGGTACCGGCGCAGTTGACCAGGATCCGCTCCTGCCCGTGGGCTTCGCGCGCCTTGGCAAAGGCGGCATCGACCGAGGCATCGTCGGTCACGTTGCATTCGCAGAACACGCCGCCGATTTCGGCGGCCATGGCCTTGCCCTTTTCTTCCTGCAGGTCGAAAATCGCGACCTTCACGCCCTTGGCAGCCAGCGCGCGGGCGGTAGCGGCACCAAGGCCCGAGGCACCACCGGTAACAACGGCGGCAACAGTGTTGTCGAGTTTCATGTCAGTTAACTCCCTTGAACCTTAAACCATTTCAACGATGGTGACGTTGGCGACACCGCCGCCTTCGCACATCGTCTGCAAACCATACTTGCCGCCACGCGCCTTAAGCGCATGGAGGAGCGTCGACATCAGCTTGGTGCCCGAAGCCCCCAGCGGGTGGCCCAGCGCGATCGCACCGCCATTGACGTTCAGCTTTTCCGGATCAGCCCCGGTGTGCTTGAGCCAGGCCATCGGCACCGAAGCAAAGGCTTCGTTGACCTCGTAGAGGTCAATGTCACCGATCTTGAGACCAGCCTTGGCCAGCGCCTTGTCAGTGGCGAACAGCGGCTCTTCGAGCATAATCACGGGATCGCCAGCCGTCACGGTCAACGTGTGAATCCGCGCCAGCGGGGTCAGGTTATAACGCTTCAGCGCCTCTTCCGAGACGACCAGTGCGGCCGATGAACCATCGCAGATCTGGCTGGAGGTCGCCGCCGTCAGCGAGCCGCCCTCGGACAGCAGCTTGACCCCGGCGATGCCTTCCAGCGTGGCGTCCATGCGGATGCCTTCGTCGATGGTGTGCCAGGCCTTGCCTTCTGGGGTTTCGATCTCAATCGGTACGATTTCGTTCTTGAAGGCGCCGGCCTCAGTCGCCGCTTTGGCGCGCAGGTGGCTGGTGAGCGCAAATTGGTCGAGCTGGTCCTTGGTGAAGCCGTGCTTCTTAACGATCATCTCGGCGCCCATAAACTGCGACCAGCTGACGCCCGGATACTTCTCTTCCAGACCGGGCGACTTATAGTTCCCTAGGCCTTCCTTCATATGGAAGACTGCAGTCGAACCCATCGGCACGCGGGTCATGCTTTCGATCCCCGCGGCGATCACCACATCCTGCGTCCCGCTCATCACGGCCTGGGCCGCAAACTGGATCGCCTGCTGCGATGACCCGCATTGGCGGTCAATCGTCACCGCCGGTGTCGATTGCGGCAGCAGCTTCGAAGCGAGCACAGCATTGCGGCCCACCTGGCCAGCCTGCTGACCGCCCTGGCTGACGCAGCCCATGATCACATCGTCAATCGCATTGGGATCAACGCCCGTCCGCCCAACCAGCGCATCCAGCGTGGCGGCAGCAAGATCGACCGGATGAACCCCAGCCAGCCGCCCACCACGCCGCCCACCGGCGGTGCGCACTGCATCAACGATATAGGCGGTTGCCATAGATCCGATTCCCTTTTCTGCGGAGATTTAACCGATCGATTAAGGTGCCGCCAGCGGAGCGTCAAGCGGGCATCGCACCCGGTCCAGACCGGGATTTCGGCCATCGGTGAGGGCGTGTTGTAAAATGACAACAAGCCCCCCGGAAATGAGACCCAGCCTTAATTCCAAATTGCATGGCCTGATCGCATATTTCAGGAAGGTTTATCCGGTCCCGTTTAGGGACCAGAAACGCGATCCCTGTTCAAAGGGGGCGCGTGTCGTGCTTATCCGGCAATTTGTCGGATCAGGATCAAGGGGCTAACTACATGAAGTTCTTCAGCAAGTCCGCGCTCTATCGCGCGACCAGCCTTGAAAGCGCCGCTATCGCGGTGGCAATGCTGGGCGTTGCCGCTGCAGCGACGCCTGCCTATGCGCAGGACAACGCGCCGCAGGCATCCACTGAATGTGCCGATGAAAACGCCAATGGCGTGTGCGATTCGGAAGAAGGCACGCAGATCGTCGTGACCGGTTCGCGCATCGCGCGCCCGACGCTCAGCTCGCCCGTCCCGCTCACCTCGGTGTCTGTCGGCGAACTGACCGAAACCGGTGACGTCTCGCTTGGTGACGCGCTGAACGATCTGCCCTCGCTGCGTTCGACCTATAGCGCCGGCAACTCGTCGCGCTTTATCGGTACGGCCGGCCTTAACATCCTTGACCTTCGTGGTCTCGGCACCTCGCGCACCCTGGTGCTGGTCAACGGCAAGCGCCACATTACGGCGTCGCCTGGCTCGTACCTTGTCGACGTCAACACCATTCCGGTTGACCTGCTTGAGCGTGTCGACATCGTGACCGGCGGTAACTCGGCGGTTTACGGTTCCGACGCCGTCGCCGGTGTTGTGAACTTTGTCCTCAAGCGCAACTTCGAAGGCCTGAACCTGAAGGGTCAGGGTGCGATCTCGTCGCGTGGCAACCGCGGCAACTATTTCGTTTCCGGCACCTGGGGCAAGAATTTCGCTGACGGCCGTGGCAACGTCGCGGTCTCCGCGGAATATGCCAAAGCCGAACCGCTTTATTTCTACCAGCGTGATGACATCACCGGTGCCCTCAGCGGCCGTTGCCAGTTCCAGACGATCGAACCGACCGGCGGCGAGCCGGGCGGCACCGACGGAATCACTGACACGGCCTTTGTTTGCGGCGTTCGCAACGCCGCGATCTCTGACGCCGGTACGATTGCTGCGCTAGATGCTTCAACCAGCGCGACCCGCCGTTATCTGCGCTTCAACAATGCCGGTGATCTTGTCATCGATACGCCGACCCTGGCCTACTCGCCGGTCGGATCGGGCAACCAGGTCGGCGGCTTGGGTTCGACATTGCGCAACACCGGTGTAATGGCTGCTGGCACCCAGCGTTATGCCATCAACCTGCTGGCGCACTATGACATCAGCGACGCCTTCCGGCCCTATATCGAAGCCAAGTATGTCCACGTCGATGCGTTCGGTGAAGGCCAGGCCAGCTTCTTCCAGGGTTCGCTGAAGAGCTTTTTCGCCACCACCAATGCCCAGTTCGCTGCCATCAACGAACTGAGTTGCAGCAACGGCTTCCTGTCGGCCCAGAACCTGGCCCAATTGCAGGCAACCGGCCGCTGCCTGACGCCGACCAGCACCTTCACCATGTCGCGCTTCAATGTCGACTTCGGTGGCCGCAACGAAAATCACAACCGCAACACCTATCGCATTGTCGGTGGGGTCGAAGGCACCTTTAACGATGACTGGAACTATGAAGTTTCGGTCAACTACGGTCGTTTCGAAGCCGATGTCCGTTCGCCAAACAACCTTCGGCTGTTTGACATCAATGGCAACATCGATGGCTTCCTGCTGGCCCAGGATGCGGTCATTGCCCCGGCTGGCTTCTCTGGCACGAACTTCGTGACCAACGGCGCAGGCCAGCGCGTGATTTGTAACGTCAACAGCGTCACCAATGCCCGCCCTGACTGTATCCCGATCAACATGTTCGGCTACGGCAAGTCGACCCCAGAGGCTCTGAAGTTCATTCACTCGCCGGGTGTTCGCAACGAAAAGGCTGAGTCGCTGAACTTCCTGGCCAGCGTTTCGGGTGACAGCTCGCAGCTGTTCGAACTGCCGGGTGGTCCGGTGGGCTTCGTGCTTGGCGGTGAATACCGCGAAGACACCGCTTCGAGCGTCTGGGATGCCCTGGTCGCCAGCGGCGCCACCTTCCTCAACAAGCTGGCCCCGTTCTCCCCGCCGAAGGTGACCGTCAAGGAAGCCTTCGCGGAACTCGATGCTCCGCTGCTGAAGGATCTGCCCTTCGCCAAGGAACTGTCGGTTCGTGGTGCAGGCCGTGTGTCTGACTACAACACCCGCGCCGGCACGGTCTGGGCCTGGAACGTCGATGGCATCTGGGCACCGATCGAAGATATCCGCTTCCGCGCCGCTTACGCAATTTCGGTCCGCGCGCCGACGGCGGGCGACCTGTTTGCGGCCGGTTCGCAGAACTTCGCGTTCATCGCCGACCCGTGCGACAGCAACAACATCTCGGGCGGTCCGAACCGCACCGCGAACTGCGCTGCAGCAGGCGTTCCGACGACCCATAATGCTGCTTCTGCCGCAGCCTGCGCCACCACGGCGTTTAGCGCTGCAGTCGGCGCACCTTGGCGGAACTGCACCGCGCTCACTTCGAGCACGCCGTTCCTTTCGGGCGGCAACCCGACCTTGAACTCGGAAAAGGGCAAGAGCCTGACCCTGGGTATGGTCATCGAACCGCGGTTCATCCCGGGCCTCAACCTGACGATCGACTACTATCGCATCAAGGTTGAGAACGTGATCTCGGCGCTCGGTGCGCAGCAGATCGTGAACCTCTGCTACGATACGGCCGGCGGGATCACCAATCCGTACTGCAAGACCGTGAATCGTAATCCTGCGACCGGCCTGTTCGTGGATCCGGCCGTCATTGCCGGTGGCGTGAACTTCGCGGCCCTGAAGGCTGACGGTATCGATTTCGACCTGTCGTACCGCAAGACCTTCGAAAACGGTCACCGGCTGTCTGTGCGTGGGATTGCCACCCGAGTTCTGAAGCGTGAAAACTACACGAACCCGCTGTTCCCGCAGGAACCGAACCGCATCAAG
>JACCDM010111853.1_pt1 | contig 27231 bp, 26 predicted proteins | sample 7445851 | NCBI WGS metagenome assembly JACCDM01 (sample SAMN15323438, study PRJNA562643) | freshwater metagenome | isolation source: river surface water | place: USA:Blue River Watershed | collected 2017-08-16
AAGCTCGAATTAGCTTTCATTTGCAGCTTATTGGTGAGTTTCGCGGCGATGGCCTACGGCCCGATCGCCGCCTTCCTGGTCGAACTTTTCCCCACCAAAATCCGCTATACCTCCCTTTCTATCCCGTATCACTTTGCTAATGGGGTGTTCGGCGGTTGTGCCCCATTCGTGGCCACCTGGCTAGGATCTATCACCCACTCGAATTTCGCTGGATTGTTCTATCCCATCGCCCTAGCGGCCTTAACGGTCATCGTGGGCGTGATTTATTTGCCAGAAACGAAGGGAAAAGCGCTGAGTGACTAAAATAGGATTTTTCTATTAATTCGGTGGACATATTTTGAAATATTCCCTTTAAATAAATATGCTTTGGCGCTAAACTAAAATGGGGGTATATTTGTTTCTGAATTTCGTTTTTCTGAGAACTCTTTTTGTGTGACTCAGGATGGCGAAGCCGTGAATAGAGAAATTGTAATAACATGAAATTGAGAGCAATTGTAGTTAGTGGGTATTTTAATCCGATTCATAAAGGACATATTGAATACTTTCAAAATGCTAAGCAGCACGGGGATCAGTTATTCGTGATTGTTAATAATGATCATCAAAGAGTACTTAAGGGTTCTAAGGAATTTCAGGATGAAAATGAACGTTTTTTTATTGTTGAAAATATACGACTTGTAGACAAGTGTTTTATTTCCAAAGATGAGGATAGAACTGTAATTGAATCGATTAGAGAAATTCACTCTAGATTTAGTAATGAATTTGACCTTATATTTGCAAATGGCGGTGATCAAAGTAATGATATAATTCCAGAAAAAGTCATATGCCAGGAGTTGGGGATTAAATTGCTAGATGGACTAGGCGGAAAAATTCAGTCATCTTCATGGTTATTAAATAGTTAATTATATGAAAATAGCCGTTATTGGAACGGGATATGTAGGGTTAGTTTCAGGTACTTGTTTTGCTGAGACAGGAAACATTGTTACCTGTGTTGATATAGATCAAGCAAAGATTGATAGATTGACCCAAGGAGAAATTACCATTTATGAACCAGGTCTTGAGAAAATGTTTCTTAAGAATCTGAGGGATGGCCGTTTAAAATTTACAACGGATTTAAATGAAGGAATTCTAGAAGCTCAAATTGTTTTTTTAGCATTGCCAACGCCTCCAGGAGAAGATGGAAGTGCAGATTTAAAATATATATTGGGCGTAGCGGACAAAATAGGGAAATTATTAGAGGACTACAAAGTAATTGTCGACAAGAGTACAGTTCCCGTAGGCACCGCAGATAAAGTAAAAGCTGCGATTGATAAACATGCCAAAGTTGAATTTGATGTTGTTAGTAATCCAGAATTTTTAAGAGAAGGAGTTGCTCTTGAAGATTTTATGAAACCTGACCGAGTGGTAATTGGGGCTAGTTCTGAACGTGCGAAAAAAGTGATGGGAGATCTTTATGCTCCATTTGTACGGCAAGGTAATCCTGTTATATTTATGGATGAAAAAAGTGCCGAGTTAACAAAATATGCCGCCAATTCATTTCTTGCTACGAAAATCTCATTCATGAATGAGATTGCTCAATTATGTGAACGTTTGGGCGCAGATGTCGATATGGTCCGTCGAGGGATAGGTAGTGATAATCGCATCGGAAAACGATTTCTTTTTCCTGGAATTGGATATGGTGGCAGTTGTTTTCCCAAAGATGTGAAAGCATTAATAATGTCCTCAGAGGAAGTTAATTATGATTTTCAGATTTTGAAATCAGTTGAAAGAGTAAATGAAATTCAAAAGACACATTTGATTCCAAAAATTCAAGCGTTCTTCAATAATGATTTAAAGGAGAAACATTTTGCATTGTGGGGCTTAGCTTTTAAGCCAAACACGGATGATATTCGTGAAGCCCCATCCTTGAACATTATACAATCTTTACTAAAATCTGGGGCGACTGTTTCGGCTTACGATCCTGAAGCAATGAATAATGTAAAAAATCAATTAGGAAATACAATAAAATATGCTTTAAATCCTTATGATGCATTGAAAGGAGCAGATGCATTAATTATTGCAACTGAATGGTCTGAGTTTAGGACTCCTGATTTTGAACAAATGAATTATCTATTAAAAAATAAAGTTATTTTTGATGGTAGAAACTTGTACAGTAGTCAAAATGAGGCTTTACAAGGGTACAATTATTTTTGTATTGGTAAAAACAATTAAATAAAAAAATGAAAGTTGTAATCCTAGCAGGAGGGTTTGGTACCCGATTAGCAGAAGAAACAGATGTTCGGCCTAAGCCTATGGTCGAAATAGGAGGAATGCCTATTTTATGGCACATTATGAAAATCTATTCAAGTTATGGATATAATGACTTTGTAGTTTGTTTAGGCTATAAGGGATATGTTATCAAAGAATATTTTGCCAATTTATTTTTACATCAATCAGATGTTACTATTGACGTTAAGAATAATAAGTTAGAGGTTCATAATAATTTATCCGAAGACTGGAAGATAACTTTGGTTGAGACTGGACCTGAAACAATGACAGGAGGTAGAATTAAACGTATTCAAAAATATTTAAATAATGAGCCGTTTATGCTTACGTATGGCGACGGAGTTGCAGATGTAAACATTCGTGAGCTGGTTGAATTTCACCAAAAACAGGGGAAACTATGTACGGTAACATCTGTTCAACCAAGTGGTAGATTTGGAGTTTTACAAATTAACCCTGACAACTTGGTTGAATCTTTTCATGAAAAACGTTCTGAAGATATAGGCTGGATTAATGGTGGATTTTTTGTTTGTGAGCCTGACGTGTTCGATTATATTACTGAAGGCGATTCTACTATTTGGGAAAGAAATCCATTGGAAAATTTAGCCCAAAGCAGACAGTTAAATTCATTTAAACATAGTGGTTTTTGGCGGCCAATGGATTCATTGAAAGATAAGATGGATTTGAATGAATTATGGAATTCAGGATTAGCATCATGGAAAATTTGGAAATAGTTGCATGCAATTTTTAAAGGAAACTTATTCAGGGAAAAAGGTTTTTGTTACTGGTCATACAGGTTTTAAGGGATCATGGATGGTCCAAATTCTTAGTATGCTAGGAGCTAAAGTTAAGGGCTATGCATTAGCACCAGAAACAGAGTTAAATTTATTTGACGAGCTCTCCTGTGCTGAGATATGCGAATCTGAAATAGATGATCTTCGAAATAAGGAAGCATTAATCAAATCTGTTAAGGATTTTCAGCCTGATTTTGTATTTCACTTAGCTGCTCAACCTTTGGTTAGACTTTCCTATGAAATTCCGTCAGAAACTTTTGAAGTTAATGCGATCGGTACAGCTAATTTATTAAATGCTGTTCGTCAACTAAACCATAAGTGTTCTATAGTTCTTATTACAACAGATAAAGTCTATCACAATAATGAATGGGAATATCCCTATAGAGAAGAGGACCGATTAGGTGGTTATGATCCATATAGTGCAAGTAAGGCTTGTGCAGAATTAGTGATAGATTCCTATCGAAATTCATTTTTTAATACCTCAATATTAGATGCTCATGGTAAAGCTCTTGCTGTAGGAAGAGCAGGAAATGTAATAGGAGGAGGAGATTGGTCTAAAGATCGCTTGATACCTGATATTGTCAAATCTCTTCATCAGAACAATATTATTTCTATTAGAAACCCAAATGCTGTTCGACCATGGCAACACGTAATCGAGCCACTTTTTGGGTATTTAGAATTAGGAAAAAAACTTTTTGAGGCCCCTTTGAAGTTTTCAAAAGCTTACAATTTTGGCCCGAATATCTCTGATACTCTTTCTGTTGCTAGTATGGTCGAAAAATCCATAGAGTATTGGGGAAATGGGAATTTTAGTATTGAGCAAAATAGCAATAATCCACATGAAGCAGGGTTATTAAAACTAGATATTAGCCGTTCGTTGTCTGAATTAAACTGGAAGCCAGTTTTTAAGGCTGAAATAGCAATAGAAAGAACAATTTCTTGGTATAAAGGGTATTATGAAGGAATTGGGGCTAAAAAATTAGTTGAAAATGACATTGAATTTTATTTAAGTTTAAAATAAATGATAAAGAACGCTGAAATTTTAAAAGGGATTGAATTTAATAATATCGATGACGAATTGCTTAAAAAAGCACTTGTCGATAAATTTTCAAAAAATATCAATAAAGAAATCATTCCTGGGGTTAGCTACATTCCTGTTTCCGGGAAAGTTATCGATGAAGATGATGTGCTTTGGGGTATTGAGTCGATGATGGATGCCTGGCTTACCGCCGGACGGTTCTCTTTAAAACTTGAAAAAGAGTTGGCTAAATATTTTGGAAGTCGTTATTCTTTTTTGGTGAACTCAGGATCTTCTGCTAATCTATTGGCTTTTTATGCTTTAACCTCTCCTAAATTAGGAGATAGAGCAATTAAGACTGGTGATGAAGTAATTACAGTTGCAGCAGGTTTTCCCACAACAATTAATCCTTTAATCCAATTTGGATGTATTCCTGTGTTTGTAGACGTAGATATCCCTAGCTATAATATTAAAGTGGAAGATATCGAAAAGGCAATTTCACCTAAAACTAAAGCGATTATGTTAGCTCATGCTTTAGGAAATCCATTCGATCTTAAAGCTGTAATGGATATTGCTAAAAAACATAATTTATGGGTCATAGAGGATGATTGTGACTCATTAGGGGCCACATATAATGGGAAAAAGACTGGTACTTTTGGTGATTTAGCTACCCTTTCATTTTATCCAGCACACCATATAACCATGGGAGAAGGAGGGGCTGTATTAGTTAACAATGCTTTTCTAAAAAAGGTGACGGAGAGTTTCAGGGATTGGGGAAGAGATTGTTGGTGTGCGCCAGGGACAGATAATACCTGCGGTATACGTTATTGCCAACAATTGGGAGATTTACCAGATGGGTATGACCATAAGTATACTTATTCTCACATCGGCTTTAATTTAAAGGTTTCTGATATGCAAGCTGCTGTTGGTTTAAGTCAATTAACAAAGGCTGACCATTTTGTCGCAAGACGTCGCGAAAATCATGCGCTCCTTACTGGAATGTTTAAAGAATTTGAAGACCATTTTATATTGCCAAAAGCTACTGAAAATTCAGATCCAAGTTGGTTTGGTTTTATGTTAACTATTAAAGAAGGAAGCCCAATCAATAGAAATAAATTAGTAGAATACCTGGAGCAAAATAAAATCGGAACAAGATTATTTTTTGGAGGTAATTTATTGCGTCAGCCGGCATATGCCAATCTAAACTACCGTAAAATTGGAAATTTGAAAAATACAGATATAATTATGAACAATTCGTTTTGGTTAGGCGTTTGGCCAGGTTTGAATAAAGTTCATTATGACTATATAGTTAATATGGTTAGAAAATTCATAAATAAATAATCTAATATTCATTTATGAATTATTACAACAAAATATTACAAAATGATCTAAAAGAAATCTTTGAATCTAGAGAAGATTGGTCCATATTTATTAATTCAACAATTTTAATTACAGGGGCTAATGGGTTTTTACCCGCTTACTTAGTTTATTTTTTTCAATATTTAAATCATACTTTTCCTAAGTATAAAATTAAAGTAATTGGGTTGGTTAGAAATGAATATAAAGCAAAAAAATGCTTTGAAAATATAGATAGTAATTATTTGAAACTACATGTGCAGGATGTCGCTTTACCAATAAATATTAAAGAAAAAGTTGATTATATAATACATGCAGCTAGTCAAGCGAGTCCAAAGTTTTATGGAACTGATCCTGTTGGAACACTAAATGCAAATGTATTGGGAACGATAAATTTGTTAGAGTTTGCAAAAAAAAATAGAGTCAAGTCATTTTTATATTTTAGCTCAGGGGAGGTTTATGGACAACTAGGAGAAGAGCAAATTCCGATTAATGAAAATAGCTATGGTTATTTAGATCCAACTAATGTTAGAACTTGTTATGCAGAAAGTAAAAGAATGGGAGAAAATATTTGTGTCAGCTATTACTCACAATACGGAATTAGAATTAAAATTGTAAGGCCATTTCATACATATGGACCGGGGCTTGATTTCTTAGATGGCAGGGTATTCGCCGATTTTGTTTCTAATGTAATACATAAACAAGATATTAAACTTACGAGTGATGGTGCTGCTAAAAGAGCATTTTGCTATTTATCGGATGCAACATCTGGATTTATCTCAATATTAATTGACGGAGTAGTTGGACAAGCTTATAACTTAGGTAATCCTAAAGAAGAATATAGTATTTTGGAATTAGCAAAAATTGTCACTTCAATTTATCCGGCATTTAATTTAAAGGTCCATGTAGAAGGGAAATTGGATGATAATTCAAAGTATTTAAAAAGTCCTATTAATAGAAACTCTCCAAGAATTGATAAAATTCAAGGTTTGGGCTGGGAGCCTAAAATCTCTATTAAGGAAGGATTTAAAAGAACCATTGATAGTTTTCTTTAAATTTTTATAAAATGAAATGTTTAATATTATGTGGTGGCCGAGGAATGGTTGACCCCATTACTAAAAATAGGATGCCTAAAGCTTTGCTTAAAGTCGGTAATCGTCCACTTGTGTGGCATGTAATGAAGTTATTTAGCAGTTATGGGTTTACCGACTTTGTTTTAGCATTAGGACAAGGTAGTGAAGAAATAAAACAATATTTTATAAATAGTTTTGAACTTTTGCACGATGTTGAAATTAATATTTGTGACAATAACGCGCGAAGTTTGAACAAAATACCCGAAGAGAATTGGACTGTTAAACTTATTGATACTGGTAACTCAGCTAGTACAGGTGCTCGTATTTCTCGTTGTGAACGTTACTTGAAACACGAGCCATTTTTTATCACGTATTCTGATGTTCTTGCTGATGTTAATATTTCAAAACTATTAGAATATCATAAGAAAAATAATAAAATACTTACTGTTACCGGTGTGTATCCTCCATCTCGCTTTGGAACATTTTATATCAAAAATAATGATTTAACCTATGATGCTAAAGCTAAAATTGAAATGCATCAGGCACGTATAAATGGAGGATTTATGGTTGCTGACAATACTATTTTTAGTAAGTTATCGCCAATAAGTGAATGCAATTTAGAAACAGAAATTTTTGAATCTCTCATAGATGATAAACAAATATCATTATTTGAACATGATGGCTTTTGGCAGAATGTGGATACGGAACGCGATACAGAGTTTCTTCAATCTTCTTATGAAATCAATAAACGCCCATGGTTGGGAATAAATTAATAAGTTAATATGATAAAAAAAGCTATAATTGCCGTTGGTCCCTCTGTAGAAGATACCGAATATGCTTATCCTTTTTACCGACTACAAGAAGATGGTTTCTCTGTAGATACTGCTTCAAAAGATGGCCTAGATATTGTTGCAAAGCATGGTTTGCCTATCAAGGTGAATGCTGATATAACTAAGCTAAATCCAAATGATTACGATCTTCTAGTGATTCCTGGAGGCCTAGAGAGCCCAGACCGACTTCGTCAAATTCCTGAAATGTTGCAGTTCATTAGAGACATGCATTACGCAGGTAAAGTGATTGCATCTATATGTCATGGACCTTGGGTGCTGATCTCCGCTGGAATTGTTGAGGGAAAGAGAATGACATGTTATGTTGGCTGTAAAGACGATTTAATCAATGCGGGAGCAGATTACAAAAATGTGAGTGTGCTTTCTGACGGTAACCTAGTCACAGCTCCACATTTTAGGGATAATGCGGCTTGGCTTAAAGAGACGCTTAATGTTTATTATTCTATCAATAAATAAAGAATGATCTATAAAGTATATCCTTCACTTAATGATTTTGAAAACCTTTCAAGATTGAAGGTAGAATCGTCAGATTTTGCCAACAATTTTGATTACGATAATATTGTAGTTAATAAACCATGGGGATACGAATATCTATGGTTTCAAAATGAATCAGTTGCTATTTGGTTTTTGAGTCTATCATCAGGACAATCCACTTCATTGCATTGCCATGCCAAAAAGCGTACTTCCTTAATTGTACTTGATGGGGCTGTTCAGTGTTCAACAATTGACGACAAATACCGGTTGAACACACTAGAAGCTGTAGTTTTGGAGCCTTGTGTATTTCACTCAAGTATGGCTGTATCTAATGAGGGAGCCTTTATAATGGAAATTGAAACTCCACCAATGAAAGGAGATTTGGTGCGTATGCATGATGCATATGGACGTCAAGGAACTGGTTATGAAAGTATTAATGAATATTCTAATGATTTTTCAAAATATGAATACCACCCATTTGATCAAACGGATTTTCAAAGTTGGAAGTTCAGAAATTTAGAAATAAGTCTTACTGATAAACAACCAATAAAAACGAAAGACATGTTAATGATTGTACCTATTTCAAATACTATTAAAATGAAATCAAAAAGAGTAATAGATATAGGTGAAGCAATTTCAATGAATTATGACACCTTTCAAGGAGATGAAATTATTACACCTAATTATCGGTTTTTAGTTTTTAAAAGCATTTAATAATTAACTTATGAAAGTTTCCGATTATATCACACGTTTATTTGTTGAGTATAATATTAGACATGTATTCTCGATCTCAGGAGCAGGTAATATCCATCTTCTGAATTCCATTTTGGAATCGCCCGAACTTATTTCAGTCCATCCACATCATGAGCAAAGTGGTGTATTAGCCTCCATAGCATATAAGCGTATTAGTGGTAGGTTGGGTGTAATGATTACCACCTCAGGAGGTGCCGCGACCAACGCAATTACGGGCGCATTAGATGCATGGGCAGATTCTATTCCTGTTTTAATTATTTCCGGGCAGGAAAAATTAGAATTTGTGAAACACCATCAAAACCTAAGAATGTGGGGCGTACAGGGATTTGATATAGCTAAAACGGTAAGTAACATTACTAAATATTCCGTTTTAATAACCGATCCGAATCGCGTAAAATATGAATTTCAAAAAGCTATTTATATGGCCGAATTTGGACGCCCAGGGCCTGTTTGGATCGACATTCCTACTGATATACAAGCGGCACAAATAAATCCGGACGAATTGGAAAGTTTTGTGCCTGAGATAGAAATCGTGAAGCCTGAATTTTATGGTCTCGTAAAACAATTGGAGGACTTGATTAAAAAAGCTGAACGTCCAGTTTTTGTTTTTGGCAACGGAGTTAGACTTAGCGGCTCCGAAAATTTGCTACCATTGATTGTAGACAAATTCAAAATACCGTTTTTGCTTGCTTGGAATGGTCTAGACTTGATGCCCTCAAATCATCCATTAAATTATGGAAGAGAAGGGACATATGGGCAGCGTTGTGCAAATTTTGTGGTACAAAATGCAGACTTAATAATTACCGTGGGAACTCGCATGGCCATACCACAAATAGGATATGACATTAAGGAATTTGGTCGAGATGCTAAAAAAGTAGTGGTAGACATTGACCGTACTGAATTGGATAAATTTGCAAGTGACTCTTCATTCATCCTTATTGAAGCAAATGCTTCCAATTTTCTTAAAGAAATGTTAGAAAACATAACTGCACCTAGAACCAATATTAACAAATGGGTTTTGACTTGCAATAACTGGAAAAACAAATACCCTTTTGTAGAACCCAATAATATGCATAAGGAACAAGACGGAATGCTTAATTCATATTCCTTTATAGGTGAGTTGAATAAACATTTTGCAGATGAGGAGATTATTGTATGCGATATGGGTACGGCACTTACATGTACTCACCAGTCGATTGTGCTTAATGGTAAGCAAAGAGTGGTCACTTCTACCGGTCTTGGCGAAATGGGATTTGGTCTGCCTGGGGCCATTGGAGCTTCACTTGCTGCAGAAAAAGGGCGTGTCATTTGTATAAATGGTGATGGTTCAATGATGATGAACCTGCAAGAATTGCAAACAATAATTCAATTGAAACTTCCTGTCAAACTATTTGTATATATTAATGATGGTTATCTTACAATTAAACATACTCAGAACAATCTGTTTGGAAAGAAATTTGTAGGCTCAGGTAGTTCTTCTGGTGTCACTTGTCCTGATTTCGAGAAAGTTGGGAAAGCATTTGGATTTAAGACGTTTAAGATTCACTCTCTCAAAGAGGCTCAAAATATGATTCCTAAAGTATTGAATGAAGAAGGACCGGTACTTTGTGAAGTATTTATTCATTCCTTACAATTGCTAGCCCCAAAGACTTCATTTAATATTAATCCCGATGGCAGCCTTGTATCTCCTCCGCTTGAGGATCTTTCGCCTTTCCTAAGCCGAGATGAATTGAAGAAAGAAATGGTTATTTCTCTACATATGAAATCATTACAAATAGATAAATTATGAAAAGAACAGACTGGATCCAATCCAAAAAGCAACTTATTGGACCATTTGTTCGCATGGCTCGTCCCGAAACAATTGAAATGCTAGCAATGGCTGGTTTCGATTTTGGGGTTATTGACATAGAGCATGGAGGTGCAGTTAATATGAATGAAGTTTATCCTTTGATTCTAGCAGCAGAAAACCGTGGACTTAAATTGATTGCTCGCATCCCAGGGATAAGTGAAATGCATATTAAATGGTTACTTGATCTTGGAATTGGTGGTTTGCAAATCCCTCACATTAAAACAAAGGAAGATGCAAAACGTGCTGTTCTGTATGCCAAATTTGATCCGATGGGCGAGCGTGGTTTATGTCGGTTTGTTAGAGCTGCTGAATTTTCAAACATTCCCAAGGAAGAATACCTTACCAAGGCCAATTCAAATTCGTTAATCATTTTGCAAATAGAAGGGGTTGAAGGCGCAAATAATATTGAAGAAATTGTAACTATTAAAGGCATCGATATAATTTTTGTAGGGCCCTATGACCTAAGCCAGTCTATGGGTTTAACCGGTCAAATTTGGCACCCTGATGTTGCCAGAGAAGTAACACGTATAATCCAAGTCTGTCAGAGGAGGGGAATTGCTACAGGTGTCTTTACTGACACACCACAAGGAGTAAAACACTGGAGTGAACTTGGTGTGAAATACATAAATTACCGAATTGATACCGAAATGTTCTTTGACTTTGCCAAAAAATGTAAGGCTGAGATAGTAGGCTTAATTAATAAATAAATGAACGTATTCAACCTTGAACATAAAAAAGTATTTGATTGGAGTATAGGAGCCTTTGAAAAAATTGGTATCCCATCAAAAGATGCCTTCACAATTGCTAGCTGTCTTACTCAAACTTCCTTATGGGGTATCGATTCTCATGGTGTTGCTAGAGTTCCGCATTATTTAACTCGCATAAATAATGGAACTATCAACAAAACGCCTCAATTAAATCTTGAACGAACTGCGGCAGGTACCGCTCGTTTGGATGGAGATGATGGGCACGGTATAGTAATTATGAATTTTGCTACAGAAAATGCAATTGAAATGGCAAATGAAGCTGGAACTGGAGTGGTTGGTGTTTATAATTCTTCACATTGTGGGGCAATAGGACTATACACAAGAAAAATAGCTAAGGCAGGAATGATTGGTTTTTGCTTCACTCACTCTGATTCTTTAGTTGTACCTGCAGGAGGTAAGCGACCTTTTTTTGGGACTAATCCTATTTCTATTGCTTTCCCAACTAGTAACATTGATGAACCAATTTGTTTGGATATGGCAACCAGTATAGTTCCATGGAATTTTATGATGAATGCGAAGCGTGAGATGAAAAATGTTTCTATTGGATTAGGTGTTGATAAATATGGTCATGATTGTGAAGATTCAGCAAAAATTGTTGCAGTAAAGCCCCTAGCTGACTATAAGGGCTACGCACTAGCCTTTATGATTGATTTGCTTTGTGGACCATTGAATAGTATGAATTTTGGCCCGAATATGACCTCTATGTATAATGATATTGATAAAAAACGTCATCTGGGATCTTTAGTGTTTGCAATCGATCCTGAGCGTTTCGGAGGAACAGAATATGTTAAGAAAGCAGCAATGGCCATGATTGATCAAGTGAAAACTCATGGAGAAAATGTAATGTTTCCAGGGGAGCCTGAATACCTAAAGAAAAGATACCGAGTATTAAATGGCCTGCCTTTTACCGATGCTTTACTTTCAGAATTTAATTTTTGGTCGGCAGAACTTGATATTGCACCACTTTCATGATTAAAGCAGTAATTTTTGATTTTGATGGAGTAATTGCAGATACTATGGAGGATAATTTTTTGGCATGGGAAGCTGCATTTAATTATTATAATTATCAAATTAATAAACTTGATTATTTCAAATTAGAAGGTATGGGAAGATACCAAATAGCGAAACACTTTATCTCTAAAAGTGAATTGCCCAATATTTTAATAGATGAATTGGTTGAATTTAAAGAGAAATATTATTTGGAGCATAATAAATTTAGAATCTATTCATTAATAGATGAGATATTTAGTGTAATTAAAAGTAAGAATATATCAATAGCAGTTGTAACAGGAGCATCTAAAGCAAGAATTAATTTATTGTTAGATAATAAATATTTAAGAGATATAAGTGTAATAATTACTTCTGATGATGTATTAAATACGAAACCTGACTCTGAGCCATATTTAAAGGCAATTAATTTATTAAATTTAAATCCTGATAATTGTTTAGTAATCGAAAATGCAATATTAGGAATATTATCTGCTAAAAGTGCTGGTTGTAAGTGTTTTGCGTTGGAGACAACAATGGAGAAAGACTATTTGCAATCAGCTGATGAAATCTTTTTGAACCATAATAAATTACTTACAAGATTAATTGAAATTCTATAAGTATCCTACAATATTAATTCTATGGTAATTGCAATCCTAAAAAAAATTGGTCTAGATAAAGCAATTTTATTTACATCTTCCTCAGTATTATTAGGGGCCGCAGGAGGAGTTATAATATTATTTTTCATAGCTAGGTTTTTGTCTGATTTTGAGCAGGGCTTCTATTTTACATTTGCTAGTATTGCATCCATACAAATATTTTTTGAACTTGGTTTCAATAAAGTTATTACGCAGTTTGTAGCACATGAGTATGCTAAACTGGAAACTAATGGGAATAAACTAAATGGCGATCCAGTTGTAATATCTAGGGTTGGTTCGTTATTTAGAATGATGATAAAATGGTATTTTATAATCTCAATTATTTATTTTTTAGCGGTTTTATTTTTTGGATTTTATTTTTTTAAAATTAATTATCACAATGATAATGTAGATTGGGTGACCCCTTGGATTATACTTTCAGTTGCTAATTCCTTAAATCTATTGATTTCACCAATACTTTCGTTTTTACAAGGCCTAAGTCAAGTAAAAGAAATAAGTAAGATTTTATTATTTCAACAAATAGGTAAATTGGCTGTTATTTTTTTCTCATTTATAATGGGAGGGAAATTGTATTCTATAGGATTTGGAGTGCTGATCTCATTTTTGACTACCGTATTTTTAATTTATTACAGGTATTTTCACTTTTTAATGTATTTGTGGAATTATCAATTAGTTTCAAAAATGAGTTATTGGAAAGAAATATTTCCTTACCAATGGAGAATAGCAGTAAGTTGGCTTAGTGGTTTTTTTATTTTTAATCTTTTCAATCCTTTAATATTTAAGCTTAGCGGCCCTATTGTTGCCGGACAGGCTGGAATGACCCTTACAGCATTAACCGGAATACAAGCCTTAGCAAGTGCTTGGATTTCAACTAAAATTCCATTATTCTCTTCTTTAATTTCAAGAAAAAACTTTGTCGAGTCAAATTTCATTTTACGGAAAACTGTTTTCCAATCTACTTCTGTAATTATTGCGTTAATATGTTTTTTTATAATTTTTCTAATTATAATTAATAGTTATAATATTCAATTAAATAAGCACAATTTGAAACAAAGATTTTTGGAATTGCATTTATCTATCTTATTGTCCTCTACTTTTATTTTAAATCATATTATTTCTTGTCTTGCAACTTATATTCGTTGTCATAAAAAAGATCCTTATTTGCTCAATTCCATAGTTGCATCTATAATTGTTGTTATTTCGATGTTATATTTTGGCCATAATTTTGGTATAAATGGTGTGATTATATCATACTTTATTGTGATGACACTAATATTTCCTTGGTCAATTTATATTTTTTTTAGAAATAAAATTAAATTAGAATTTATTCATTAATATGGAAAATAACTTGTTATTAAGTATCTGTATTCCTACATATAATAGGCCTGGTTTTTTGTCTATTTTACTAACTAAGTTATATACTGATAATATTATTGATTTATCTAAATTTGAAGTATTAATAGGTGATAATTCAGATAATTTTGATTCAAAAATTATAGTGGATGACTATCTTATTCGATTTAATAATATAATTTATTCAAAGCATGCGAATAATATTGGAGCTGAAGATAATTTTCAATTCTTATTGAATAAATCTAAAGGTATATTTTTTTTAATTTTAGGTGATGACGACTATATTTCTAATTATAATTTATTCAATTTGTTAAATATTCTCTCAAATAATAAAAAAGTAGGTTTAGTTAATTTGAATAGAACATATAACAAAAATTGTTACTTCACTGGAGATATATTTCGGTATGATTTTTATTCAAAAGATGAATATTTTGTTTTAGTTAATTTATGGCTTACACACATTTCAAGTAATATTATCAATAAAAGCTATTTACATAATTTACAACTTGATAAGATGCCAGTCAAAACGCAATTTCCCCATATTTTTTGGATGGGTTTTATTTCAAAATTTGCTACAGAATACATAATTATTAAAGATTTTGTTATTTACTGCACTCCTAGAAATTCTTTTGGATATGATATCTTCAATACATTCTCAAAAGATTTATTCAATATTATTAATGTTAGTTTTGATGGTAGTTTGTTATTAGATTTGAAAAATAAAATTTCTAATGTTCTTTTGATTAATTTTTTTCCTCAGTATTTGATTGATAACAAACTCAATAGTTTATATTCAAATAATTCAAATGTCAGTTTAATTCAAAATATTTTTCGCTACTTTAAGTGGAATTGGGTTTTTTATATATCTGTTTTACCTTTTTTGTTTTTACCTGTTTTTTTCTTTAGAGTATATAATAAATTAATTAGAATCTTTTTTAAGTATTAATTATGAAGTTTGGCATTTACATTCTTTTTTTTAATCGTATTGATTTAAATAAAACTATTTTTAATATAAATAATATTGTAAATTCTCAAGCATTCATAAATCGAAATGTTAAATTATATCTTGTCGATGATTGTTCGACATCCCCAGATTTTATTTCTGTCTTTAAGAATCTGGGGGATTTATATCCAGATGAAAATATTGTTTTTTTAACAAATAAATATAACTTAAACATAATTCAAAATCCAATTAATATTTTTGTAAGTGCAAAAGAGGACTACATTTCGTTGTTGGCTGATGATGACTTAATTGAACTATTTCATATTGATAATTTTGTTAATTCAATATTAAGTGAAAATGATGATCAGGTTTTATGTTATGTGAATGATTTTAATGAGACAATTGAGGGAAATGTTATTTCTACCTGGAAATTAAAAGAATTTATGAGTGATTCTGTATTTTATCGATGTTTATCATTTTTAATTACTCAATCTGATATGTATTTATATGGTTTTTATTCGACTAAAGTTTTAAGGAAATATTCTTTTTATGGTTTTAAATTTTTCAAAAAGTCACCAACGTCTTGGGCTTATACTTTGCCATTTTACATTCTTTTACTTGGTAAAATTAAAAATATAGATGCCCCTATATCTTGGAATTATAATTCAAAGTCAGATAAGCATTATTTGGAGTATAATGAAAGTTCCAAAATTTTATGGTATGTCAAATATATTTTAAGGGAACTTGAACTTCATTTTATATATACTAAATATTTGCCCAATAAATTGTTTTCGTATTTTATTATATTGTTTATTCCTTTTGTTTTTGTCCAAAAAAATTTATTTAGAATTTTAAAAATTAAAAATTAATATATGAAAAAGTTTAAAAAATATGTAATTGTTTTAGGTGGTGGAGGTTTTATTGGAGGTCATTTAGCTAAAACGCTCAAAGAGGATGGAGCTCATGTTAGAATTTGTGATATTAAAAACCATGAGTATTTTGATCATGATATTATTTGTCACGAGTTTATTTTAGGAGATTTGACAGATCCATCTGTAGTACAAACAGTTATTTCTAAAGATTGTGATGAAGTTTATCAATTAGCCGCTGATATGGGAGGAGCTGAATATATTTTTTCTGGTCTAAATGATGCAAATGTAATGTATTCATCTGCAATTATTAATTTAAATGTAGCAAAAGAATGCGTTGCAAAATCTGTTAAAAAAGTTTTTTATTCCTCTTCGGCTTGTATGTATCCTGAGCACAATCAATTAGATCCAGATAATCCAAATTGCATTGAATCGTCTGCCTATCCAGCTAATCCAGATTCTGAATATGGCTGGGAGAAATTGTTTAGTGAAAGACTTTTTTTAGCATTTAATCGAAATCACAATTTAGATGTTAGAATTGCAAGATTTCATAATATTTACGGACCATATGGCACATGGAATGGGGGTAAAGAAAAGGCGCCTGCTGCAATGTTAAGGAAAGTTATTATGTGTGAGGAAGGTGAAACAATTGAAGTCTGGGGCGATGGTTTACAAACTCGTTCATTTCTTTATGTTGATGAATGTGTAAAGGCTGTTTTATCTTTAATGGAATCAGATTTTGAAGGACCTGTAAATATTGGATCAGAAGAAATGGTATCTATAAATGAATTAGCCAAAATGGCTATTTTGGTTTCTGGCAAAACTATAACTATTAATAATTTGAAAGGAGATCAATTCGTTTCTAAATATGGATTTAAATGCCCAACAGGTGTTAGAGGTAGAACTTCTGATAATACTCTTTTTAGAGAGAAGCTTGGATGGGAAGTGGATTTTCCATTAATTAACGGCCTGAAAATTACATATAATTGGATTTTTAATCAAGTTGAAAATTCAAAAAATTAGTCAAGTGATAAACATTTTAAAAAGGGATTACCTTCTTTTTTTAATTATATTTTTTTCATTTTCTCCATTTTTGCCGCGAATTGTATCTGGAATAGACAATCAACCATTTGTTTTTTTTCTAATACTGCTTGATTATATTGTTTATATCAAAAGGATCAGATTATTTGATTTAGTATTTTATTGTTTTTGTTTTTTACTAATTAGTATTTCTTTTTTCTGGAATTTTCTTCTAGGATTTAATTATGTTGATTTTGGGGCAATTATAAATGTTAATTTAATAATTGTTTATGTAGTTTATTTTAACTCTCAGTTTAGTTTTATTCATAAATCATTTGAATCTAATAATTCATTTTTGTTAATATACTTTCTAATTGCGGCAATTTTATTTTATTTTTTTAATGGTGAACTTGAAAGATCTCTTTTTTCATATAGGGTATACATGGAAAATGATAGTTCTAGAGGTATTTATCCTTTATCCCCAGAACCTTCCGCATATGCTAAAATATTAATGGTCTTTGCACTTTCATGCATAATTGTTAATGCTAAATTTTTAAAGCTAAAAATTATAGTTGTTTCTGCTTTATTAATTTTGAACGCCTCCGGAATGGGATTTTTAGGTCTTATTTCTATTATTCCTTTTTTATTATTTAAAAGTGAAAATAGAGTGTATTTATATATTTTTCTATTAGTTGTGTTAATATTTATTTTCAATTATGTTGATTTTGAAAATTTATCCTCTAAAAGAGTTTATGTACTTATTGATAATATTAAAGAATTTGATATAAATTTTTTAGAAATGTATGATATGAGTTTAGCAAATAGATTTAACTCGTTTCTGTTATCGTATTCTAAATTTATAGAAAGTCCATTTTTTGGACGTTTTTTTACTTTTGACTCGATAGGAGGATATATTTCTGTTATTGGTTATTTAGGAATTGCTCCATTATTTTTATTAATCTATTTATTATATAATTGTATTTTACTTCCTAGAATTTTGATTCTTCCTTCCATGGTATTTATTGGATTGTTTATTTTTTCAGATAGCTATGTTTTACCTTGTTTTTATATATTATTTGCGTTTATAATTAATCAAAAAAAAATCAGAAGTGATAACTTTTATAATACCCCATCGTAAAGAATCATTAGGTGTAGTAAGTTTGTTGAATCATTTATTAATTTCAAATGACAAAATTCATTTTATAAGTAAAGTTAATTTTGTTTTCGTATGTGATGGTATTTCAAGTATTGATTATTCTAGTTTAACATATGGTGTTAACTCTTTTTATTTTATTTCAAATGATCTTACTCCTGGAGCTAATTCATGTAGAAATATTGGTTTAAAATTTACAATTGAGAATTTAGTAGACAGTACTCATGTTATTTTTTTTGATGATGATGATTTTATACCAACATTTTCTTTGAGTTTGATTTGTGAATTGAAGCTTCATGTTGATTTAAGTTATTATTTTTCATACAAAGTGCGCAACGCATCCTATATTAGGTTAATTAATAACAAAAGGGTTTTATTGCCTCATAATTTAGTTTATACCTATAATATATATGGGCCTCCTTTTCGACATTTAATTTCTTTAAATAGATTGAAAGATAAATTTTTAACTTGGGATGAGAACTTAGTTTCGTGTCAAGATTGGGATTTCTATGTTAATCTATATTCAGATTCATATAAGCCAATTTTAATTGAGAATATTGTTCTTTACTATAATGAATCATTATCAGGAATTACAAAAGATTTCTCTAAAGTTTATACTGGACGCGTTTCTTTTTATTTTAAGTATCTTTTAAATAAATCTATAAGTGTTAGGTACGAATTTTATTTTAATTCAGTATTGTTTTTCATTAAAAGAAAAATGTATCGATCTGCTTTTCGATTACACAAGGAATTAGAATTGACTTTTGAATTTAAAATTTTGTTATTAATATTTAAAGTTTTATTTAGAAAGTAAATTTATGGTTAATCAAAAGCTTTATAAACTTTTTGAAATTAATAATTTTGGTTTATCGATACTTTGTTTTCATAGTATAGGTGGGGGATATCCGTTCTCTTTAAATATTTTCGATTTTCAGAATATTATTTTAGAATTAAAAAAAGATTATTTATTTATCACTCCAAGTCAATTCGATTATTTTTATCAAAATAATTCTAAGATTAAAAATAATTGTATCCTTTTGACATTTGACGATGGTTTTAAAGACAATTTATTAGTAGCTGACTTTTTAACGAAATTAGATATTAAAGCTATTTTTTTTGTAAATGGTTTATTGCTAGAACGCAACACAAAATTTCTTGATGTCTTTATTAAAGATCGTAATATTAATTTCACTTTTAATGATTTCTTAACAATTGAAGATTTGATTGTGATTAAAGATCTTGGACATGAAATTGGGAATCATTTTTATTCTCATATTCTATTAGATGATAATTTATTCTCTGAAGTTTATTTATCAAATAAAATCTTTGCTAAATATAAATTTAATTCTCGGTTTTATGCTCTCCCCTATGGTAGAATTGAACTGTATAAATTTTCAGAAATACAAAAACTTGCGAACTTAGGAATGATAATTTTTTCGATGGATCCTAAAAATATTAAGACATTTGGCTTTAAATTAATTTGTATTCCTAGAATTGGAATTGGGCTTCCTGATGTATTAAGTAATATTTATAAGTCAAAGATTCGTGGATCTCATAGATTTAGGTCATTATTCAAAGGTTCATTTAAATCTTTATGAATTTTATAATTTTATTGCATAAAAATGGCTTTGGAGGAATTGAATCTTATATGTCAGCTCTTTATCAAGAATTGGTTAGGAAAGGTTTTAATGTAAGAGTATATTGCCATAAATCTCCTAATAGAGGGAATTTATTATTCAAGAATAACAATGGAGGATATTTATTTTTTTTTATACGTCTTTTATTAAATCGAAATAATAAAGTTATTTTCAGTAATTCTTTACCATTGTTGCTATCTCTCGTACTTCCCGTTAATAAAATTTCTCTTATTCATGGTATTCCTATAAAACATAATTGGTTTTACAAATTGCTTTTTAATTATGGTAAAAAATTTATTTTTGTTAATTCTTTTTATTTGCAAGAGTTTGTATTAAATAAATTTAATGTCCGAGTACCAATTATTTATCCAATGTTACGGTCAGAAGTTGTGGTTGATAGTATAAATTTTCTTAATAATAATTTAGATTCCAGAATTAAGCACAATTTAGGATATTTAGGAAGGGTTTCTTCAGAGAAAAATTTGGAAAAGCTTATTTTATTTCATAATAATATTGCATCTGTATATGATTATGTAAAGCTTTATTTTAAAGGAAAAGTTGAAGAAGATTATAAAGAAAGATTACTTCGGCTTAGTCTTTACCCTGATAGTGTAATTTTCATAGATTTTAGTAACAATCTAAGTGAATTTTATGAGGAAATTTGCATTAATTTTTTGATTACGGAAATGATTGAATCCTATGGGATTACAACAGCTGAAGCTCTTTTATATAATGTTAAATGTGTTGTTCCAGAGTATCTTAATAGAGATTTTAATTCTTTTGGTAATGTGTACTTATGGAGTGATGAATATCTTAAATCAATTGATAAAAGTGTAAATTTTTATAGATTTATTATTGATTCTTATTTGCATGATTCAAATATTTTAGTTAGAGATAGAAATTTAAATTCGTTTAATTCATTTTTATATGATTGATATAATATTACCTAGTTTTAATGATATACGTATATTAGATACAATATGCTCGATTAAAAGTTATGAAGAGAGGTTTAATGTTAAACTTTTTCGAATATTGATTATTGATGGTGGTTCTGAACCTTCCCTCCTAAAACATATATCTGAATTTATAGGAACGACTGATTTATTGGACTCTAAAAAGGATAATGGTATATTTGATGCGTTGAATAGGGGGATTAATTTGTCAACTAGTGAATATATCTGGTGGATTGGAAGCGATGATTTATTGAATTTAAATACGCCAATCGAATATTTTAATTTATTGAAATCTCCCTCTAATAGTTATGATTGTTTTAATTTTAAAAATTGTTATTTCAGAGGTAATAAATTGACTAGATCTTCGTCTTTGAAGTTTTATAAAAATATATATTATAAATATGGAATAGAACTAAGCCACTTCTCTACCATTTGGAGGCGTGAGTTTATTGGTGATACTAGGTTCGATTTATCTTATCGAAATGCCGCAGATTTAGATTTTTTTTATAAGATGGTAATTTTAAAGAAAGCTAAAATTTATAATATACAAGAAGTTCTTTCTTTTATGAGAGAAGGGGGTAATTCATCCAAGAATTTAAATGCACGAAAAAATAATTATATTGAAATACTCAATATCTATAAAAAACATTTAAGCAGTAAAATTTATTTTTTATCAGTGTTCGTAAGAATTTGTTTTAAAGTTTACACCTTGTTAAGGTTTAATATCCTAGACAATGATATTAATGACTTTGAGATCACATTAAAAAATGTTTCCAAATAGATGAATATTTTAGTAACTGGGTCAAGTGGTTTTTTAGGGAGTGCTCTTGTTAATTATTTGTCTTCTGATAATTATGTTAAAACTCTTTCACGAAATAATTCTGATTATAATTTTGATTTAAGTTTTGAAATTCCTGTTATCAATGAAAAGTTTGATTGTGTAATTCATGCTGCCGGTAAGGCACATTTTCCGAGAGGCACGAAAAAGGTATGTGATACATTTGACGGTGTAAATTTCCTAGGAACCAAAAACTTACTACAATCATTTGAAAAATGTTTTTTGCCATCAAGATTTATATTTATTAGCTCAGTGTCTGTATATGGATTGGAGTCGGGCTCTTTAATTGATGAGAACATGCCCCTTATTGCAGTAGATGAGTATGGTACTAGTAAAATTAAAGCTGAAAAATTTATCTTAGATTGGTGTAAATCAAATAATGTGCTTTGTACAATTTTAAGATTGCCGCTTTTGGTAGGATCTAATCCTCCTGGAAACCTTGGAAATATGGTTAATGGAATTAATAAGGGATATTATTTTAATATTGCAGGCGGCAGAGCTAGGAAAAGTATGGTTTTGGTTACTGATGTTGCAAAATATATTCTTAAAGCATCAGAAGTTGGAGGGATATATAATCTAACTGATGGATATCATCCATCATTTAATGAGTTGTCAAATCATTTGTCCAATTTATTATCAAAAAAAGCACCGATAAGCATTCCCTTTTTTTTAGCAAAAAACTTGGCTTTGTTTGGTGATTTCTTCGGATCAACAATTCCAATTAATACTTATAAACTTAAAAAAATTATTTCAGATTTAACTTTTGATGATTCAAAGGCACGTAATTCCTTTGGTTGGTGTCCTTCCTCAGTTATTTGTAATAATTTTATTCTAGAAAATTAATGATCAGAATATTTGACATCTTTTTTTCCTTTGTTGGGCTTATTTTATTTAGCCCATTACTACTAATTCTCTTTGTTATGGGATATTTTGACACTGGAGAACCAATTTTTTCTCAAGAGAGAGTTGGTAGAAATAAAAAAGCATTTCAATTATATAAGTTTCGATCAATGCATGTAAATGCACCCTCATTAGCAACTCATTTAGTGAAATTTCATTTTGTTACAGGTTATGGTTCCTTTTTACGTAAATCTAAATTGGATGAACTACCACAATTATGGAATGTGTTTATTGGTGATATGAGTTTAGTCGGGCCACGTCCTAATTTATTTAATCAAGAAGAACTTATTTATGAGCGCAATATTCGTGGTGTGTACTCTGTTCGTCCAGGAATTACAGGTTTGGCGCAAATAAATAAAATTGATATGTCTAGTCCTAAACTTTTAGCTGAAACAGATGCGAGAATGATTCTTAAGTTAAATAAGCTTTGTTATTTTAAGTACATTTTTCTTACTTTGTTTGGTAATGGATTTGGGGATAGATTAAGAGTGTAGTATTACATTCGCGACAATTTGAATTTTAACCACCAATTGGTGGTTTTTTGATTTAAATACACGTGTATTTTTGTGAAAAATACGCTCCTTCTGTTTTTGTTAAATATGCGTATTATTATGAACATGGAAATCTTGTGTAATATGATTGATACTTAGCAGGTAAACGTTACATTGTGGTTTTTTAAGAATAAACTAGGTAAAAATATGTTGTCTTCGGTCAAATTTTCCACAATTTATTTAAATATAACTTAATCAAAATATTTGAGATTTTAAAAGTAATTTTAAGAATTAGCTCTATTTATTAAGATTAATTTAATAGATTTCCAATCAAAGGAAATTGATAATAGTAATAACAGGTTAAGGTTTTGAAGAGGTTTAAATATGTCGTAAAATTTAGTTCAAAATTTTCTCGTTTTTAAGCATCTGATTTTACCATTAAATAAAAATCATTTTGTACTTAACAGCCAAAGCATCGCTTCTCCTAATTTTTAGTTAAATTTGCTTAACTATATACGTACCATAATATTTTAGTATGAAATTATTCAGTCGAATTCTTCTAACCCTTTCCTTCCTTGTACTAGTTCACGCTGCTTTCTCGCAAGCTAAACGTAAAGTGGAAGACCTGAGTGATGAAGAAATTGCAACCTTCTTCGAGCGTGCCCAATCCAGTGGCATGACAGAAGCTCAATTAGAAAAAGCAGCGAAAGCCCAAGGTTACACTTCAGCTGATATTGCAAAAATGCGTAGTCGTTTGACGCAATTGGGCGATAGCAAGGCTAAGGAAAAAACGTCTACTGCAAAAGGAAAAACTTCCTCTAAAAGGACGGTTTCAGGTAAATTAAGTACGAAAAAAGGGGCAAAAAATGTAGATGATGAGGATACAGAAGATGTTGCGATCGAAGATGAGGAAATGGTTGATTCCACTAAGCTGACTAAGAAGCTCATTTACGGTGCGAACCTTTTTAATAATAAGAAATTAAACTTCGAGCCTGATTTACGAATCGCCACTCCAGTGAACTATACGCTGGGGCCAGATGATGAGTTGAATATCGACATCTTTGGCGAAGTGATGGACAATTATACTGTCACGGTGAGCCCAGAGGGGACTGTGAAGATCCTGAATTTGAGCCCTATTTATGTGAATGGTTTGAATGTGGAAACGGCCTCCGCGCGTATTGTGAGTCGTTTAAGACAATTGTACCAAGGTTTAAATCGCCCAGGAAGCGGTTCCTCAGCAATTATCACTTTGGGGAATGTGCGTAGCATTAAAGTGACTCTGGTAGGAGAGGTAGAGAATCCGGGTTCATATACCATCTCTTCTTTGGCCACAGTATTTAATGCATTGTATTTAGCAGGTGGCCCTAATGAAAATGGATCCTACCGTAGCATCCGCGTGATTAGAAATAACAAAGTGGTTCGCACGCTAGACTTGTATGATTTCTTGTTAAAGGCAGATCAAAAAGACAATATTCAATTAAAAGACCAAGATATCATTCGCGTGGGAGATTTTGATTCCCATGTGGAATTAGCGGGTGAAGTTAGACGCCCTATGGTTTTCGAGGCTGTGAAGGGAGAAACTTTAAAAGACATTCTTCGCTATGCTGGAGGCTTCACTGACAAAGCTTATACCTATTCATTGAATGTGCGCAGAAACACGTCTCGTGAATTAAAATTATTGAACATCACGCAAGATGAAGTCGCTACTTTCCAGCCGCAAAATGGGGATTCGATTTCTGTTGGTAGAATTATCGAACGTTATGAAAACCGAGTGAGCGTAACGGGAGCTGTATTTAGACCAGGTGTTTTCGCGATTGAAAATGGGTTAACGACAGTGAAGGATTTAATCAAGCGCGCAGAGGGACCTCGTGAAAATGCCTTCTTGAATCGTGCTACGATATCTCGTAGAAAAGAGAATTACGATCCAGAAATGATTTCATTTGATCTAGGGAAAGTATTGAGAGGTGAGCTCGCTGACATCGCATTACACCGGGAGGATTCGTTAACGGTGTATTCACTTGATTCATTACGAGAGAACCAACGCGTTAGTATTTATGGTGAGGTGAACAAGCCGGGTATTTTTGAATTCCGTGGGGGAATGAAAGTGGCAGATTTAATACTGTTAGCCAAAGGTTTCAAGGAAGCAGCGAGTTTTGCGAAAATTGAATTATCCCGCCGCGTTATTACACATGGAAATGATGAAGCGACTAAGGAGAAAATTCAAGTGAAGACTTTTGACATCGATGGAAGTTTGAATATTAATAATGAGGCTAGCCAGTTTGAATTAAAACCTTTTGACATTATTTCCATACGTCGATCGCCAAATTATGAAGTACAAAGAGGTGTGACGATTGAAGGAATGGTTAATTTCCCTGGTAGATTTGCAATCCCAAAAGATGATCAGAAAATCTCTGATTTGATTTTTGAGGCAGGTGGACTAAGACCAGAAGGATATTTAGATGGAGCGATCTTATACCGTGATTCAACGGTAGTGGGCGTAAAACTTTCTGAAATTCTGAAAAATCCGAATTCGAAAAACAACTTACTCTTAATGGAGAATGACCGCCTAGTCATTCCGCGTATTTTAGAAACAGTGAAGTTATCTGGAGGGGTTCAGAACCCGATTGCCATTGCTTTCGTAGAAGGGTATTCACTACAGGACTACTTAGACGGAGCGGGTGGATATACCGAATACGCTGACAAGAAAAATGTTTACGTAAAAGCGCCTAATGGTATTTCTACTAAGCGAAGACGTTTCTTATTCTTCCGCGTAAACCCAAAGGTGGTTCCGGGTTCAGAAATTGTAGTTCCGGAATTTCCTACTACAAAGAAAGGGATGACAACAGCGGAAGCCGTAGGATTATCATCTGCTTTGGTTTCCGTAGCACTTACTTTGACCACATTGATTAACAATTTGACTAAATAATCTCAATGTCTAAGATAGAAAATAATCAATTAGAAGATAAAGGGGGAATTTCGATCAACTTTGGTGAGATTTTCCGTACGCTGAAATCGTATCGGATTTTAATAGCTACTTGTGCTGTACTTTTTGCGGCATTAGGGGCTATTTATTCCCTAACTCAGCCTAACGAGTATAGCTCTAACGCGAAACTTTTACCGGAATTAGATTCTAAATCCGGTGGCGCAGGTGGAATGGGTGGATTGAAATCTTTAGCTGGATTGGCTGGTGTAGACTTAGGAGGAAGTTCTTCTGGAGCCGAAGCAATTCGTCCAGATTTATATCCTAACATTGTTCAAAGTGCACCTCTTTTACAAGAAGTATTGAAGGCGAAAATCTACAGCACGAAGCACAAGAAATGGCAGACGGTTTTGGATTTCTTGTCTGAAAAGCAAGATACTGCCCCTATTGATTTATTTGGCGATCCGGATGATGATGAAATTGTTTATGACGTAAAACTAGATAAAGTACCTTCTAGTGCATTTTCTGCAGATTTAATTAAGTTAAACAAGAAAGAGCAATTAGGTATTAAGAGGTTAAGGACTTCAATTGTTCTCGAAATCGATAAAAAATCTGGGGTCATTTCACTATCGACTAAACTAACCAATCCGGTTGCAGCAGCGAACATTACCTCCTTAACACAACACTTTTTAACTAAATATGTAACGGATTACCGTACGCAAAAAGCGAGGCAAGAGCTTGCCTTCCTAGAGAAGCGATTAATGGAATCTAGAGCACGTTATGATCAAGCTTTGTTTACGCTAAGTGCTTACCGCGATCAAAACATGAACTTGTTCTTGAATGTAGCTAAAGACCGCGAGAAGAAATTGCAATACGAGGTAGATATGGCTTATAACTTGTACACAACTATTAGTGGGCAATACGAAGAGTCGAAAGTGAAATTACATCGCGAGACACCTGTTTTTAAGGTCTTGGAACCGGCTCAGGTGGCGGTACAGAAGGATGGCCCTAAGCGTAGTTTGATAACGATCGGATTTATGTTTGCGGGGGTGTTCCTTTCTTTAATTTTTGTGTTTTTTAAGACGGTGAATTTAAAAGAATTACTAGGGTAATTCTTTCTAGATTAAAGAGAAGGGATTTTTAGAGTAGAGATGTGGAGTCGACTTCGTCGAAGGCAATGTTATAAGAAAAAGCTCGCGGATGGCGGGCTTTTTTTGTTTTTATCCTCCACTCAATAAATTATCAATCATCTTATAAAATAAAATAGTAATTTTATAGACTGGTTTTTTGTCTTCGGACTTGACCTAAATAAAACAG
>JACCDM011897287.1_pt1 | contig 27207 bp, 42 predicted proteins | sample 7445851 | NCBI WGS metagenome assembly JACCDM01 (sample SAMN15323438, study PRJNA562643) | freshwater metagenome | isolation source: river surface water | place: USA:Blue River Watershed | collected 2017-08-16
CGGCAGAGAAGCCAGAGAGCTTGGTTTCTTCTTCAAACGAACGCTCAGAAGTCTCGGTTTCGTAGATCTCTTTGTGCTCTTCGCCGTAGCGAGCGTACTCCATACCGAACAAGGCGTTCAGACCGGGGAGCAGCTCTTTCAGCAGTTGTGCGCGTGAAATAGCCATGGTTAATTACTCCTTCGATTAGACGCCAACGGGGTTGAGGTACTGATGACCGCCCGTCACAGTGCTGGTAGTAGTGAAGACGCCAGCGGACGGCTCGGTGGTGGCGGAAACCACGTACGGAGCATTCCACTTGCAGATCACTTCAACAAAGTTACCAGACGAGTTGGCAGTATCGGGGACCACATCAATGATGCGGATGGGCAGCGAAGCGGTAGTAGCGCTCGTAGTGGCGTACACACCGATGCGGCTATCGCCGGTCGCGGTGACACCAGTGTTTTGCACCAGCTCAGCGTTGGTACCGATCACGCTACGGCTCAGATAAGCCGGGGTGAGACCGTTGCCGCCTTCGGTGTTACCGGAAACCAGAACTGCTTTGAACAGCAGATCGGGGTCATCTTGCACGTAGGCAGTGATGATGGTGCCGGTGGGGGCAGCGTACCCGGTGGGGTAGTACTGCGCGAAGATGGTCTGGCCTTGCGCGTTAACGTAAGAGCAGCCCTGAAACACGCCCAGAGGCGTAGCGGTCGCTTGACCGGTATCTTTTTCAATGTAGCCCGTCGATACAAGCTTCACCACATCTCCATAAAAGATGTTACCAGCGAACCCAGCGGGGTCGATCTGATACTGGCGAGTTTGACCGGCGAACACCTGACCACCGATCAGATTGATCGGCTTCAAGCCATACGGCTTGTCGATGGTGGGGTAAGCCATTTAAGACTCCTAAATTTAAGAACCTGAACCAAAAGTGACCTTGGACTTCTTCTCAGAGAAAAGAGGCATCCGGGGGTCATTTTCACGAAGGAAGTTGTTGTCCACCGACTCCACCTGAGCCTTATTTTGACCTTCGTAGTGTTTCATACGTTGGTCCAAGAACTCCGTGGGGATACGGCAAAGCAACAGTCCGCCCATCTCGATACCACCTTTGAAGCGGCCATCGGTAGACGCATACATCATTAGCTCAGGATAGTCCTCTGCTTTGCAGGGTTCATATCCTTCGCGCAGCTTAGAAGAGATATTGCTGGGGTCAGCCTGACCCAACGTCGATAGACGCACCCAACGGTGCTTCCACCCCGGACGGTCATCGGGAGAAGGCAAGGTCTCCGGAGCGCGCCATGCTTGAGGACGCATGGTGGCTGCACGAGATTCCATCTCACGGGCCATACGGTTTTGACGCGGCGCGGGGGCCGTTTGGTTCTGCTGTTCCATCATTCACCTCTATTAAGCAAAGCAACCTGTTTAGCGTACTGTTCCGGCGTGATCCCAAGTTTGCGCGCGAGGGCGACTTGGGACTGCTTCAACTTAACGCGACTAGGCGACGAACTGCGGGAGGCCGGGGCCACCACTGCAGCGGGTTTTGATGCACGGCGCGGAGGTTCGTCATCCTCTTCTACCGGGGCAGACCTCTTTTGGGGAGGCGGGTCATCATCCTCTTGGCTCTGAGCTTCAAAAAACTCAGGGAATCGTTTTCTCATGGTGCGGTCAACAGTCTTAAAGTACTCTTCCGTACCAACATAGTCGGCACCATACTCGCGCTGTAATTTCTTGTCAATACCCATCGCAGCCATTGTCATTTCGTCATCAACGCCAAACCAGTCGCTATTGGTATCCAACCAGCGCTTGGTACGGGGGCTGACCTTCGGGGCTGCGGGTTCAGCGGCGGATTTAGCGGGAACGAAGTCGTCTTTTTCATCGACCTCGATGGGCTTCATCCCTTCGGCCTTGTCCAGCTTGACGGTGGCCTTGGCGATGGATTCTTGCGCTGCAACAATTGCATCCGCATCCCCGGCCTCATATGCCTTGCGGTATTTATCCTTAGCGGACTCCAACTCCGTCTGAGCCGCCGTCTTGGAGGTCTCAATGAACTGCTTGCTGCCAGAGGACAGCTTCTCCTGCAGGCGCTTGTTCTCTTCAAACACCTTGCGGGCAAAGTCCTCAGCGGCCTCTTTCTCACGCATGGCCTGCTCTTTGGCACGGCGCTCGTCGTGGTAGCCCCGGGTGAATTTCTTGATCCGGTTTTGAACCTTCTCGTCGTAAGAATTTAGTTCTTCATCGGTCGGGTCATCCGGCGGAGGGGCAGCCTTGCGGCCACGATCCTGCGGAGGGGTGTCGTCCTCAATCTCGATCTTCAGCTCGGTGCCTTCATCTTCATCGGCTTTGAATTTGGTCTTGGCCTTCTCGTCTTTCTCATCCGGGAACTCGAACTCTTCACCTTCAAATTTGGGTGCAGGCATGTTTACTCCTTAAGCAGCGCGGGTGATACCACGCGGGTCTTCAACAATGGCTTCGACCGACTCATCGTTGATGATGCGGAACTCGCGGCCATGAATCTTCAAGCGGGTGCCTGAATTGGGGCGGACGATGACGAAGTCACCCTCCTTGCACGACGGTCCGCTGGGGAACCGGGTGGTGTCCTTATAGGCGTCAGGGCCGAGCTTGACCACAAACAGCACGGGGGTCAGGACCTCCTCGTAGTGCATGGTCTTGGCGTCCTTGATGATGCCCACATCGCTATCGGCGTACTCCTCCATCGCCTCCGGAACGACACACAGCAAGTGATACGTCTTGGGGTCAGGAAGCTGTTTGGCCTTCTCCTCTGCGGGACGGTTCAAGACCTTGGACAGGTCAATCGCCTGCAGATTAAGTTCAGCTAGTTCGCTCATTCATGCTCCAGTTTTTGCACGAGGTCGTTGATTACGTTGTCGGCGATGTTTAGACCCCGGATCACACCGCAAACTTTTTTGTATTCGTCGAATGAGTCAGCCCTGCTGGCAGCCAAGTAAGCAACCTGCTCTTGGCGGTACTTCTCAATTTCCTTTTGCACGAGCGCAAGCGCCCGGATTTCTTCAGACATTTAAGTTTTGCTCCTTTCGGGTTGGCGTTGAGGACGATTCTGTTGTGCCCGGTCCTTGGCGATCTGCACGCCCAGCTTGGCACCTTCCATCTCCATGGACTTGTTGAGCTTGTCTCGCTGAGACGCGGCGCTGGCTGCGACCTGCATGGCGGCGATCTCTTTCTGTGCTTCGATCCGCGCCAGTTCGATCTCAAGCTGATCCGCCTTGGCGGCGGCATCAGTTGCCTGCTTCTGGGCTTTCAGCTCAAGGTCCTTCATCTTCAACTGCAGCTCTTGCATCTGCATCTGAACAATCGGGTCCTGCAACTGCTGCTGGGCTGCGGCCTGCTGAGCCTCTGCCTGATCACGCTGGAGCAACTGCTGAGACGCCTGCGCTGCCTTGATGGCGATCTGGTCGGCCATCTCCGGGGGCACCTCTTTGTTGTTCTCCTCACCGGGCAGCACCATGCCCATCGCCTCTTCGATCTGGCGACGGTACTCCATGGCCACGTGCTCGTTGATGTGCGCCATCGTGTTGGCGTAGATCTGCTGCGCCATCGGATTGCCCTGAATGATCTGCTGGATCTTCGGGTTCTGCACCGCAGCCATGTGCACCTGAATATGTGCCTGATGGTTCTGCTCGATGAACGCCTTCACCGGCTTTTGCGTCAGCAGGTTCTGATTCTCCGTCACCGGGTCCATCGGCACCATGTCGTCCTCAATCGGCACGAGCTTGGCGGCGTTCTTCACGCCCAGCACTTCGATCATCTGACGGTGTAGCAAGGGCAGGTCATACAACTGGGGCGCTCCCTGTGCAAGCTGGAACACCGCTTGGTACTGCACGATCTTCTGCGCCATCGTGGCCGCGTTCGGGTCAGACACCGGGATCACGTCCACCGTGTCATAGTCGGCCCGCTTGGCCTTGCGCGAGCCATCGACCGGCTCGTAGTCATACTCATCCGGCGTGTAGTCGGCGATGATGACTTTCAGGAGCTTGAACTCCTGCTTCATCGAAAAGTGCATGCGCGCCTGAACAGCGCCCATCACTTTGAGTTGCCGCTCCAACAGGGCCAGCGTAGTGCCCACCGGCGCTTGCGCCGACATATCAGACACACTCATGTCGCCAGCGGAGGCGAACTGACGGCCCTCGGTCACGATCTGGTTGAACAGCGTGTACAGAACCTGAGACGGCTCCTTGTACGGCAGGGGCAGGATGTTGTCGCGGATCGAACCGGACGGGACATCTACATCTCTGAACTCTCCGGGAGCGATAGGGGTGTCGTCTCCCTTGACGCGTAGACCCCGCGATTTGAGACCACCGGGGAGGTTAGACAGAGTGCCAGCGTCAACAAGCTGGCGGATAAGCATCGTCGCGCTCTTGGCGTACCCACCGATGAGGTGGATGAGGCCATAACCATAGAAACCAAACCCGGGAATGTATTGGTAATGGACGAAGTGGTTGCGCTTGGTGTGAAGCTCGTCGTCCTCGTACCAGTTGCGGCGAATCGCCAGCACCTTGCGCGTGCCCTTCTCGACAGTAACCACATACGGAAGCGCAATGCCCGTTGGCTGGCCCTTCTTGTTCTTATGCTCAAAGCCCTTGAGGTCAAGGTCAACGTGCATCTCCAGCATGCGGTAGCGATCATCTTGAATCGCTGACATGCCCATCTCTTCAGCTTTTTGCTTCTCGATGTCGTCCAGTTCATGAGTAGGTGCTCCAAGATCAATGTCCCGGTAGAACCCCGCCTCAATCAGCTTGGTCACCTCGTTCTCGGTCTTGCGCATCACGTGCGTAACGCGCTCTGCCGTCTCAAGGTTCTTGGCTCCGTAGGGCACCACGATGTCCTCAGCCGGAATGAACACGGCTGCCTGACGCCCGATGCTCGGGTCGTAGTACACCTTCTTGAACGCGCTGCCAGCAATGGGCAGGTTCCACAACAACTTCTCATGCTCCGGGCGATACTCAGTCATCACCTCAGTGAGCTGGTAGTTCATATCATCGCGCACGCGAGCGGCGGCTTCTTCCTTCTCCGGAGTGTCCTCACCGACGATGCTCGTCTTGACCGGCCCCGCTGCGGGGAACGTCTCCATGATCCCCTCGGACTGGAACCGCACCACGGACTCCGTCAGCATCGGATGGAACACACCACACGCGCCCTGCCACGGCTCCGTGCGGTCCTCGTACTTCAGACCCAGAAGTTTGAGACCCTCAACGTAGGTCTGCATCCACTCCTTGCGGTCCATGATGTCCTTGCCAAAGTCCTCCACGAGCTGGCTGCCAAGTGAATCCAAGTCACTCTCGTCAATGAAGTCCGCGAGGTTGGCGTCGAAGTCCTTCGCAGTTTCCCTGCGCGGCTTGAGATCGATCTCCAGCCCGTCGATGCCAATGCTGACCTCATCGGGGTTCTCGATCTCAATCTCAATCGGAGCCACATCGTCTTCAACATCCAACCCCAACGGGGCTTGATACAGGGCCTTGTCCATTCCACTTGTTGCCATATTGAGTCCTTACACCGTGTAGTACCGCTCTTTGCGGTAGCCTTTGAACCAATTGATGTCTTCAGGCTCATCAGAGGGCAGCCTCAGATACCCACCTTGCCTGAACCGCATGAGCGCCAGCGTCGTCGAGTCCACCAAGTCGTCGTGCTCACCTGATGGAAACGCCGCGATCTCGTCCACCAGTTCTTCAGCCCAACGAGTGCGCGGTGCCCAGACTTTACCTGACGCGAACAAATCCGCAACACTGTTTAGCCGCGTGATCTTGTCCTGCCCCCTGCTGGGGGTGTACTCCTGCACGGGTATCCCCATGGCCCGAAACTCTTGGATGAGCGGCGCACCTGACGCCTTTTTCTCCACGAGAAACGAGTCCGGGTCCCACTCCTTCCAGTCCTCGAACGCTTTCCTCTTCAGCTCCGGGAACTCAAGGCGCTCCTTGTACGCGTTCAACAAGATGATGTTGGCGTTGCCCCGGTCCTCGTCGTTGTAGAACACCCCCCACGTCGTGCACGCGGAGTAGTCGTTGACCTTCTTGGTCTCGTGCGCCGTGTCCCACGCCTGAATGATGAACTCACACTGCGGCGGGCGCTCACTCTCCCACCATTTCCACCACTCGCGCTTAACAATAGCGTTCGTGTCCGAGGTGGGCTGCTGCTGGTACTGCGCCATCCACTTGCCAGTGGGCAATTCCTCCCGCAGCGCCAGAAGTTCTTTGATGCTCCAAAACTCAGGCCACAGGGGCTTGTCGTCCTCAAACAGAGCCGGAAATTCGATGACTTTCCACTCCTCACCACCCCTTTGAGCAGCGGCCTTGACCACCTGAGCCGTCAGATCGCGCATCGACCAGCGCGTCATCACGATAATGATCGCCCCACCGGGCTGCAGACGCTGGCGGGGACCGGACGTGTACCACTCATACACCTTGTCGTACACCTCTGGGTTGTACGCACCGATGGCGGCCTCCTGTTCGGAGTGCGGATCGTCGATGATCAGCAGGTCAGCGCCCTTACCGGTCACCGCACCGCCCACACCGATAGCGAAATAGTCGCCACCGAAGTTGGTATTCCACCGACCTGCCGCTGCGGAGTCCGTTTGGAGCCCCACAGAGGGAAAAATGCGCTTGTAGACCTCAGAATCCACCAAATTTCGCACTTTTCGGCCAAATCCGACCGCCAATTCCGCTGTGTGGGCCGTCTGAATGACCTTTTTGTGCGGAAATTTGCCCAAAAACCACGCCGGGAGCAGGTAAGAGGCGAATTCTGACTTCGTATGCCGGGGTGGCATGTTGATGATCAGGCGTTTACACTCCCCCCGGGCCACTTCCTCGAAAGCCTTGGCCATCCTTTTGTGGTGCCGACCCCCGATGAACGTGGGCCACGCCTCTTTCACGAAGGCCATGAAGTCCTCTTGCGCCAATTCACGCATCGTGCGTGTGCGCAGCTCCTCCAAAATCTCCGCCACTGCCTCCTGCTCGTCCCGTGGGAACCGTTTGACCAACGCCAAGAGCTGATCAGGTGTGAGCAGGCGCACTTTCTCGCGCACCTGCGGGTTCTCAAAGAACTTTTGCAGTGACTCAGAGGCTGGCTTCATTTTTATTGGGGGTTTTCATCTTCGTCAAACGTCATATCTGCCGGATGAGGCACGTCATCATGGACATACACCCCGTCTTTATCAGGCTCTATAGCCCGACCACACACCACACAATAATAAACATCAAACGCTGGCTTCATCCAGATCCCCGTCCGATTCGCCCAACTCTCCACCCACCAGCCCCAACTCCTCGTCCACATTGATCACCTGCACGGCAGGAGCCAGCGGCAGCGGGTCGTAATTCTGTGGGGGCAACTGCTTGGCGTCCACATCAATGATGTCCGACAGGTACGAAGACAGCTTGCTGGCCAGATCCGCCTCCAGCTCCTCCGTCGTGCGGTGTGTGACGTTGATGTCGATGCGCTCAGCGAAGGCACCCACATCGGAGAGCTTGCCCAACATCTCCAGTGCCTTGAGTTCTACCTTGGCATTGCCGCTGTTGGACAGCTCCAAGTACTTCAACTTGATGTAGTTGCGCAACTGCTGTGCGTTCCTGACCACATCGAAGTCGTACTCATTAAGCAGTGCTGACAGGATCAACGCTTTGGCCGGGGTGTTGATGTTCTCCGGGGGCGTTGCAGGGCTGTCCATGAAGACAGCGCGCGCTTCTTTGCGGTCGCCTTCTGTGATCTCCACGTCATCCAGACCATTAGCGCGCAAAAACTCGACGGTATTGAACGCACGTTGCGCACGTTCATGGATGTCCATGATCTGGTCCGCCGACCAATCAAACGGGGGCGGAACATCCAACTCTGGAGTCACAAGGATCATTTCGTCAGACATGGCACCGTTGGTTACGGGAATATATTGCAATATAGCACGGGGAGGTTGGGACTCCTATAGGGGGGTGTTTCTGTAGAAATTTTTGGGGCGAGACATGTATAGATGTGAAAGGGGAGGGGGCCTTAAGATCTTTTGGTGTGTGAAAGTTACGTTAGTTAGACTTAGTGACATGAAGTTTGTTTGCCAAAACCGTCACAACCATCATGACCCTCACGAACCCCGATTTCTATTTTGTGGTGGTGTGATGTGCAAAATAGAGTAGCACTAGCCGACCATGGTACCTAATCGAGAATCCGGGGGGTGGGGAGGGCTTGGCCCCTTCATACCGTATGAAAACATGGCTATCCCGTGCAAACATCTTATAAGTAGTGCACAATCCATCTCATGGATCGGGAATTCGCTCGCTCCATACACTGTAACTACTACCTTGAAAGGGTAATCATGTCTAACGTCAATAACTCTCAAATTGCAAATGCAGTCGGTGTCGCGCTGGGTGATCTCAAGAAGATCGAAACCGAAGCAGGCCTCTTGAAGGATGTGATCAACAAGTCAATCGCCCAGTTGCACACTGGCAAAGTCAAGGTCGGCACCTACCGCAAAGACGGCACGGGGTGCGCAATCGCCACGGCCTTCATTGACGGCTGCGTCGAGTCGGGCATTGCAGCCAGCACGGCGCAGAAGGTTTATCTGCCGACCTTCAAAGAGGCCGTCGCATCTGGCAAGCCAGTCACTGACTGGAACGGCCAGCGCGCCAAGGCCAAAGCAGGCAAGGGCGCCAAGGCCAGCGAACCGAAATCACTGGCTAACAAGTTAGCAACTTGCTACCGTGACGCCGGGTTTGCAGAGTTCGTCTCTGACCTTCAGACGGCATACGACAACGCCGAGGGTGATCTGATCGACTGCATCAAGTCCTACCTTGAAGCAGAAGGGATCGAACTGAAGGACGCCGAGTAATCAACCCACCAGCCACCCGGGAAACCGGGTGGCCTTTTTTGAAAGGACATCATCATGAATCGATCAACCCCTAACATCTTTGCAGTTCAATCGGCCATCAACGCGTACGGCATCTGGTACGCGATCTGGTTCTACGGATGGCGCGAGGCATGGACCATCTGGGTCGCAACGCGCATGATCAAGCTCGACCGACGCGCTAGCGTCTGACCACAAACCCGGCGAAAGCCGGGTTTTTTTTTCGCCCAAAATTTCCGGGGGTGGCGTGCAATGCGCTACCCCCTTGAGACCTGTTCCCTTCCCGTTGGCCGTCGATTGTGCAGGCCATCACCAGCTTACGCTACACACACTACTACCCCCACCAGTTTGCGCCATGTTGTTACCGCTGCTTTCATACCGTATGAAACAGTGCGTAGTTGCGCTACAGACACTACTACCCCCAACAAGTTACACCAGTTGGACAGTCCGATACCTGTTCCCTCCCCGTTGGCCGTCCCGTTTTGAGCTTTCATACGGTATGAAAAGTGTAAAGCTGATGCTACGCAGTGCTTTTTACCCAAGCTCTCCAATATTCTGCAGCCCGGAATATTTGAAAAGCCTTTAAAATCAAGCACTTGCGGAGGTTTTTCCCCCTATTATTACAATATTCCTTAAAAAAGATATATACACCCCCTTCTGAATTTGCTCACTCACCCTTCATCTGATCAACATCTTTATGTGTGTTCTGAAATTTGCTGTTTTTCGTGCTCTCTCGCTTTCCCTGGCTGATTTCCCCAAAATCACGGAATATTGGTAAATTAGACCTGTCCCCAATTTTAAGTCCTTGATTCATAAGGCTTTTCTTTTATTCCCGCCTCCAGAATATTGCAGAATAAAAGGAAAAAAACACTACTTCGCACCGCCCATCACAGCCCAGTAACAACTTGACAAACCATCACAACTGTGGTACACTAACCTCTGGTTAGATCAAAACATAAACAGCGATACATCAGGGAGTTTCATACCGTATGAAAGTGAGCAACACCATGACCGACCTCTATCACACCGCCACCGTGCGTCCTTGGGGCTTTGACATCGACATCACGTTCGACTACGACCCCGGCGAGCCACCCGTCTACGCCCTCCCACCCGATGCCCATCCCGGCAGCGACCCATTCACCGTCATCATGCAAGCCAAGATCGCCGGGGTCGAGGTGTACGACATGCTCAGCAGCGACCAGCTTGAAACCCTCGAAAACCACGCCCTGCGCGCCATGGGCGACTAACCACACCCACCAACATCTTATGGCAAGCCATATCAACCTCCAGATCCTGACCGTGGGCAAGGTCAACCTGATCCGTTACTGGGTCAAGCGTGCCACCCGCGAGACCACCCACCCATTCACCCTGCTGCCCATGTTCGCGCACAAGGAGCACAGAACCCCACAGCACCGCGCCATGCGCCTGCGCACTCTCTCAACTCGGATCAACTAACCCCATCCATCACCAACCACCACGGTTTCATACCGTATGAAAGGCAACAACACCATGCAAGTACACATCACACTCAAGTCCGCCAATGCCAAGACCGGGCCGATCCCCGTGTCCACCACATCAAAGGATTCTTGTCCAAGCGACTGCGCCATGAAAGCGCAGTGCTATGCAGACAGTGGGCCGCTGGCGCTGCACTGGTCAGCGGTGACCGCAGGCACACGGGGGACGGACTGGGGCACCTTCTGCAGCACCATCGCCTCCCTGCCCGACGGGCAGTTGTGGCGGCACAACCAAGCCGGAGACCTGCCGCAGGTGGACGGCACGGTGGACGCGGTCAAGCTCGGACAACTGGTGCGGGCCAACCACGGCAAGCGTGGGTTCACATACACACACCACAGGGACAAGGCGTCACTGGCGTGGGTCAAGTACGCCAACCAGTGGGGGTTCACGGTCAACCTGTCGGCCAACGATCTGGCAGATGCGGACATGCTGTACGACACGCAGGCCGGGCCAGTGACGGTGATCCTGCCCTCCACCCAGACAACCAACACGGAGACCCCGAAAGGCAGAAAGGTCATCGTGTGTCCAGCCACTATAGAAACAAACAAAGACGTGTCATGTGCGTCATGCCAGTTATGCCAGCGCCAACGTAGCACTATCGTGGGGTTCCCTGCACACGGCACGCGCAAGCGGGCGGTGGACGCGCGCCTCATCAAGCTGGAGGCCGCATGAAACATATATGTGTGCAGTGCGGGGACGACATCGACCCGCCGCAGCGGGCACAGCTTGGCTACCGCGTCTGTCTGTGGTGCGGTGAGGAGGCCGCTCGCTCGGAGCGTAAATCGTGGACGGTGGTGCAGGAGTACCAGAAGGGTGGGTATATGTTCGTGACCGCTGACGCGGCAGCGACGACCCTGAAACAAACTAACCAGAAGGCGGTGAGATCGTGAGAGCCAAGAACGCAGGCAGGTGGCGGTGGATGCTGCTCAAGACGACCCGGCCCCACTGGTCAACCAACCCGGGTAACCCGTTCCGCATGGAGTCCGTCTACAAAGTGGTCAAGACCGGAGCGCCCCGGTACGACGGTGCCTACGAGAGCTGGGAACTGATCGCCGAGTACGACGACCCGAAGCTGGCGTACGCCATGCTGGAGCTGATCAACGTGAGCAACAAACCGGAGACCCAAGATGAAACAACCTGAAGACGACAAGACCATGGATCTGCTGGGCGTGCCAGCCCCCACCATCCCTCAAGATGTTAAGCGGTACAGCTTCTACGTTGTTACTAGCAACGGTGACGTAGTTGAGTGGCGCAACTTGACCAAGCGAGCGGCTGAGATCATGTACGCCAACACTGCGCGGCAGCAGCCACACGGTACCACTGCGTATGGGTGGGAGGTACAGGAAACTCCAGAGAGCACCAGCTTGACAAAGTGATGTCAATCTGTTACAATGTAGTTTGTGTTAGTGAAGTTATGTGTAAGTCGGTTTCATACGGTATGAAACCTCAAACCTGAAAGGTGAATCGTCATGAACGAGATCGAAGTTAGCAAGTTGTCCGGCTCTGCGGTTGTGGTCAACCTGAATCTGTCCGTCTGGACTGCCCGGAAATTGGACAAGCGTGTGTCCGCCGAGGTCGATGAGGCCAAGTCCACCAAGACCCGAGCGGGTAACTACCACAAGAACCTGCTGGCAGGCTCGGGCAAGTTGGAGGAGATCAACAAGCTGGCAGGTGCCATCCGCACGTGGCACTACGCATCGACGCAGCCGTGGGGGGACAACGGCGACCGGGTACTGCCTATGAGTATGTTTGTGGATTACCGCGCCAAGCTCACGGAGTATGAGCTTGAGTTCGCCAAGTCGGTCAACGTGTTTCTCAATGAGTACGACACGCTGGTGGCAGCGGCTGCCTTCCAGTTGGGTGACCTCTTTAACCGGGAGGACTACCCCGAGCGGGAGCACATCGTGGGCAAGTTCGGGTTCCGGTATGCGTTCGCCCCGCTGCCAACGGCAGGCGACTTCCGGGTGGACATCGGCGAGCAGGGCCTGAGCGAGCTGCGCGAACACTACGAGGGTGTCATGAAGCAGCGCACTGAGGGGATGATGAAGGACGCGTGGGACAGGCTCTATGACGTGCTGTCACGTATGTCCGACAGGCTGGCCGACGACATCGACCCGGAGACGGGCGACCCCAAGCGCAAGATCTTCCGCGACTCACTGGTGGACAACGCGGTGGAGGTGTGCAAGCTGCTCAAACACTTCAACACCACCAACGACACCCGGCTGGAGGCCATGCGCCAACAGCTTGAGGAGACCATGCGTGGCGTGGACGCTGCCTCCCTGCGTGAGTCGGACCTGCTGCGGGAGCAGACCAAGAACAAGGTCGATGCCCTGCTGGACAAGTTCTCTCTGTGATGGTGGTATGGATTCATACCGTATGAAAGTCAACCTGTAACAACTCAACCCGAAAGGAAACAACCATGTCTCTCTTTAAATCTCTGTCGCTTCAACAAACCGCCGACCTGATCGCTGCCGTCGGCTCCGTGCAAACCATCCTCGCGCAAGGTGAGATGGGTATTGGCAAGTCCTCGATCCTCAAGATGCTGCAGGACAGGCCCGAGCTGAAGAACCACATGTTCTGCTACGTGGACATCACGACCAAAGATGTCGGTGACTTTGTGGTGCCCAAGATCCGCACGGTGGACGGCGTGGACGTGTGCTCATTCATCCCCAACGAGGAGTTCGGGTTTCACTTCAAGAAGCCCGTGGTCATCATGCTCGATGAGTTGGGCAAGGCCAAGGGTGGGGTGATGAATGCCTGCCTGCGCCTGATGCAGGAGCGCCAGTTGGGTACGTACGAGCTGCACCCGGACAGCATCGTGTTTGCCACGACCAACCTCGCGGTCGAAGGGATTGGTGACAACGTGCCGCCACATGCCCGCAACCGTGTGACTCAGGTACGTGTGGCCAAGCCCACCGCTGAGGAGTGGATGACCTATGCCATCTCACGGGGTGTCAACCATACCGTCATTGCCACGGTGCGTGAGTACCCTGAGATGTTGGCATCGTACGAGGACTACGAGTCCCCGCAGCAGAACACATACATCAACGACCCACGTGATGTGCGCCTTGCGTTTGTCACGCCTCGCTCACTGGAGAAGGCAGGCTACATCGTGGACCGTACCGCAGTGCTTGGCAAAGATGTGATGGCGCATGCCCTCAAGGGTACGGTGGGTGAGAAGGCGATGCACAACATCCTGACGATGGTGGACATGGACTCACAACTTGCGGACTGGGACGAGATCATCAAGAATCCCACCACGACCGCAGTGCCCAGCAACGGCGCAGCCTCATGCATGTTGGTGAGTAAAGCCGTGCAGCGCATCAAGCGCGAGTCCATCGGTGCGTGGATGCAGTTCGTATCCCGCATGTCCAAGGAGGCACAGGGTCTGTTCGCCCGTAGCGTGATGTCCGACCGCTGCCCCACCCGTGATGTGGCGGCAACCAACCCGGCGTTCGCACAGTGGGCGGCAGCTAACAACTACATGTTCGCCCGCAAGTGAAGTTTCATACTGTATGAAAGGAGAGTGAGATGTTTATCACACAACTGAACCAGCTAACCGCGCTGCAGCGCATCGAGCGGTCGCACATCGAGCTGATGGCCCACAAAGATACGATGGAGTATGCGGGCGTGATCATGGTGGGCAAGTACACCGTGGACCCTGACCTCCCGACGGCGTGCACCGACGGCGTGAATTGCAGGTATGGCAAGGACTTCATCCAGTCCCTGAGTGACCCGGACCTGCGGGGCCTGATCCTGCACGAGAACCTGCACAAGGCGTTCCAACACACGTTCCTGTGGAAGCACCTGTATGAGCAGAACCCTCGGGTTGCCAACATGGCGTGCGACTACGTGATCAACCTGATCATCAAGGACATCGGCCGTGACTCCCATGGGTTCGTGACGCTGCCCAAGCAGGGGCTGCTCGATGAACGGTTCCGCGACTTGGACTCGCAGCAGGTGTTCGACATCCTCATGCAGGAGGGTCAGGGCCAAGGTGGTGGGGGCAATGAGGAGGGCGCTGGGCTGGACGACCACGACTGGTCAACGGGTGAGCAGATGCCCGAGGAGGCGCAGGAGCAGGTCCGCAAGGAGATCGACCAAGCCCTGCGTCAGGGTCAGATCTTGGCAGGCAAGATGGGTGGGCGCTTGAGCCGTGAGATCGGTGCGATGCTGGAGCCCAAGGTCAAGTGGCAGGATCAACTGCGTGAGTTCATGTCTAGCTTGGCCGATGGCAAAGATGTATCCACGTGGCAGCGCGTGAGCCGCCGCTGGCTGCAGCATGACATGTACATGCCCTCCACACTGTCCGAGAGCATGGGCCGGGTGGTGGTGGGTATCGACACGTCGGGGTCTATCGGTGGTGCGGTGCTCAATGAGTTCCTCTCCGAGGTCCGGGCCATCTGTGAGAACGTCAAGCCCGAGATGATCGACCTGCTGTACTGGGACACTGAGGTGGCAGCGCACGAGGTGTACTCACGCGATGAGCTGGACAAGCTGGTCGCCAAGACCAAGCCCGCAGGGGGCGGGGGCACACATGCAGCGTGCGTGCCCGAGTACATCAAGGCGCGTGGCATCAAGCCCGAGTGCGTGATCATGCTGACCGATGGGTACGTGGGTGACTGGGGCAAGTGGCAGCACCCCGTGCTGTGGTGTATCAACACGAGCCAGCGCGCCCCGACGGGACAGACCATTCACATGTGAGAACAGGTATCAAGGAGAGTGACATGCCAACTAAATTAACTGACCCCAACCGTTTCACCGCAGACAACGAACTGCGTGCGCGTTACCTCATCGCGTTTGAATCCGCCGAGGAGCATGGCTGGCCTGCGTGGCTGGACGACTCCATCCCGGTCAAGCCGGACCTGCTCAAGTTCGCGCAGGAGTTGCGCCACAAGCACACCCACCGTGACATATTGTTCATCGTGGACGCACGGCCCTCCCGCATCCGGCATGAATCGGGTGAGATCGTGGGAGTGTATGACCGCGTAGGCGTTGCGTTCGCCCAAGCGCCGGACATGTTGGTGGGTGCCTTGGAGGTTGGGTTCGACAACGCCAACAACAGGGTGTTCACCGTGAACTCCCCGCTGATCAGGAACGAGCGATACCGCGACGGCAACCCCAAGGCGCTCAAGAAGTCCAGCAAGAACTTTCAGAATGCAGTGAAGACGGCGGGGCAGTACCTCAAAGCCTTCACCTTCAAGCGGGTGTATGAGGAGTCCGTGTGGAGCGTGGCCTCGGCGCGGTCATCCATCAACGACTCAGCAAACCAGAAGCTGTTCTCTGTTGGGCATATCCCCACAGAGGAGATATTGGCAGAGGTGCGTGCCATGCTGGCAGCGGGGTATCAACCCACGACGAGCGCGTTCACCAAGGCGCTGGGGCTGGTGCGTGAGCAGGGCGAGGAGCTGAACCGTCGGCGCAACTACGTGCCCCACAACAAAGCGTTTGTATGGTTCCAGTCTGACAGAGCCACCTATCAGTACGATGGGGGTGAGCAGATCACCGTGACCCGCATGGAGGACATGCCACAGGAGCTACGTGACAAGGTCGCAGTGCTTCAGATTGGTTCCATCCAGCAGCCCATCATCGACGTAGGCGTCAAAGTTGATGACACCAAGTACTGGGTGTTCTTATGACCACCATCATTAACCCCGTGTATCCCGAATGGGACTGGCAGCGCAACGGCCTCTACGTTGACGTAAACGTCCTCACCACCTTACAGGCCCTCATGAATTTGAACGTCAACACCAACGAGCTATTAAGGGTTTCTATCAACCCCCACGGAAGATTTGACATTGTAGACTTTACAACCCCAAGCAAGGAGGGTAGAGTGCGGTTCTTCAATGCCCTGCAAGAGGAGATCCCACAGTGGGTTGTGGAAGCGGTATCCATGTTGCGCATGACAGAGGAGCGTTCTGTTGTGCCCGACCTTGGCTACAAGGTGAATGACAAGCTGTACTACATCATTGACAGGAGCTACAAAAATGAAGCGTGAACAAACCCGAGTTGAACCCACCACCCGCGTGACGGACATCAAGTTCTCTTATCAGCGTGGCGCTGACGTACAGGCAACGTGGCGCAAGTTTGGGTGGACGCCGCCCAGCGAGAAGATGACCCCGCCTCCCCCGGAGAAGGTGGCTGACGCAGGTTGGGAGCCGATGAGGAGGGTGAAATGATTGAACGAGATGATTGGGTGGGACTAAGAACCCTCTACATCTTGTTGGCCTCAGACGTAAGCGCAGTGGTATTGCCAGAAGTGCAGCGCATCCTGCGGCACTACTACAACAAGTACGACTCCGACACGGTGACCAAAGCGATGGGGCAACTCGCACGGGACAACGCAATCAGAGGCACCTTTGACAACCCAGAGTCAGAAATCAGCCGCCGCTTGGACAGATCAATTGTGTTCACACAAAAAGATCCTGACTTCCCTGATGCTGTTGGTGAAGTAACTCTTGAAGGGAGGGCGAAATGAGCATCGACGCAATCAAAGCAGTCGTTGATCTGATTGAGATGGGCGGCGTAGTGGGTCAAGAGGACATCGTTAAATGTCTTCGCAGCGCCATTGAGCAGGCCGAACGCCCTTACGCGGACAAGGCGGCGCTGCTTAACAGTGATCGCCTGCGGATTGACCCCGTGACGGGGAATGTTGGGATTGGGTCGGTTACGCAGGCCGAGCGGCAGGAGCTAGTGTGTGAATACTGCGGAGGCGACCGATTTATCGCCCCGCCCCAGCGCCAGCCGCTGACGGAGGAGGAGATTGTGCAAGTGCTTGGCAACGTGCGTGAGAGCGTGTCTGGCAACGTGTTTCTTGCCTTCGCCCACGCCATCGAGCGCGCCCACGGGATCGGGGGTGGGAGATGAAAACACTAATCGCGGCTGCTGTGATTTACATCGCCGGATTCCTTGGAACCTACGGTCACGCATTTAACACATCTAAGGCCAAGTACGCCGGTGAGAAGGCTGTTGAAGCAGTGGTTTGCGCCGCCTTCTGGCCTTTGTATCTTTCTGCGGAGGCTTGGAAATGACCACCCAGCAACCCGACGCCCTGCGGCTTGCTGATGAACTGAATGGCCTGTGCATTGCCGAGTTTGCTTGGCCGCTCCTTAATGAAGCCGCCGCCGAACTGCGCCGCCTGCACGATGTGCTGGGCAAGGCCCACGCGCTAAACCGCATTCGGTCACAGCGCATTACGGAACTGGAGCGCGTGAACGCGCAACTGCTGGAGGCGTGTGAAACGCTGGCCGGGCTGCCGGGCACAGAGGAATGGCTGGCAACATTGCGGCTGGCTGTTGAGCAAGCCCGCGCCGCCATCGCCGCAGCGAAGGAGATGAAATGACCCGCGACGACATCATCCGCATGGCGCGGGAGGCTGGGCTGCACAGGCAACAGCACAACCTGATGAGCAACCCGGTTCAATACCGATATAGCTATGACGGCTATGAGGAGAACCTTGAAGCCTTCGCCGCCCTTGTCGCCGCAGCCGAGCGCGAGGCGTGTGCGAAGGTGTGTGATGGATTGATACCGCCTGCCGGGCCTGTGTTTGATTTGTCTCCAGACCTGATCGCAGCCGGATGCGCCGCCGCCATCCGCGCAAGAGGAGAAATGAAATGACCCTCGCAATCATCTTGTTCCTGTTAGCCACCGCAGTCCTGTTGCTGGTGACGATCCCGTTTGCCATGCTGCTAGGTGAGCTTGAAGACCTGTGGCCGAACATCCGGTTCTGGTCCATCGTTGCAGCAGCGTGGGCTGCTGTGTGGTTCGCGGTAAGTTACGGTCGATGAACTGCGTTAAGTGTGGAAGGGACACGACAGTGCTGGACACCCGGATGATTGAGAGCTTTCTGCGCCGTCGCCGAGAGTGTGCACACTGCAAGCACCGCTTCTCAACATACGAGATCGATGATGGGATGACCAAGACGATCAAGAAATATCTGTTCCCACACAGTGACACGATCACCAAGCGAGTGGCGCTCACACGGCGCAACGAGAAGATCATCGATATGCTCAAGCAGGGCTACAAGCACGCAGTCGTTGCGGCGGAGTTCGGCCTGAGCGACAACATGATCAGCACCATCGCCACCCGCAGCGGCGTGGCGTCATTCAAGAAAACGAGAAAGAAAAAATGAAATACAAATGCAAGTGCCCACCGGACAGCCCGTTTCACTGGCGGGACAATCCACGCCCATCCATCTTTTCACAGGACAACGGAGCATTGCTGTCGATGAGGCAGACCGCAGTGGTGGAGCGTGAGCGCGAGAACGGACATGATGTGAGCCACGTGGCGGGTTTGTCCAAGCGCCCGGAAAACTTACGCCGCCCCACCATCACTGTTAAACAATTCACCGTTTTCTCCCGTGCGGGGCAAGTCCTATGACCGACAGCAAAAACATAGAGCAGCGCCTTAAACAACAGTGGCCCTTCATGCGTATCTCTGAGGCGGACTTCAAACTCCTCAAGAGGTTTGAGCGGCTGCGTAAGGCGCAGCTAAACAAGAAGACCCCGCAGGGACAGGAGGCACCGTTTTGACGCCCGAAGCCAAGGTGAAGAAGAAGGTGATCGCCACCCTCAAAGAGGCGGGGGTGTATTACTTCTACCCCGTGATGAGCGGGTATGGATCAAGCGGGATACCAGACATTATTGTGTGTTGCAACGGCAAGTTTCTGGCCATCGAATGCAAGGCCGGGGGCAACAAGCCAACCGCTCTACAGGAGCGCAACATGCAGCAGATCAGAGACAACGGTGGCATCGCTATCGTGGTCAATGAGGAGAACCTGAACGCCGTTCAGGAAGTGTTAGTGACTTTGCAAGGAGATTGACATGGGAAATATGAGCGAAGAGATGCGTAAGGTGATGGCTAAGTGGAACGCCCAGCCCGAGCAGGTGGAAGAGCCGCCAGTGGCACAGGAGGACGCCAAGCCCTGCTACCGCGCAACGATCTATGACATCGTTAAAGATAACCCCGGCATCACATCCAACAAGACGCTGGAGGTTGTGCTGCAACGCGGGTTCAAACAGACGTACAGCTCCGTCACCTCACAACTGACCACGCTGTTCCAAGACTTTTTGCTGCGCCGTGAGCAGGTCCCCAACCCGGCTGGCATTGGGCGCGATGTGTTCACGTACTACGCGGTGCCGGAGGATATGGCTACCAAACTCAAAGCCGAGCACAAGCGCAAGCAGATGCAGGCCAAGCTGCGGGCTGAGCGTGCACGCCAAGCCAAAGCAGAAAAAGCAGCGGCACGTGCAGCGGAGGCACAACAAGCTGCCATTCCTCAAGTTCAGATCCCCCTGCCCTTGGAGGACAAACCCGCTGCGGCACCCGCACCCTCACTGCAGTCCATGACCGCCATCGAGATTTTGAACGGCATCAACTTCTCTCAGGCGCGTGAGCTGTACAAAGAACTCAAAGAAGCGTTTGGAGGTTGATATGTTTGGTGGTTTGTTTGACAAGAAGGAAAAAGCTGAGTACGAGGCCACCATAAAGCAAATGGAGATGCAGAACCAGATCGAGATGCAGAAGCAGCTGCATGCCCAGATGTTGAACCAACGCCCCGGATTGCTTACCGGGAGTATTCATAACGGGGGTATCGGGAGCATCACCCAAGCGACCCAAGCGCAAATGGCACAGGGGCTTACCACGGCACAGGGGTATAGCGACAGCGGCAGCACCATCTTGCGCAACATGCAGTCGGACATATGGGAGTTGCGTAGGAACATAGAGCACGTCAGTGGCTTCTATAAATGGATCATTCACGCCTATCCGGAAACTCTTGTTCAGTACAAGGCGCTGAAAGATCTTGAGGCTGCATCGCGGGGTCACGACGAGAGCGAGAGCACCGCGCAATACGCCGCTAAATCCGCCATATGACTGACGACACCCCCTCCTCTCCCGTGATCAACATTGGGAGGTACCTGATCGGTGACCATGACGATCAGCGCTTTTACATTGCTGACACCATCACGGGAGAGGCGGGGACATTCAACAAAGAAGAGTTTGAAGCGTACATCGCTGCATTTTTTGGATTGAGCTACTGATGAACATTTTGACGGTCGATTTTGAGACCTACTACACCAACACCGATTTGGGCTTCAAAACCCAGACCACCGAGGAGTACGTGCGGGACAAGCGCTTTGAGGTGATCGGTGTGGCGGTGCAGGTGGGTGATGGCAAGCCGCAGTGGTTCAGTGGCACGCACGAGCAGATCAAGGTGTGGTTCAACCAGTTTGATTGGGCCAACTCCATGGTGCTGGCGCACAACGCCCTGTTCGACATGGCGATCCTGAACTGGCACTTTGACATCCGCCCCAAGGCAATCGCTGACACGCTGAGCATGGCCCGCGCTGTGCATGGCACCGAGGTGGGTAACAGCCTCAAGAAGTTGGCAGAGCACTACAAGCTGGGGGTCAAGGGCACTGAGGTGGTCAACGCCATCAACCTGCGGCGCAAGGACTTCCCGCCGGAACAACTCGCAGCGTACGGGGAGTACTGCTGCAACGACGTGACGCTGACCTACGAGTTGTTCATGTGTCTGCTGCCACAGTTTCACCGGCTCGAACTTAAGCTCATCGACGCAACCATCAGGATGTTTACAGAACCTGTCTTGCGGTTGGACAAGGACCTGCTGCAGAAACATCTGGCCGAGGTGCGAGCACGCAAGGAGAAGTTACTGGCTGATGCTGGGGCGAACCTTGAGGACCTGATGTCCAACCAGAAGTTTGCTGAGCTACTGCGTGGGCTGGGGGTTGAGCCGCCCATGAAGATCAGTCCGACCACAGGTAAACAGACGTTGGCGCTGGCCAAGAACGACGAAGAGTTCAAGGCGCTGGCTGAGCACCCTGATGAACGGGTGCAGACGCTGGTGGCTGCGCGGTTGGGTAACAAGACCACGTTGGAGGAAACACGTACGTTGCGCCTACTGGGTATCGCCGACCGAGGGCTGATACCTGTTCCCCTGTCTTACTACGCCGCTCACACAGGACGGTGGGGTGGGGCCGACAAGCTCAATTTCCAGAACTTCCCCAGCCGGGGTGAGAACGCAGGCAAGCTCAAGTCCTCTGTGCTTGCGCCCGAGAGTCACGTGATCGGCGACTGCGACTCCTCACAGATTGAAGCGCGTGTGCTAGCGTGGTTCGCTGGGCAGGATGATCTGGTGGAGATTTTTGAGGAGAACAACGCGGAGATCGCTGCCGGGGTCAAGAAAAAGGACATGAAGTACGACCCGTACAAGATCATGGCCGCTGCCATCTACAACAAAGACCCACTGGAGATCACCGACCCCGAGCGGTTCGTGGGCAAGACCACGATCTTGGGTAGCGGGTACGGTATGGGGGCGACGAAGTTTCGCGCACAGCTTAAGACGTTTGGCGTTGAGATCACGGAAGAGGAAGCGCAGCGGATCATCAATACCTACCGTGAAACATATCCATGGATACCCGCGCTATGGAAAGCCGGTAACGTAGCCATCGAAGCGCTGTCCAAGGGCAGGACTGCCAAGTGGGGCCGGGAGGGGGTGCTGCGGATCGACCGGGAGGGCATCCTCATGCCCAACGGGCTGTACCAGCGGTACCCCAACCTGCGAAAAGTTAAGGACAAGGACGGAAAAGAGCAGTATATTTATGACTCACGCAAGGGCGTGACCAAGCTGTACGGCGGCAAATTGACGGAGAACATCTGTCAGGGTTTGGCGCGTTGCATCATTGGTGAGCAGTTACTGTTGATTGCTAAGAGGTATAAGGTCGTGCTTACTGTTCACGACGCTGTGGCATATGTGGCCCCCAAAGAAGAGGCCGAAGAAGCCATGCAATACGTCATGCAGTGCATGCGGCACGTACCTGAGTGGGCACAGGGCATCCCCCTGAACTGTGAGGCTGGATACGGAGTGAGCTATGGCGAATGTTGATCATTTGCGGGGGCGTGTTCTAAACAAGCACACTATTCCGTATGGCACGTTCGATGCTGCGAATGTCGAGGTGAGAACCGCGTACTACGGCTACGGATACCGACGCGATGAGGACATGCCCCCGTTGCCACAGATTGAGTTGGATGGGGAAGCAGTAGACCCGGAAGAGGAACTGGCAAAGAAAGAGGAACAAGCGTACATCAAAGACCTGCTCGATGGCCTAACACCGCGTGAAGCTAAGGTGCTGCGTATGCGGTTTGGGATTGGGTTGAACTACGACATGTCACTTGAGGAAGTGGGTAGAACGTTTGACGTATCTAAAGAGCGCATACGGCAGATTGAGGCCAAGGCCCTGCGCAAGCTGAAGCATCCAGACCGTAAGCTGTGGGCAGTCGTCAACCCAGAAAAATTTGCTCAGCAATTATTTCAAGACCAGAACCGACTGCGTAAGCGGATGTACGAAATAGAGATGGTCCACCAAGGGTGGATGTGGATGCAGCGGCAACTGAACAAAGGCATCATCCCAACCAAGAAAGAGAACGTTACTTTTTGGATAGAGCACATCAAAGAAACCGATCCAATTTTATATTTACACTTCCATGACAAAGTCACAGAACGAGTCAATGACATCTTCACTAATCGACTACGCGTACCCCATGATGATGGCGGAGCGGGAGTTGAAGAAAGCCCACGATGCCCTGCTGGAGGGGCGTATGGATGAGGGGCTGGAACACCTGACACAGGCTGCCGTTGAGGTCAGGATGGCGATCAATGCCGTGCGGCATATGAAGGGCGACAAGTGAAAATCCCCGCATGGAGTTACTCCAGCATCACGCTGTTTGATCAGTGCCCCAAGAAGTACTACCACCTGCGGGTGGCCAAGGACATCAAGGAGCCCGAGAGCGATGCCATGATGTATGGCAAGGACGTGCACCTTGCTGCGGAGAACTTCATGCGCGATGGCACCCCGGTGCCGGAGAAGTACGCCTACATGCGCCCCCTGCTGGAGAAGCTCAAAGCCATCCCCGGGGGCAAGCACTGCGAACTGAAGATGGGGATCAAGAAGGTGGACGGGCGGCTTGTTCCCTGCGACTTCTTTGACAAAGAGGTCTGGTACCGGGGCGTGGCTGACCTGCTCATCATCAACAAGGACAAAGGCGAGGCCCGCGTCATTGACTACAAAACGGGCAAGAGCGCAAAATATGCGGACACCAAACAGCTTGCCCTGATGGCAGCGTGCGTGTTCACGCACTTCCCCGAGGTCAAGACGGTCAAGGGTGGCCTGCTGTTCGTGGTGAGCGAAGAGTTCGTGAAGGCGGACTACAACGCGGAGACCGGGTTCAGCATCTTCTCTGAGTTGGACGGCGCGCTTGTTTCACGTGAAACAGCTTACGCGACCGGGGTGTTCAACCCCAAGCGTAACTTCACTTGCAAGGCGTGGTGCCCCGTGTTATCTTGTTCTCATAATGGAAGGAACGAGTGATGCCGTATAAGAACAAAGCAGATCGTAACGCCAAGCACGAGTGGCAGTTAGAGAAGCAGCGCGAAGGCGCACATGAAGCCCGGATGGAGCGCCAGCGTGCACGCCGTGCCATCGACAAGAAGCACTACGACGACCCCAAGGACAAGGACAAGACCGCTGAAGTCCGTGAGGGCAAGGACGTGGCGCACCGTGTCGCCCTGAGCAAGGGCGGCAGCAACAAACAGGGCGTGCGGATCGAGTCCGCAGCCAAGAACCGTTCGTTCAAACGCGGCTCCAACCACAAGGTGGTGTCTGAGGTGAGCAAGCGCGAACGCAAGAAGTGAGTTGAGTGACGAGGACCGTCCGCGAAGTAAGGTGCGGGTGATAGGGACGGCGGGCTTGTTGGGCCTTTCATTAAATAACTGCACCAGTCAGTACAGTTTAACTTTCGACTGGGACCTGACTGACACCCCGGAAAGACGGGGCAAAATTGGATCGGTCTGGGCCACGCTCTCCCACTGAGGGCCTCTGAAGCATCAACACAGACGCCGCATAATCGTAAGCGGCACCACCTCCAAACACAACGTTTGGAGTGCAACGCTATCGGAGAGTACATGGAGATCATTGAGAACAAGGCACTGCTGCTGACAGTGCGCAACCCGGACAGGGTCACAACTGTGATCCCCAAGAGCCGGGTGCTGGAGAACGAGAACGGCATCGCCAGAGTGCTGGTGAACTGGGGCCTTGAAGAATCGATCATCCTCAAGAACTTGAGGATCAATGCACCGTCGCCCATCACCGGGCGGTACAACTGGCCGGGGCTGCACAAGCCGTTCGACCATCAGAAAGAGACGGCATCGTTTCTTACCCTGAACCGCAGGGCCTTCTGCTTCAACGAGCAGGGCACGGGCAAGACCGCCTCAGTCATCTGGGCTGCGGACTACCTGATGAATCTGGGCCTCATCAAGCGCGTGCTGGTGATCTGCCCGCTGTCCATCATGGACGCTGCGTGGCGCAACGACCTGTTTACCTTTGCAATGCACCGCCGGGTGGACATCGCTCACGGCAAGGCCGAGAAGCGCAAGGAGATCGTCAAGGGTGATGCGGAGTTTGTGATCATCAACTACGACGGCGTGGAGATCGTGGCCGATGAGGTGAAGGCGGGTGGGTTCGACCTTGTGGTGGTCGATGAAGGCAACGCCTATAAAAATCCTCAGACACGTCGCTGGAAGGTGCTCAGCTCCATCCTCACTCCTGACACATGGCTGTGGATGCTCACTGGCACCCCGGCGGCCCAGTCCCCGGTGGATGCGTACGGCCTTGCCAAGCTGGTGAACCCCGGCGCAGTGCCCCGGTTCGGTGGCGCGTTCAGGGACATGGTGATGAACAAGGTCACGCAGTTCAAGTGGGTGCCCAAGCCCAACGCGCAGGACACGGTTCACCGTGTGTTGCAGCCTGCCATACGGTATACGAAGGAGCAGTGTCTGGACCTGCCGGAGATGACGTATACCTTCCGGGATGTTCCGCTCACACCTCAGCAGTTAAAGTATTACGAGTTGCTACGTAAGCAACTTATCGTGCAGGCTGCCGGTGAAGAGATCACCACGGTCAACGCCGCTGCCAACCTGAACAAGCTGCTGCAGCTATCCGGCGGGGCCGTGTACTCCGACAACGGCGAAGTGGTGCAGTTTGACGCCAGCAATCGTTTGGCCGTGCTACGAGAAGTTGTAGAGGAGTCCAGCCACAAGGTGCTGGTGTTCGTCCCCTATCGCCATGCCATCGAGGTGGTGGCAGAGGACCTGAGAAAGCACGGGTACAGCACGGCGGTCATCCACGGCGGCATCTCTGCGACCAACCGGGCGGAGATCTTTCAGCGCTTTCAGACCAAGGCGGACCCGCAGGTGCTGGTCATCCAGCCTCAAGCTGCGTCACACGGTGTCACTTTGCACGCCGCCAACACCATCGTGTACTGGTCACCTGTGATGTCCGTGGAGACGTACCTGCAGTGCAACGCACGGGTGCACCGGGCGGGACAGAAGAACCCCTCCATGGTCGTGCACCTGCAGGGCAGCGGAGTTGAGAAGCGCATGTACGCCATGCTGCGCAACAAGGTGGACATCCACCACAAGGTGGTTGACCTCTACGGGGAAATACTGAGATGAAAGGAGATTGACATTGTCAAATTTGTCGCTATCATTGACCTCATAAATGAGATAAGGAGTACAGCATGACCGAAGACATATCGGCTGACAGACTTGTCACCGTATACGTGAAGATGCGCGATAAGAGAGCACAGCTCCTGCGCGAGTATGAGGAGCAAGATGGGGTGATCAAGGAACAGATGGAAGTGATTGAGGGCAAGCTGCTTGACCTCTGCAAGACCATCGGTGCTGACAGCCTCAAGACGCAACATGGAACCGTCATCCGTACAGTGAAGACCCGTTACTGGACTGGCGACTGGAACTCCATGCACAAGTTCATCATGGAACACAACATGCCTGAGCTGCTGGAAAAGCGGATCAGTCAGACCACGATGAAGCAACTACTGGATGAGAACCCCGACATGATGCCCCCGGGCATGAACGTCGATAGTCGGTACGCAGTTACCATAAGGAGAAGTTCAAGTGCAAACTGAAAACATGACGGTCTTGGAGGTTGCGCAGTTCCTGCGCGTCTCCCGGCAAACGATCTACAACATGGTGCGCGAAGGGAAAGTGCCGCACTTCCGTGTTGGCAACAAGGTGCGGTTCAAACGCGCCGACATCGAAGCACTGACCCAAACCCAAACCAAACCCCAACTGAATGGAGCTGAAGATGAGTGAGATGACCCTGTTTTCCAAAGGCGGTAACACCCTGCCCGCGCACCTGCGCACCCTTGAGCTTGATGAGACCACCAAAGCCCTGATGGGTGGCAACGGCGCCTCGGGCAAACGCATCTCCATTCGTGGTGGTGTGTTCCGCATGATCGTGGACGGCAAAGAAGTTGCCCAAAACGAAGACCGCTCCATGAACATCGTGATCGTGGCGGCCAACCCCAACGTGTCGCGTAGCTTCTACGCGGGTGACTATGAAGAAGGCAAGAACATCTCCCCCGACTGCTGGTCTAACGACGGCGTCTCCCCCGACACCAAAGTGTCTGAACCCCAAGCGTCCAAGTGCGCATCGTGCCCCCAGAACATCGCTGGCTCTGCTAAACAGGGCGGCGGTCGTGCGTGCCGTTTCAGCCAGCGCATGGCTGTGATGCTGGAGAATGATCTGCAAGGTGATGTGTACCAACTGACCCTCCCGGCGCAGTCGATCTTTGGCAGCGCTGAGAACGGCAAGATGCCCATGCAGGCATACGCTAAGTTCTTGGGCGGTCACGGCCTGCCCGTCACCGCAGTGGTCACCGAGATGCGCTTTGATACCGCCAGCGCCACGCCGAAGCTGACCTTCAAGGCCGTGCGCCCTCTGGAGGCTGATGAACTGGCCAACTGCCAAGAGAAGGGCCG
>JACCDM011078813.1_pt1 | contig 27176 bp, 19 predicted proteins | sample 7445851 | NCBI WGS metagenome assembly JACCDM01 (sample SAMN15323438, study PRJNA562643) | freshwater metagenome | isolation source: river surface water | place: USA:Blue River Watershed | collected 2017-08-16
CCTACGACTCGTTTTCAGGGGCCATCCGCCTCGTTCTTTTAACGGCATTCCCCGCACTGTTTCTGACCGGGGTTCCTGCACAGATCTTGGCCGGGAAGTTCGGACTCACTTGGATCTTCGGTGCAGCAGCTGCAGCCGCTGCGAGCTGGTTTTACGTTGAAAAGATGTGGTCCGTCGGCGTTCGCACCTATTCGCGGAGGGCGAATTAGGTCGAGGCGCGTATCCAAGAGCGAAGGGCCACAGGAGCGCCCCAGGCGCAACCTGGCGCGAGTCGAAGGCGGCGTTGCTAAGTAAAGGGCTCATTGCTCACTCATGCCCAACCGCTAGGCCAACCGTCCCCGGAACGCCCGGCCTGGGCGCTCTGACAGAGACTGAACGAAAGAGGGTGCGGGATGAGGGACGCGAACGCGGCAGAACGTGCCACACAGGCACGTTGTGATCGCGGCGCGTGTCCGAGAGCGACGCGACAGAGGAGTGCCTGCCGGCCACGGCAGGGGCGACCTGGAGCGAGACTCGCAGGACATTCGATCGCCTCATGCCCACCGTAAGGCAACAGGCCCGAGGTTCGACGCTCTGACAGAGTTAGACTGAAGATGGTGCGGGATGAGGGGATCGAACCCCCGACCTTGGCCGTGTAAAGACCTTGCTCTACCGCTGAGCTAATCCCGCACTGACAACTTCTCTGACTGCACTTTTGGACTTTGTTGAAGGGGGCCGGCAGCGAATCACGCTACCGACCCCACTTCGATTTTCTTTTCACCGAGTCCGGTAACCCGGATCAGCGAGCCATCGGAGTGGCAGCCGCTTCCATCGGAGCTGCTGCTTCTTCCGCGCCAGCTTCGCTGATGCGCGACTGGAGGTGCTTGTACTTCACCAAGCCCGTTCCTGCCGGAACCAGACGACCCATGATCACGTTCTCCTTCAGGCCGCGGAGGTAATCCACACGACCGGCGATGGAGGCTTCGGTGAGCACTTTGGTGGTCTCTTGGAAGGACGCTGCCGAGATGAAGCTCTCGGTGGTGAGTGCCGCACGGGTGATCCCGAGGAGCAACGGCTCGGCCGTAGCCGGGACGCCGCCCGTCTGCAGAACACGCTGGTTCTCAGCGTCGAATGCAGCGCGCTCGACTTGTTCACCTGCCAGGAAGGTGCTGTCGCCCACTTCCTTGACCTTCACCTTACGCAGCATCTGGCGAACGATGACCTCGACGTGCTTGTCGTTGATCTTCACGCCTTGCAACCGGTACACCTCTTGGACTTCGTCCACCATGTACTTGGCCAGGGCCTTGTCGCCCAAGACACGCAAGATGTCGTGAGGATTGACCGGACCGTCCATGAGAGGCTCGCCGGCCTTCACGTAGTCGCCTTCGTTGACTGCCAAGTGGCGGCCTTTGCCGATGAGGTATTCCTTCGGCTCGCCCGCATCGCGACTGCCTTCTTCCGGAGTCACGATCAGCTTGCGCTTACCTTTGGTGTCCTTACCGAACGAAACGTGGCCGTCGATCTCGGTAACCACTGCGGAATCCTTGGGCTTACGAGCTTCGAACAGCTCGGCAACCCGCGGAAGACCGCCGGTGATGTCCTTGGTCTTGGTGGTTTCGCGCAGAATCTTAGCCAGCGAATCGCCGCCTTTGACTTCCTGCTCGTTGGTGACCACCAGGTTGGCGCCGACCGGGAGCATGTACCGCGCAACGCGGTTGGTGCCCTCGATCTTCTTCGGCATGCCGCGCTCGTCGACGATGATGATTTTCGGACGCTTGTCCGAAGCCTTCGTCTCGGTGATGACCTTCGTAGAAAGGCCGGTCACCGGGTCGAACTGCTCTTGCATCGTGACGCCTTCTTCGATGTCTTCGAACATCACGCGGCCTTCGGCCTCGGTGATGATCGGAGTCGAGTAAGGATCCCACTCGGCAACCAGTTTGCCTTTTTCCACGGAGTCGCCGTCCTTCACGAGGACTTTGGCGCCGTAGACCATCGAGTACTTTTCGCGCTCGCGGTTGTTCTGGTCGAGGATGGCGATTTCACCGTTCCGGCTCATGACCGTCAGGTGGCCTTCCTTGTTCTTCACAGTGACCAAGTTCAAGAACTTCACCGTACCCTTGGTTTTCACCTCGAGGCTGGATTGTTCTGCACGTCGCGAAGCCGCACCACCGATGTGGAAGGTACGCATCGTCAGCTGGGTGCCCGGTTCACCGATGGACTGAGCGGCGATCACGCCGACGGCCTCACCGATGTTCACCATGCGACCGCGGGACAGGTCACGGCCGTAGCACAGGCCGCAAATGCCCTTCTTCGCTTGGCAAGTCAGCACGGAGCGGATGCGGACGCGGTCGATACCGGATTCTTCAACCCGCTTGACCAAGTCTTCGCCGATCTCTTCGCCAGCTTTCACCACCACTTCGTTCGAGACCGGATCGATCACTTCTTCCAGAGCCACGCGGCCCAAGATGCGATCGCCCATTTTCTCGATCACTTCGCCGCCTTCGACCAGGGCCTGAATGGTCAGACCATCCAAGGTGCCGCAGTCAGGCTCGGTCACGATCACGTCTTGCGAAACGTCGACCAAACGACGGGTCAGGTAACCGGAGTTAGCGGTTTTCAGTGCGGTGTCGGCCAAGCCCTTACGAGCGCCGTGGGTCGACACGAAGTACTGAAGAACCGAGAGACCTTCGCGGAAGTTCGCCACAATCGGCGTCTCGATGATCTCGCCGGACGGCTTAGCCATCAAGCCCCGCATACCGGCCAACTGACGGATCTGAGCGTTCGAACCCCGGGCGCCCGACTCGGCCATCATGAAGATGGAGTTGAAGGACGGGCCAGTGAGTTCGGCGTCTTTGTTCGGGCCCTTGTAGTGAGCCGGTGCCTTGAAGGTCTGAACCGACAAGCGCTTCATCATGGCGCTAGCGATCTGTTCCGACGTCTGTGCCCAGATGTCGATGACCTTGTTGTAGCGTTCGCCGTCGGTGATCAAACCTTCGGAGTACTGGTTATCGATCTCGTGGACCTGAGCATAGGCCTTATCGAGGAGCTCTTTCTTCTCGACAGGCATGATCATGTCTTTGACGGAGATCGAGATACCGGCGCGCATGGCTTGCTTGAAGCCAGTTGCCATCAGCTGGTCAGCCAGGATGACCGTCTTTTTGTTGCCGGTCAGGCGGTAACAAGTGTCGATCAGCTCGGCCAAGTCCTTCTTGCCCAACACCTTGTTGTAGGTCGCAAAGCCGATGTCGGTCGGCACCACTTCGGACAGGAGAGCCCGGCCGACGGTGGTGTCGTAGATCTTGCCCTGAATCCGGCACTTGATCTTGGCTTGAAGAGTGACAACGCCCGCGTCGTAAGCCATCTGGACTTCGTTCGGGTTGCTGAACACTTTGCCTTCGCCGCGTGCAAACGGACGTTCGCGGGTCATGTAGTACAGACCCAGAACGATGTCTTGCGACGGAACGATGATCGGCTTGCCGTTGGCAGGCGAGAGGATGTTGTTCGTCGACATCATCAACACGCGCGCTTCGATCTGAGCTTCGATCGAGAGCGGAACGTGCACGGCCATTTGGTCACCGTCGAAGTCGGCGTTGAAAGCCGCGCAAACGAGCGGGTGAAGCTGAATGGCTTTGCCTTCGATCAACACCGGTTCAAACGCTTGGATGCCCAAACGGTGAAGGGTCGGAGCGCGGTTCAAGAGAACCGGGTGTTCCTTAACCACTTCTTCCAAGATGTCCCAGACTTCTTGGCGCTGACGTTCCACCATTTTCTTGGCGGACTTCATGGTGGTGACGTAGCCGTACTCGGACAGCTTGTTGAAGATGAAGGGCTTGAACAGTTCCAGCGCCATCACTTTCGGCAAACCGCACTGATGCAGCTTGAGCTCGGGACCGACCACGATGACCGAACGGCCCGAGTAGTCCACGCGCTTACCGAGCAAGTTCTGACGGAAGCGGCCTTGCTTACCCTTCAGCATGTCGGACAACGAACGAAGCGGACGCTTGTTCGGGCCGGTGAAGGTCTTGCCGCGGCGGCCGTTGTCGAACAATGCGTCGACCGACTCTTGCAGCATGCGCTTTTCGTTCCGGATAATGATTTCCGGAGCGTTCAGTTCCATCAGGCGCTTCAAACGGTTGTTCCGGTTGATGACCCGGCGATACAGATCGTTCAGATCCGAAGTCGCGAAACGGCCACCATCGAGGGGAACGAGCGGACGAAGTTCTGGCGGAATGACCGGAATCACTTCCAGCATCATCCACTCGGGCCGGTTCATGTTCGAGACTTTGAGGGCCTCGACCACTTTCAAGCGCTTGGAGATCTTGGTGCGCTGAGCTTCCGAAGTGGTTTGACGCATTTCCCGACGCAGTTGGCGAGAGAGCATTTCCACGTCGACGCGCTTCAACGAGTCACGGATGGACTCGCCACCCATGGCTGCCGAAAAGGTCATGCCGTCCTTGATGAGCTGCGAGTACTTCTCTTCGCTCAAAACGGTGTTCTCTTCGAGGCCCGTATTGCCCACGTCGGTGAGCATGTAGGCTTCGCAGTAAAGAACCTTTTCCAGGTCCTTCAAGCTGATGTCGAGAACTGCACCGATCCGCGAAGGAAGCGAGCGCAAGAACCAGATGTGAGCCACCGGAGTCGCCAATTCGATGTGACCGAGGCGTTCCCGGCGCACTTTCGACTGGATGACTTCGACGCCGCACTTTTCGCAAACCACCCCACGGTGCTTCATGCGCTTGTACTTGCCGCAGTTACATTCGTAGTCCTTCACGGGACCGAAGATTTTGGCGCAGAACAGGCCATCGCGCTCCGGCTTGAACGTCCGGTAGTTGATGGTTTCTGGCTTCTTCACTTCACCAAAGGACCACTCGCGGATTTTCTCAGGCGATGCCAGAGAAATCCGGATTCCGGTGAAGCTTAAGGGATCTTTCGGCTTATCGAAAAAGTTCAGCAGGTCTTTCATGTTTAGCCCTCCCGGGGGCAAAAAATGGGTCGAGAGTGGAGATCAGTTCAGTCCGGTCAGGCCTTCTGCGCCTTTGCCATCGTCCTCGATCAGCTCGACGTTCAACGCCAAGCTTTGGAGTTCTTTGACCAAGACGTTGAAGGATTCGGGCAAGCCCGGCTCCAGCAACTGTTCGCCCTTGACGATCGCTTCGTAGATCCGGTTCCGGCCCGTGACGTCGTCCGACTTCACGGTGAGGAATTCCTGCAGCGCGTAGGCAGCGCCGTAAGCTTCCAATGCCCAGACTTCCATCTCCCCGAGGCGTTGACCACCGAACTGCGCCTTGCCGCCCAGCGGCTGCTGAGTGACGAGCGAGTACGGGCCGATCGAACGAGCGTGGATCTTCTCTTCTACCAAGTGGTGAAGCTTCAGCATGTACATCACGCCAACCGTGACATCCTCGGCGAAGGGTTCGCCGGTGACGCCGTCGTACAACGTGGTCTGGCCACGTGCCGGCAATTCGGCCACACCCAAGGCCTTTTCGATGTCGGCTTCAGAAGCCCCATCGAAGACCGGAGTGGCGAAGTGCACGCCGTTGCGCAGATGCGATGCCATCTTCTTCAGCTCGGCCTCGCTGGCCTGATCGACGTACTTATCGACTTCAGGAGTCGAGTAAGTGGCCTTCAGGACCTTGCGGAGGTTCTCCGGCTTGAACTGCTCGAGGGCGTCGGTGATCTTTTCACCAATGCCGCGAGCTGCCCAACCCAAGGTCACTTCCAGCAGCTGACCGATGTTCATCCGCGACGGAACGCCGAGCGGGTTGAGCACCATGTCGACCGGCTTGCCGTTGGCCATGAAAGGCATGTCTTCGATCGGAACGATCCGCGAAACCACACCTTTGTTGCCGTGGCGGCCTGCCATCTTGTCGCCGACCTGCAGCTTGCGCTTGATCGCGACCTGGACCTTGACCATCTTGATGACGCCTGGAGGAAGTTCGTCGCCTTTTTTGAGCTTCTCGGTCTTCTCTTTGAAGACAAAGCGCACGGCTTCGATTTTCTCTTTGGCAGTCTTCATCACCTGGGTGACTTCCTGCTCGAGGTCTTCCTTCACCGGAATGAAGGCCAACAGATCGAACGGGATGACTTCGAGGACTGCGCGCTCCAGCTTCTGACCTTTCTTGAGCAGCTCTTCCGAGCCGTCTTCCGAAAGGAGCTTGCCGGTGGTCAGTGCACCATCGAGGGTCTTGGCGATCTTATTGAATGCCGACAACCGGATGGCGTCGACTTCAATCTTCTCGTCGCGACGGATCGTGGCGATCTGCTCTTCCAAGATCTGCTTGGTGCGCTCATCGGGCTCGGTGCCTTCGCGAGCGAAGACCTGAGCGTTGATGATGACGCCTTGCACGCCCGAGGGCACGCGCAGCGAGGAGTCGCGGACATCGCCGGCTTTTTCGCCGAAGATGGCGCGGAGCAGTTTCTCTTCCGGCGAAAGCTGAGTTTCGCCTTTCGGAGTCACTTTACCGACCAAGATATCGCCCGGCTTCACTTCGGCGCCAATGCGGATGATACCGCTCTGGTCGAGGTCCTTCAGGGCCTCTTCGCCGACGTTCGGGATGTCGCGGGTGATCTCTTCTTTGCCGAGCTTGGTATCGCGGGCCACACACTCGAACTCCTCGATGTGGATCGAGGTGAAAGTGTCGTCCTTGATGATGCGCTCGGAGATGAGGATCGAGTCTTCGAAGTTGTAGCCGTTCCAGGGCATGAACGCGATGAGCACGTTCTGACCCAAGGCCAACTCGCCAGCGTCGGTCGAAGGACCGTCACCGAGCACGTCGCCTGCCTTGACCTTATCGCCAGCCTTCACGACCGGACGTTGGTTCACGCAGGTGCCCTGGTTGGAGCGCTGATACTTCGTGAGGTTGTAAATATCGACATCCGAACCGACCGAGTCATTGCGACCCGAGCGACGAACGACGATCTTCGAACCGTCGACCATGATCACTTCGCCGTCGTGACGGGCCAGGATGACCTGACCGGAGTCGCGAGCAACGACGCGTTCGATACCGGTGCCGACCAGCGGCGCCGAGGTACGAATGAGCGGCACAGCCTGACGTTGCATGTTCGAACCCATGAGGGCGCGGTTAGCATCGTCGTGCTCGAGGAACGGAATCAACGAAGCAGCGATCGAAACCAGCTGGTTCGGCGAAACGTCCATCATTTCGACGTCGTCCGGATTCACGAGTGCGAATTCACCTTTACGACGAGCCGAGACGTGATCCGCTCCGAGTTTACCGGTACGCAAAGCTTCCGGCGAAACCTGAGCAATGATCTTGTTCTCTTCTTCGGTCGCGGTGAAGAAACGGATTTCGTCCGTCACTTTGCGCTCGCCGATGATGCGATACGGCGTCTCGATGAAGCCGAACTCGTTCACGCGGGCGTAAGTGGACAAGCTCGCGATCAAACCGATGTTCGGACCTTCAGGGGTCTCAATCGGGCAGATCCGGCCGTAGTGGGTGTTGTGAACGTCGCGGACTTCGAAGCCTGCGCGCTCGCGGGTCAGACCGCCAGGTCCGAGGGCCGAAAGACGACGCTTGTGCGTGACTTCCGACAACGGATTGGTCTGGTCCATGAACTGCGAGAGCTGGCTCGAGCCGAAGAACTCTTTCACCACGGCCGACACCGGCTTCTGGTTGATCAAGTCGTGCGGCATGAGCGTTTCAATCTCTTGAATGCTCATGCGCTCCTTAATTGCGCGCTCCATACGAACCAAGCCGATGCGGTATTGGTTCTCGATCAATTCACCCACCGGACGAACACGGCGGTTGCCCAAGTGATCGATATCGTCGATCGTTCCGCGGCCGTTGTTCAGCTCGCAGAGGTAGAACAAGGTCGACAGAATGTCTTCCTTGGTCAAAGTGGTGATTTCTTGAGCCACACCGTTGTTCGGGAACTTGTAGTTCAACTTCAAACGGCCCACGCGCGACAGATCGTAGCGGTCGGGGTTGAAGAACATGTTCTCAAACAACTGTTTCGAAGCTTCAATGGTCGGGGGATCGCCCGGACGCATGCGCTTGTAGATTTCGATCAATGCTTCATCGGGGCTCGAAACCTTGTCGATTTGCAGGGTTTCGCGAACGAATGCACCGTGGGTCAGGTTGTCGGTGTAGATCACCTTCACAGCCTTGACGCCTTTGCCCTTGAGCTCTTCCAGCTTGGCTTCCGAGAGCTCGTGGTTGCACTCGATCAGCACTTCGCCAGTGTTCTCGTCGACCAAGTCTTCTGCAGCCACGCGGCCCAGAACGTTCTCGAGAGCGACTTCAAAACGCTTGATGCCTGCGTCTTGAATCTTCTTGATGACGGCCTTAGTGAATTTGCGGTTTTTCTTGACGATTACATCGCCCGACTTCGGATCGAGGATGTCTTCGTCGGCGCGTTGACCCGAGAGAAGCTCGAGATCGACTGCCTTGTAGTACTTTCCGTCCTTGTCGAACGAGAGCACTTCGGTGCGGTAGAAGTAAGACAGGATTTCCTGAGTCGACAGGCCCATCGCCTTCAGGACGATGGTCGCAGGCAACTTCCGCTTGCGGTCGATACGGGCATACAAGATGTCCTTGTGGTCGAACTCGAAATCGAGCCACGAACCGCGGTGCGGGATCATCCGAGCCGAATAGAGGATCTTGCCGCTGGAGTGGCTCTTGCCTTGATCGTGATCGAAGATCACGCCCGGCGAGCGATGCAGCTGGCTGACAATGACACGCTCGGTGCCATTGATGATGAACGAACCCGCCTCGGTCATGAGGGGAATTTCGCCCATGTAAACTTCTTGTTCTTTGATGTCGCGAATGTTGCGGGTGCCCGCTTCTTCATCGACTTCGAAAACCACCAGGCGCACGGTGATCTTCAAGGGGGCGGCAAACGTCATGCCGCGCTGACGGCACTCACCCACGTCGTACTTCGGGCGCTCGAGCGTGTAGCTTTCGAATTCCAGCGAAGCAGTCTTGTTGAAGTCTTCAATCGGGAATACCGATTTAAACACCGACTGGAGACCGATCGTCTCACGCTTCTGCGGAGGAATGTCCGCTTGGAGGAACTTCTCGTACGACTTGCGTTGCAAGTCGATCAAGTTCGGGATCTCGACCGGGGTCGCGATCTTCGAGAATTCTTTCCTGATTCGGCGGTTCTCCGAGAAGAGAGAGGCCATGCTGACTCCTTAGAAACTCGGACGTGTGGCGTGCGCACACCACAGATCCTGGGTGGAAAACGACGTGGACCGGACCTACCTAAGTACCGGGGAGGAGGAAGGTAGCCGGACCTTAGCCCACAAATAAAAAAACGCAAGCCGAACCCGAGCTTGCCCCTAAACCCACTCCCCCATTTCTTGGGGGCGGATTCAGGGGCAGCTTGGACTCAACCAGAAAGATCAGGAAACCAGGCAGCTGAAGATTACTTCAGCTCGACCTTGGCGCCTTCAGCTTCGAGCTTCTTCTTCATCTCTTCAGCGTCAGCCTTAGCGACGCCTTCTTTCACGGTCTTCGGTGCGCCTTCGACCAGGTCCTTGGCTTCTTTCAAGCCGAGGCCGGTGAGTTCACGAACGACCTTGATCACGTTGATTTTCTTGTCGCCTGCAGCGGCAAGAACCACGTTGAACTCGGTCTTCGCTTCAGCTGCCGGAGCGGCTGCGCCAGCACCAGCAACAGCGACTGCCACGGGGGCAGCAGCCGACACGCCGAATTTAGCTTCGAGGTCCTTCACGAGCTGCGAGAGCTCGAGAACGGACATATTTTCGATGAAGGAAACAACATCTTCCTTAGTAACGGTAGCCATATCTTACCTCAGTTAACCCTGTGCGCCTTACTGGCTTTGGTCCTTTGCTCTGGTTGAGTCACAGGACCTGTTTTCTGAAACTCCATCCTGGAGTTCAGACGAAACTGTCGAATCCCCGGGACATCAACCCTGGGCTTCGCCTTTCTTCTTTTCAATTGCAGACAGAACCGTGACCAGACTACGCGGCACTGCAGCAAGGACACCCACGAAATTCGTGATCGGCGCGTTCATCGTGCCGAGCATCTTGGCGATCAAGACTTCTTTCGAAGGCAAGTTAGCCAGCTCTTGCACGCCTGCGGCGTCAATGCGGGCCTTACCCAAAATACTGTCTTTGATCTTCAAAGCTTCGTTGTCTTTAGCGAACTTGGCGATGACCTTTGCGGTCGCAGCCGGGTCGCCGTAGGAGAACGCGACCAAAGAAGGACCGACGAGACCGTCCATCACATCCTTAGCGCCTGCGCCCATCGAACCGTCTTGAGCGATCAAACGCCCCAGATTGTTCTTCAACACCTTCACTTCGGTGTTTTGGCCACGGAGCTGCTTACGCAGGTCGTCGGCTTGGGTTGCGGTCAGGCCTTTGTAGTCGGCAAAAATGGCGACGTTGGCCTTGAGGAATTTCTCTTTCAGAGTCTGAGCCAAAGAGGCTTTTTCAGTGCGATTCATTTTTCGTCCTCAACTTCCGAATCAGGTGTTCGAGGCTGCGCCGCCGGCAGCCACATCGAGCGGATCCAGCGTAATGCCGGGGCTCATGGTGGTCGACACGGTGACGTTCCGCAGGTAAACGCCCTTCGAAGTGGGCGGCTTGGCCTTCTGGATAGCGCCAGTCAACACAGCGAAATTCTCGCGAAGTTTCTGGGCTCCGAACGACTTCTTGCCAATCAAGCAATGAACGATGCCGGTCTTCTCGACGCGGTATTCGATCTTGCCGAGTTTCTGTTCTTTCACAGCGCGGGCCACGTCGACAGTGACGGTGCCGAGCTTCGGGTTCGGCATCAAGCCGCGGGGACCGAGGATCTTTGCCACTTTCGACAGGGCAACCATCATGTCCGGAGTAGCGACGAGCTTGTCGAACTCCAACCAGCCGCCCTGAATCTTCTCGATCAGGTCGTCGGTGCCAACAAAATCAGCGCCGGCGGCTTCGGCTTCCTTCGCCTTTTCGCCTTTGGCCATCACGCAAACGCGGACGGTCTTGCCAATGCCGTGCGGAAGCACCAGAGCGCCGCGAACCATCTGGTCCGAGTGCTTCGGGTCAACGCCGAGATTGAAAGCCACATCGACGGACTCGTCGAACTTGGCGTAGGCCACCTCGAGAAGGAGATCGAAACCATCCTTCACCGGGTACAGTTTTCCGGCTTCCACTTTGGCTGCCGAGTTTGCGTATTTCTTGCCGTGGTTGCCCATCGGCTTCTTCTTTTCTGCCATGGATCCTCCGTGGTTCAAGCGCTCGCACGAAGCGAGCTCCCACTCTACTGCGTTAAAAATTATCCTTCGACGGTAACGCCTGCGCTACGGGCCGTACCGGCCACAGTGCGCATCGCAGCTTCCACGCTGCCGGCATTCAAGTCAGGCATCTTCAGCTTGGCGATTTCCTCGACCTGCTTCTTGGTGACTTTGCCTGCTTTGGTTTTATTCGGGGTACCGCTGCCCTTTTCGATCTTCGCTGCTTTGAACAACAAGACCGAAGCCGGCGGGGTCTTCGTGATGAAGGTGAAAGACCGGTCCGAATAGACCGTGATGATGACCGGAATGATCATCCCCTTCTGGTCTTGGGTCTTGGCGTTATACGCCTTGCAGAATTCCATGATGTTGACGCCACGTTGACCGAGCGCCGGACCCACGGGGGGAGCGGGGTTCGCTTGACCACCGGGAATCTGAAGCTTGATCTGACCAACTACCTTCTTTGCCATAAGAGGGCCCCTCTAACACGAGCCGTTAAATCTTTTCAACCTGAATGAAGTCCAACTCCACCGGAGTGGAGCGGCCGAAGATGCTAACAAGCACCTTCACCTTGCCCTTATCGGGGTTCACGTCCTCAACTACACCACTGAAGTTGGAGAAAGGACCGTCCACCACGCGAACGTTTTCGCCTTCCGCAAACGAGATCCGGGGGCGCGGCTTGACCTGGCCCTCGGCGATACGGTTGGTCATTTTCTGAACTTCCGACTCCGGCACCGGAATCGGACGAATCTTGTCACCGACGAAGCCCGTGACTTTCGGGGTGTTCTTGACGATGTGCCAAGTCTCGTCGTTCAGCACCATCTTCACCAGAATGTAGCCCGGGAAGAAACGACGCTTGGTGGTCTTTTTCTGGCCCTTGACCAGCTCCACCACGTTCTCTTCAGGAACGATCACTTCACCGAAAAAGGGTTCCTTCTTCAGTGAACGAATGCGTTCTTCTAAAGCCAACTTCGCCTTGTTCTCGTAACCCGAATAGGTGTGAACGATGTACCAAGCCTGAGCAGCCGCCTCTGGCGCTGCACCGGTAATTCCGTCTTGAGGACGATTTTCGGTCACCATTTCTCCCTCCGTCAAACGATCCACTGGATGAGCTTGGTCCAGAAATAATCCAGGAAACCCAGAATCAACCCGGCTACGAGCACCATCACGATGGTAAGGAACGTAGCGTGCGAAGTTTCCTTCTGAGTTGGCCAAGTGACCCGAAGCAGCTCCAGGACCACCTCGTTCATAAACTCATTCGCCTTCTCATTGCGAATCAAAACCGCAAAAAGAAGACCCCCGGATAGGATCGAACCAATCCGAATGATCCAGTCGATCTGCCGAACCCGCGCTTCCAAGTCGTAAACTGCGACCAGCTGCTGTGATCCGGAGAACACAATATAGCCCAGCAACGCAGCTACTGCGAGGTAGCTGAGGTTGACCCATTTTTGATGCTGGTTTTCCATATCGTTCACTCGATCTTGAGATGACGAGGTTAAAAGTGGCAGGCCAGGAGGGATTCGAACCCCCAACCTACGGATTTGGAATCCGCCGCTCTACCGTTAGAGCTACTGGCCTACGTGGGACTTCGAAACTTATTTGCCTTCGCGGTGCGCAGTGTGCTTGCGGCAAGCGCGGCAGAATTTTTTGAACTCCAGCTTGTCCGTCGTCTTCTGCTTGTTCTTGGTCGTCGAGTAGTTCTTCCGCTTGCACTCGGTGCAGTCCAGGCTGACGATGACGCGCATAAAACTTCCTTAGCATGAATGGAAAAAGGAACCAAACGAGGGTCGGACCGGCCATTCCCGGCCCGACCCCCGGAACCTAGCGAGGATCCTTTCGGATCCGGCTTTGATTACTCGATGATCTCGGCAACCACACCGGCGCCCACGGTACGACCGCCTTCGCGAATAGCGAAGCGCAGTTCTTTTTCCATGGCGATCGGGGTGATCAATTCGACTTCAATCTGGACGTTGTCGCCAGGCATCACCATCTCGACGTTAGCCGGGAGGGTGACGACGCCGGTGACGTCGGTCGTGCGGAAGTAGAACTGAGGGCGATAGCCCTTGAAGAACGGGGTGTGGCGGCCGCCTTCCTCTTTGGTGAGGATGTAGGCCGAGCCCTTGAACTTCTTGTGCGGGGTGATGCTGCCCACGTGAGCCAGCACTTGTCCGCGTTCCACTTCTTCTTTCTTGGTGCCGCGAAGCAGAGCGCCGATGTTGTCGCCAGCCTCACCTTGATCGAGGAGCTTGCGGAACATTTCAACGCCGGTGACGGTGGTCTTGGTGGTCGGGCGGAGACCGATGATCTCGATTTCTTCGCCGACTTTGATCACGCCACGTTCGACGCGACCGGTGACCACGGTGCCACGACCCGAGATCGAGAACACGTCTTCGACCGGCATGAGGAAGGGCTTGTCCTTCTCACGCTTGGGTTGCGGGATGTAGCTGTCGCAAGCTTCCATCAACTTCAGGATAGCGGGTTCACCGATCGGGCTCTGATCGCCTTCAAGGGCTTTCACTGCCGAGCCGCGAACGACCGGAATGCTGTCGCCGGGGAACTTGTAGCTGGAGAGGAGTTCGCGAACTTCCATTTCGACGAGGTCGAGCAATTCAGCATCGTCAACCATGTCGCACTTGTTCATGAAGACCACGACGGCCGGAACACCGACCTGGCGAGCCAGGAGGATGTGTTCACGGGTCTGGGGCATCGGGCCGTCAGCGGCCGAAACCACCAAGATCGCGCCGTCCATTTGAGCAGCGCCGGTGATCATGTTCTTCACGTAGTCAGCGTGGCCTGGGCAGTCCACGTGAGCGTAGTGACGGTTCGCGGTTTGATATTCAACGTGCGTGGTGTTGATCGTGATGCCGCGGGCTTTCTCTTCCGGGGCATTGTCAATCTGGTCGTAGGCGCGAGCCTGAGCCAGACCGGACTTTGCCAGGATGGTGGTGATGGCAGCGGTCAACGAGGTTTTGCCATGGTCAACGTGACCAATGGTGCCGATGTTGACGTGCGGCTTACTCCGATCAAATTTCTCTTTCGACATACAGCTTCTAGGCCTCCGATGTTTGGGTAGGTGGGGTTCCGGCACCTACAACCGGTTATAAAATTTCTGGAGCTCTTGACGGGATTTGAACCCGTGACCTCTCCCTTACCAAGGGAGTGCTCTACCTCTGAGCTACAAGAGCGTTCCAAGAAGATACTGATTTTTCAGGACTTTCCGGCAATTCGGAGCACCCTGAACGTGGGTCTGAGACAGCGATTCTTGGTGGAACTAGCGCCGCTCTTCCCACGTTTTTGTTGAATTGGCAAAGGGTTCTCGTTTTTTTGGAGCGGGAGAAGGGGCTCGAACCCTCGACCCTCAGCTTGGAAGGCTGATGCTCTAGCCAACTGAGCTACTCCCGCCCAAAAAACTAGAGACCCAAAAACCATTCAACTTTGGTGGACTGAGACTGATCGATCGGATTTTGAATTCGGATGGTGGAGAGAGAAGGATTCGAACCTTCGAAGGCGTACGCCGCCAGATTTACAGTCTGGTCCCTTTGGCCGCTTGGGTATCTCTCCGGATCTGAACTAAAAAACGAGGCGATCCATTGATTCAGACCGAAATGGAGCTGGAGACGGGACTCGAACCCACGACCTACGGTTTACAAAACCGTTGCTCTACCAACTGAGCTACTCCAGCCCGAAATGTTCCGGCGGGAGAAGATAAACCACTCCACTCGGTAAAAACCAATGTGGGGGCTAATTTCCATCGTTTGGCGGAAATGTCAAACTCAAATCCACCCCAAATGAGGCTCTGAAAGCCTCAGCCCAGCTGGCTCATCAAGATCCCAGCGGCAACCGAGACATTGAGCGACTTCACGCCTTCGCCTTTCGGGTCGATCCGGCACATGACGTCGCACGATTCTTCCGTCAGACGGCGAATTCCGCGCTCTTCGTTGCCCAAAACGACGAGCCACGGACGATCTTTTTTCACTCCGCCCAAAGTTTCACGCGCGTGCTCGGAAGTGCCCAGAATCCAAAGACCCGCTTCTTTTGCGGCTTCAAAACCGCGCTGCAAATTCACCTGTTGAGTAAACGGCACGTGCTCCATGCCCCCCGAAGCGACGTCGTAAGCAGCCGCAGAAAGCGGCGCCGATCGCTCGGTCGTGAGCAAAATGCCCTGAACTCCGAAAAAGGCGGCAGTTCTGAAAATAGCGCCCACGTTCTGTGGGTCTTGCAGGCTATCGAGCGCAAGCCACAACCCCTGCCCGCCCGAACGCTCGCGCGCATCGGCGAAAAGTTCATCTGCACTCACACCCACGCGCTCGCGCACCATCGCATGCGCCCCGCTCACACGTCCGCCTTCGCGATCTTTGTCGCGGCCTCGGGAATCGCCCGCGGAAGCAGCCGGAGCGGCCGTATGGACTTGAATTTTGTGCTGCCGGGCCAGTTTAGCCACAAGATCCCAAGCGTCGCCTGCCGCTTCGGTAGCGCCCCTCTGGCCGCCCGACGGGGGCAACGCCACGCGAAGAACGTCGCCAGGGCGCGTTTGAAGCGCTGCCAAGACACTATGAGGATTGCGAAGGGCTAAAGAACTACCTGCAGATTGCGACATGCAGGAAAGCCTTTACGCCGCTCAGGCTGTCTGAGCAAGCTCGTCCAGAATGCTCTGTACCGCTGCGCGCGGGTCGCGAGCCTGAGTGATGGGCCTGCCCACCACAATCGCGCTGGCGCCTGCCTGGCGCGCCTGGGCGGGCGTCATCACCCGAGCCTGATCTTGAGCATCGCTGCCGGCGGGGCGGATTCCCGGCACCACTTTGTAGAGTCCAGGAGCCGTGGCCGCAACAGCCGCTAGTTCATGAGCGCTGCAGACAATCCCATCCACTCCCCAAGCAGTCGCATGAGCCACTAGCCCCTCGACGGACTCACCCGGTGCGACAGCATGGCCGGTCAATGCGCGAGTCACTTCGGCCCAGCGCACGTCATCAAACGAAGTCAAAACGCTTACGCCAAGGACCTTGGGCCGAAGCGCCGGAATATCGGCTAGTTCCTGCGCCACAGCGCGAACCATCTGACTGCCGCCTGCCAAATGAAGAGTAAACATCTCTACATGAAGAAGTGCGGCCTGCTTCGCTGCTTTGGCAACCGTATTGGGAATGTCGTGGAACTTTAGATCCAAGAAAATCCGGCACTTGCGATGAACGAGCTCGCGAACCCAGGCGGGTCCTTCGGCCATGAAAAGCTCCGAGCCCACCTTGTAAATGACCGACTGGCCCTCGAGTTCTCGAATCAGCGCTTCGGCTGGTTCAGCGCGAGGGTAATCCAGAGCCACGATCAGGTCGGTCGAGCCGGAGTTCATCTCAGTAAGCCCGTGCAAAGATTGCGCGCACGTTATTGCCTTTTTGACCCGTGATCACGCACGCCCCTTCTTCGGGGATCAAATTGAACTCGGCGTCCATCGGCAAGCAGCGGATGGTGGCTTTGGTTTCTTCCTTCAGCTTCTCTTCGCTCTCACGGCTCTGGCACCAAGGACCGACGTAGAAGCCACCCTTTTCGTCCAAGCCCTTCTTCAGCTGCTCGAAGGTCTCCACGCGATGCGTATTGGCGTCGCGGAAAGCGCGCGCCTTTTCAAGAAGCTGCTTTTGCATGTCGGCTAAGATCTGACCGATCATCGCCGGAACGTCGTCCAAAGCGACAAAGTGCTTCACGCCTTCGTCTCGACGGGTCAGCACCACTTGGTTTTTCTCCAAGTCGCGCGGACCCACTTCGATGCGGACCGGCATGCCGAGAAGCTCGTATTCGTGGAACTTCCAACCCGCTTGCTTCTGCTCGTCGCGGTCGACGATCACGCCGACGTCGTAGCCCAAAGAGCGAACGCCTGCGTTTTCCTGAATCGCAGCAGCCAGGCGATCCGACACTTCCAGAACCTTCGCTTTGTGCTCGGCTTTGGCCAAAATCGGCACGATGGCGACATGAGTTTGAGCCAATCGAGGCGGCAAAACGAGGCCTTTATCGTCGGAATGGGTCATGATCATTCCGCCGATGAGGCGTGTCGAAACGCCCCAACTGGTCTGATGCACGAACTTCTTTTTTGAGTCCTTATCCAGGAACTGCGTATCGAAGGCCTGGGCAAAGTTAGTCGACAAATTATGCGAAGTGCCGGCCTGAAGGGCCTTCGTATCCTGCATCATGGCTTCGATCGAATAGGTCCGAAGTGCGCCAGCGAAGCGCTCACTATCGGACTTCCGGCCTGGAATGACCGGCATCGCCAACACGTTCTCGGCAAACTCGGTATAGACTTGAAGCATCAGGCGAGCTTCGGCTTCCGCTTCCTCGGCGGTCGCGTGACAAGTGTGCCCTTCCTGCCAGAGAAACTCAGTCGTGCGCAGGAACAAGCGGGTGCGCATTTCCCAGCGAACCACGTTCGCCCACTGGTTGATCAAGAGCGGCAAGTCCCGGTAACTTTGAATCCACTTGGCAAACATCGAGTTGATGATGGTTTCGGAAGTGGGGCGAACCACCAGTTTCTCTTCCAAATCCTTGGCGCCTGCGTAAGTGACCACGGCGCACTGAGGAGCAAAACCTTCGACGTGCTCGGCTTCTTTTTTCAGGAAACTTTCAGGGATAAACAGCGGAAAATAAGCGTTTCTGACGCCCGTTTTCTTGATGCGACCATCGAGCTCGCGCTGAATTCGCTCCCAAATGGAGTAGCCATTCGGCCGAATGACCATACAGCCTTTGACGGGGCTGTAGTCGGCGAGCTTCGCCTGAAGGACGATGTCCTGATACCACTCTGAAAAATCCTGGGAACGGGGAGTAATCTTCTCGGCCATGGGCGGAACCTATTCCACCCCGGACAAGTTATCAATCGCGCCCTTCAGGTGCCTCGATGCCCATGGTCCTGATTTTTCGGTGCAAGTGGCTTCGCTCGACACCCAAGACTGCAGCGGTTTTCGAGATGTTCCAATCATGCTCGCGCAAGGTTTTCAGAATGAACTCCCGTTCAAAGTCCGAGCGCGCGTCTCGCAAGCTTCGTCCCACCCAAGCCGGGTCGACCCGCTCGAACGACTGGGTCTGAGCCACGGGAACCTCGCCCAAATGAGCCAGAAGATCGGCTGCCGTCAGCGGGCGCCCCGCATCTGCCTCGCCGGCAAGGATCACCAAGCGCTCGATCAGATTCCTGAGCTCCCGAACGTTCCCCGGCCAGGGATAGGCGTCCAAAACCGCCCGTGCTTCGGGCGTGAGTGGCCTCGGGGCTTTTCCGTGAGCTTGGGAAAACTCGCGAAGGAAATGGTCTGTCAGCGCCGGAATGTCTTCTTTACGGTCCCGAAGCGGCGGAACCACGAAAGGAATGACATTCAAACGGTAGAATAAATCCTCTCGGAATGCCCCTTTCGCGATCTCGGCTTTCAGATCCTTGTTCGTGGCTGCCACGATGCGGACATCGACCGAAAGGGTCTGCGTTCCCCCCACTCTTTCGAATTTTTGCTCTTGTAGAATTCGGAGCACTTTTGCCTGGGTTTTCAGCGACATATCGCCGATTTCGTCCAAGAAAAGCGTTCCGCCGTTGGCCAGATCGAACTTGCCGCGACGAAGGCTCGTAGCGCCCGTAAAAGCGCCGCGCTCGTGACCAAAAAGCTCGCTCTCAATGAGTTCCTCAGGAATCGCAGCGCAGTTCACTTCAATAAATGGCTTATTGAACCGAGGCGAGAGGGCATGAATGGAATTGGCAACCAGCTCCTTCCCCGTTCCGTTCTCCCCTGTGATGAGAACCGAACCGGTGGTCGGGGCCACTCGCCGAATCAAGTCTTGGATTTGGCGCATCGGCGCGCTTTGGCCGACCAGAAGTTTGTGCTTTTGCACCTGCTTACGAAGCGCCGAATTCTCGCGCGACAAGTCTTGAGCAGCGAGTGCGTTTTGAAGAAGCACCAGCACTCTCTCCAGCGAAAGGGGCTTTTCGACGAAATCAAAGGCTCCGAATTTCACCGCCTTCACGGCAGTTTCGATCGTTCCATGGCCTGACATCATAATGACTGCCATGTCGGGCCACTCGGACTTGATCTGCCGAAGCGTCTCTAAGCCGTCCTGACCGGGCATCCAGATATCGAGAAAAACCGCATCCGGTCGCTCAGAGCGAAGCGCCTCGATGCCTTCCAGGCCCGAGCCCGCGCAACGCACACGGTGCCCCTCGTCGGTCAACACTCCAGAGAGTGCCTGACGGATCGAAGGTTCATCATCAATGACCAGAATGGTTCGTGCCATAGAGGGGCCTTAAGTTTTATGTCGAATCGACGTGGGAAGCTCAATGGAAAACTGGGTGCCTTGGCCGGGCGCTGAAGCCACGCGGATGAAACCATCGTGATCGTTCACGATGCGCTTACAGATGGCGAGCCCCAGGCCCGTGCCCTCTTTTCGGGTCGAGAAATAAGGTTCAAACACCCGGCTCCGAACTTCGTCGCTCATTCCAGGCCCCGTGTCTTGAACGGTGAGAACCGCCATTTGAAGGTCCAAATTATGGTGACTCTCTAAGGTCACCCGCCGAGGAGCGCCTCGCGGTACCTGGGACAGGACCGTCACGGCATTGTCTAAAAGGTTAATCAGCACGCGCTTGATCTGGTCGCGATCAAACTCGAAGACTGGCATTTTCGGTTCCAGCTTCAGCTCGAACTGAATGGAAGGATGAGCCGTCTCGTAAAGGCGAGCCACTTCGCGGGCGGCTTCGTTCAAATCGCTCGGTGCGGGCGAAACTTCCGGGAACCGGGCAAAAGCAGAGAACTCGTTGACCATTTCTTTCAGCTCATCCGTATGGCGCACGATGGTCTCGGTGCACTCGCGCACCAGATCGCCGTCGCGCCCCTGAATGTCAGCGAGCCGCCTTTGAAGGCGCTGAGCCGAGAGTTTGATCGGGGTCAGAGGGTTTTTGATCTCGTGAGCAATCCTTCGAGCCACTTCCCGCCACGCGGTTTCGCGCTGGGCTTTAATGAAAGCCGTCATATCGTCGATCACGACGACTGCCCCCCAGGGCAGCTCGCCTCCGACATCGCGAAGGGGCGTTACTACGGCAGACAGCGCTCGGCTTTCCCCCTCATTGCCATGGCGATTCCAGTGAACGACTTCGGGTACACGTTCGGCCGAAGCAGGAAGCTGCGTCGAGAGCACTTCATCGATGACAGCAACCAAAGGCTCTGCGGGCCCCGCCAAAGAGTCTCGGTAACTTCTGCCCAGCATCTGCGCTGGCTGTGCTTGGAGAAGCCCCGACACAGCACGATTATAGACGGTGATCTGTCCCTGGCGGTCCACCACGATGACGCCCGTTCCGACGTTCGCAAGGACCGCTTCAAGCTGAAGGCGCCGCTTTTCCAAATCCGCAGACGCTTGATGGAGGCGTTCGCGGTTATCTCTTAGGTCGTGGGTCATTCGGTTAAAGGAATCCACGAGTACCCGAATCTCGTCCTGGCCCGACCCCGGAATCGTCACATCCAAGTTCCCGCGGCCCACTTCTTCTGCCCCGATCACGAGCTTCTGAATCGGCTCGGTGAGCTGGCGCGCAAGGTAAAGACCAAACCAGATGGCCACAAACAGCACCACCAAAGTAATCATCACCAGAATGACCAGATACATGGTCTTCATGGGGTACTTCAGCGGGTTGACGTCTTTATAATCGTCAAAAACACTGGCCACTTCGTCCACTTTGTTCACGAGGCTGACCGGAATGTACGCATTGACGACGAGGAGCCCCACTCCCGGACGAACCCCGCGAGCTACCGGCACCAAGCAACGGATCAAATCGCCGCTTCCCACGTGCTCGACGACGGAAACGCGCTCGCCCCCTTGCGCTCGACGCAAAAGATCTAGGCTGAGCCTTGGGTAATGAACCGGATCGCCCTCGGCGCCCGGTCGGCTGACCAGCAAGCGTTCATCGAGAAGGTCGGGGTAATACTCCACCGCATCGAGCGCCAAAAGCGCGCGCTGCTCTTCGAGATGATGCGCAAGCGCCGTGGGGCGCGCACCACTTGCCAACAAACGACGCGCACTCGCCGCCAACTGCACGGCAAAGTGCATCGCCGACTGATCGGTGCTTCGATAATAGGCGCGCGTGATGTCCAAAGACGCCTGAAGGGTGTTTTGAACCTTGATCGAGAACCATTTATCGAAGCTCGAATTGATGTAGGCGGCGGAAATGGCGAACAAGATGAGCGTCGGGATGACCGAGAAGCCCAAGAACGCGACCACGAGCTTCGATTTCAGCGCCGAACCCAGAACGCGGCGCCTTCTTTCGAGGAAAACCTTCCCGACATTGCGGAAAACGAGCCAAACCACCCCGACCAAGATGATGAGATTGATGTTCAGCAGACCGAAAAAGAAGATCGAGTTGACGAAGGGCAGGGTGGTCGACAGGGTGCTGAGACGAATTTCTGCCACCGAAAGAAGCACGAACAGTGTGGTGAGAACCGCGATGAACGTCAGCTCGCGACGACGCTTGCGTCTCTCGCGCGGCTCCAGTGGCGGCGTTCCGGTTTTTTTCGTGCTCATCGAATTCCTTATTGCCCAACGTCGGTCACCACGCAAGGCGACGTGCACTCACGAATCGGTGAATGAGTGTCGAAAATTTCGACACATTTTCTTGATCTGAACGAAATTGGATGTAACATCGAGTTATCAAGCAGTGACCACTCGAGGTCACCGCTCAACGGAGGAAACAAAAATGGCGACCAAGAAAAAAGCCACCAAGAAGAAGACCACCAAGAAGAAAGCCGCTAAAAAAGCCAAGAAGAAGTAATTCTTCTTTCTTCTTTTGATGTGAAAAAGCCCTGGGCCTCGGCCCGGGGCTTTTGCTTTTTCAGGGGCTTGAAGGAAGCCCGCGAACCAACTTTCCGGGGAATCGGGGACCACGAAGTACCCATCCCGAGTAAATTTGGATCAAATCCGCTCCCAGTTCGATGCGCTCAGCCGCATCTTTCACTTCCAGGATGCCTCCCACCGAAATAATGGGGCACCGAGAGATGCTTCGAACCGCTTTTAAGCTCGCGACGGAAGCATCGCGCACCGGAAGTCCACTCCACCCCCCGGGTAAGCGCTCGCTTCCGAGCTGCCACTCGCCTGCTCGCGTGTTGGTCAGCACCCAACCGGCAATTCCCCAAGCTTCGACGGATTGAACGAGTTCGTGAAGCGCCTCGCCTTGCACTTCGGGCGCAAGTTTCAAGAGCACGGGTGGTGCTTTCTCCCAGCCCGCGACTTCAGAAAGCACGCCTTGAACGATGGGCTGCAAAGCTTCCACGGTCTGAAGCGCACGAAGGCCGGGCGTGTTGGGAGAACTGACGTTGATCACGGCGTAATCGGCGAGTCCTCGGAAGGGTTTTAAGGCCGAAACGTAATCGTCATGGGCCTGCTCGGCAGAAGTGTCCTTATTTTTACCGACGTTCACGCCCACGCGGAAGGTGTCAGGAACCCGGCCTGAGTGGCGCGCTTTGGCCAAACGGTCTGCTGCGGCTTGCGCGCCCCCGTTATTGAAGCCCATCCGGTTAAAGAGCGCTTGCTCGGGCAAGGAGCGAAACAACCTGGGCCTGGGATTTCCTACCTGCGGGCGCGGCGTGACTGTACCGATCTCGGCAAACCCAAATCCGAGCTCGGGAAGCGCACTGACTAATTCCGCATCTTTATCGAAACCTGCCGCAAGACCGACTCGCGATGAAAACTCCATCCCGAAAACCGTGGCAGGACGCCTAGGCGAACCACCGGAAAGAGCACGAAGCGCAAAGCGTCCGGCAAGCCCGGTTTGAGCTAATCTGCGAAGCCCCTCGACTGCCAGCCGATGCGCCGGCTCACGATCGCCGGACCGACTCATGCCTTCCTTCGGAACGACTGCATGAAGAATCCATCACAAGGCGATGGACCTAAGAATCCACCCGGACCTTTTTCAAAGTCCGGACGCTCTTTCAAGAACGCTTCGACGATCTCGATCGTCTCGGCGCGCCGAAAAGTGCACACCCCAAAGGTCAGAAGCCCACCGGGAGCCACGAGATCGGAATAAAGAGCGAGAAGCCGCTTTTGAATTTCCGGCATCCGGGTCAGCGTTTCAGGATCCTGGCGCCACTTGATGTCAGGATTCCGACGAAGAACACCCCAGCCCGAGCAAGGCGCGTCGACCAGTACGGCCTGCGCCCTTCGGCGGAAGCGCTTCACGGTTTCGCCTTCTTTGCCTTCGGTCAAAGCCACTGCCTGAATGTTGTTCACACCAGCCCGCTTGCCACGACGCCTCAGCGCCTGAAGCTTTCTCGGAGACGTATCGTAAGCGTAGACGCGGCCTTTGCCTGACAGAAGGTCAGCCAAAGCCAAGGTTTTTCCGCCAGCACCCGCACACGTATCGACCACCGTCCAAGCCGGTGCGGATTCGGGAAGCTTCACTGCTTTACCAGATGACTTCACTGGGCCCGGCTCGGGGCTCAGGAGATGCGCGACCTTCTCGGGCCAAAGCGCAAAAACCGCCATCACTTGCGAGCCTTCGTCTTGGATTTCAAAATCGCCGCGCTCGGAAGCCTCGGAATTCAAAATCGGAGCGTAACTCGCCAAACGAACGCCCACGGGAGAAAGATCCGAGACGCTCACTTTCACCGGGAGCTGCGGGCTCCAGTCTTTTTTCAGGGCCTCTGCGCCCACTTCCTGCTTCACGCGGACGGAAAGCGGGGGCTCAACGCCCAAGTTCTCGGCCAAAACTTCAGCCACTTTCGGGCCCCAATCGCGCGTCCAATCCTCGATCATCGGGACCGGGAAATCGCTAAGACTCGAACGCGGCACGCGTCGCGGCTCCAGTGCGCCGTCTAAAATCCGCGCCGCCATGCTTCGAGCAGGCGCCCAGTCTTGAAGTGCTTCGGGGGCCAGAGTCCAAGGCTCACCCGGGGCCACGCCCACGCCGGCCGCTTCGGCAAGACTGGTCGGACGAAGCAAAATAGGAGGAACCGCCTGAGCCAGCGCGCTTTTATGAAGGCGCGAGGCTTTGCTCAGGGCCGAGTCCAGGTGAATGGGGGAACTAAAGAGCTCCTTCCACAGGGCCTCGAAGGCCGCCAATTTCGGAGGAGAAGCCGGATTTTTTTTCAACATCGCGTGTTCTCTTATGCTTCAGCCTTCGCCGCTCAGCAAGGAATCCCGGATGCGACGGTAACTCCCGTAACGGGCTAGCCCGTGGGCTCCACAGCCTTCTTCTTCCGCATGTCGGCAATCTGCCTGAACGCAGCCCAGTTTCTGCGGCTGGGAAAATTCCGGGAAAAATTCGTGAAGCCGATCGGGATCGACATCTGAAAGGCCGAATTCTCGAACTCCGGGCGTATCAATCCAAAGGGTCCCTTCTCCCGGACCATCAAGAAGAACGGCAGAACTCGTGGTGTGGCGGCCCTTTCCGGTCACATCACTGACCGTGCCCTCTTGCCCCACCCGTCCACCGATGAGACCGCCGGTCAAAGTATTCAATAAGCTCGTTTTACCCACCCCCGAGTGGCCGCAAAACGCAACACACTGCCCTTGAAGCCTCTCACGAAGGGTCGCGAGTGCTGAAAACCCGGGGCGTCCCTCTTTGGCGCACACTTCGACCACTTCAAAGCCAAGATCGCGGTACATCTGCCAAGGGGCAGGCTCGTTCTTGCCCTGCCAAAGGTCCATCTTATTGACCACAATCAAGGGCTCAATCCCCTGCGCGGCCGCTGCCACGAGAATTCGGTCGACTAGGCCCGGAGAGAAATCGGGCTGAACGGCCGAATCGACAATAGCCAGGCGGTCGACATTGGCCACAATCACGTGCACCACCGCCTCGCGCTCGGGCGCTGGGCGAAGGAGGCGGTTTCGGCGCTCACAAAGGCCGGCCACAATCGCGGTGTCGCCTACGCGCTCGGCTTTCACCCGGTCGCCCACGGCCACCGGGGCGCGCTCGCGAAGCGCTTCGCCTTTGCGAAGTACCGTCGCGCGCCGGTAAGCAGCCAAGACCTCGCGTGGGGCGCCCGGGGCGACGTGCGCTTCATCCCAGCGAATGCGGCATTGATTGGGGAATACTTCGGCGACCGTGGCGTTCGATTCTTCAGCCGCCAGGAAGCGCGCGCGCGTCTCGACCGAGCGCTTCGCCCCTTTTCGCGACACTTGCTTTCGATGTTTCTGATCGTCGAGGAATCCGTCCTCGCCACGGCGGTATTTCGGCACGTTTTTCAGTCTACCAGCGATGGTAGGCCGGGTGTCCGGGTTTCACGGCCACAAACACACCTCGGCAAGTGGCAGTCACTTTTCCGCCGGCGGTTAAGGTGGCTTCGATGGTGGCGCGGTCGTCTTTGGAATCGACCACGCGGGCCGAGAGGACGACCGGCGCATCGGTGGGCGTGGGGCGCTTCAATTGAATGGTGTATTCGGCCGTGACCGTGCAAGGCGGATGGTCCGCGCCCGACTGCTTCATCAAGTGATAGGCCGCCGTCCAGTTGCAGTGACAATCGAGAATCGCGCCGATGATTCCCCCGTTCAGCATCCCAGGAAATGCCTCGTGGTGGGGCAAGGGCTGAAACGACGCCGTCACTTCGCCTGAGGGCTGGGGCACGCTTTGAACGTGAAGCCCTTGCGGGTTGGCCGGGCCGCAACCAAAGCAAGTGCTATGCGGGGCGAACTGGACTTGAAGAGCGACCGGCGAAGGGGCTGTTTTTTCTGAATTCATGCGCACCCGGACCTTAATCCAGCCCTCGTCTCCTTGGGAAGCCTTTGCTATAGCCAAGACCATGGCCTACGAACCGCAGAAGATTGAGTCCAAGTGGCAAGCTTTTTGGGATCGCGAGCAGACCTTCCGCACGGAAGACCACACTTCCAAAAAGCCCAAGTACTACATCTTGGACATGTTCCCCTACCCTTCGAGCTCGGGCCTTCACGTGGGTCACCCCGAAGGCTACACGGCAACGGATATTTTGGCCCGCTTCAAGCGCGCTCAAGGCTTCAACGTGCTTCACCCGATGGGTTGGGACGCTTTCGGCCTGCCTGCCGAACAGTATGCTTTGAAAACCGGCGTTCATCCGAACGTCACGACTTCATCAGCCATCGAGACTTTCCGCCGCCAGCTCAAGATGCTGGGATTCAGCTACGACTGGAGCCGCGAGATCTCCACCTGCTCGCCCGACTATTACAAGTGGACGCAGTTCATCTTCTTGAAGCTCTTTGAAAAGGGCCTGGCCTACCGAAAAGAAGTCCCCGTGAACTGGTGCCCGGCTCTGAAAACCGTTTTGGCCAACGAAGAAGTGGTCGACGGAAAATCAGAACGCGGCGGCCACCCCGTTTACCGCGTGCCCATGAAGCAGTGGATGCTGAAGATCACCGAGTACGCCGAGCGCCTGCTTCGGGATCTCGACAAAGTGGATTGGCCGGAAAGCACGAAAGAGCTTCAAAGAAACTGGATTGGTCGAAGCGAAGGCCTTCAGTGCCGATTCGCCATTGAAAGTGAAAAAGAGCAGATCGAGATTTTCACCACCCGCCCGGACACGATTTTCGGCGCCACTTACCTGGTGCTTGCACCCGAGCACCCGCTGGTCGAGAAGATCACCCGCCCCGCTCAAAAAGCTGCCGTCGACGCTTACCGAAGCGAAGCTTCGCAAAAAAGCGAGATGGCGCGGCAGGATCAATCCAAAGAGAAGACCGGCGCATTTACGGGCGCCTATGCTCTGAATCCTTTCACGGGCGAGCGCGCACCGATCTGGGTCGCCGACTACGTGATGATGGGCTACGGGACGGGCGCCATCATGGCCGTGCCGGCGCACGACGAGCGCGATCATGAGTTCGCGAAGAAATTCGACCTCCCCATCCGCTTGGTGGTGAAAGCGCCCGAAGGAAATACTGACGCGTGCTTCACCGGTCATGGCGTGGCCATGAACTCGGGCTTTGTCGACGGGCTTCCGACCGCAAAAGCCATCGCGGCCGTCATCGAGCACGCCGAAGCCAAAGGCTTTGGCAAACGCACCATCCAGTACAAACTTCGCGATTGGCTGTTCTCACGCCAGCGC
>JACCDM010020848.1_pt1 | contig 27162 bp, 16 predicted proteins | sample 7445851 | NCBI WGS metagenome assembly JACCDM01 (sample SAMN15323438, study PRJNA562643) | freshwater metagenome | isolation source: river surface water | place: USA:Blue River Watershed | collected 2017-08-16
ATTTGTATGACGCTTTAGGTAATTTTACCACGGTAGCGCAACTACGTTCGTCAAATATTACTCACCAAGATTTAGCGCAAACTCATTTAACTACTATACCTAATTTGGACTACCCTATAGGTAAAAATCGTAATCGAGGTTACACAGTAATCGAGTCTAATCAATATACTTTACCTTATAAACTTCTAGGAGCTAGTGAAGAAGGGAGCTATTTTAGTAGTTATGAGTCAGTAACTACTGATGTAACCGAAATAAGTAATGAAGTAAATATCAAATATTCCGACCCTAATAAAGATTATCAAACAACTGAAATTTCGTATAGTCAAGATTATCACGTAGTCGATTACAGAAAAAATCAAAGTAGCTCTATTTCTACTGATTTAGCTTGCCAAGCTAATTTAGCTAGAGCAATAGCAGAAAATATTATACAAAAAAGCTACGACACTAATAGATTATTTACTATCAATGTTGCTCCTAGTACCTACGGTAACATTCAATTAGGACAACGTTTAATTTTTGAAAATAATGCTAATGGTGATAAAACACAAATATTAGTTACTAAAATTACTAAAGGATCTAATTACACACAAGAAATACAGGGATTTATATACTCCGATACTTTATTACCGCTATCAGGTGAAGGTTACGGCTATCTAGATCCTAATTACACTGGCACTTCTACTGTTCCTCCTGAAATAGATCCAGATAGTAGTATTTTAGCTAATGAATTTGTGGTTTACGATTTACCTTTTACTCAAACAAACGCATTAGGAAAACTAGGATTATGGCTAGCTATAGACAAAGCTGATTTTCAAGATGGTACTACTTTAAATATTTGGTATAAAATCAATGCAAGTACGTGGCAAAATTCAGGACAAACTATTAGCGCAAGAGGTAAAATAGCTACCGTTGGCAATACAAACACTATTTACGACCATCCTGAATTTATTTCTGATAACACTATAATTTTAAATTTTAATAATCCTGCTTGGACTATAAATACTATATCTGAAGTTGATTTCAATAAAAGAAATGGTAATTTGATGCTTTTAAGTTCATCAGAAGGTACTGATAACGAATCTTTTCTTTTTTGCGTTAAAGATAGTACTTTTAATTCTCCTAATTATGAAATAAGTACTTACCAAATAGCGTCACATAACGAAATAAATTTATCACCTAAAATTAGTAATACATTTAATTCAACATTTAAAGCTTTAGTTTACGGTGTAGGCAGACAAACTTGGTTTTCTTTACCAGCTACTGCAATAGGACAAACAGTACAAATAGCTTGTACTTCAGGAGATCCTAGTATTGCTTCGGCTAAAACTATAACGTTTGAAGGTAAATCATATCGTGCGCCAATACCAAAAAATAGACAAGCTTATCGTCAGATTAATGGCGATTGGCTTTTGTCTTGGTCAGCTATTGATATTTATGATAAACCTTGGCTAGATGCTTCTGATATTACCTTAGATTCCGCTCAATTTTATACTGTTCGTATTTATTCAAGTTTCGCAAGTACGATACCTTTACGTGTAATATCTTCTTTAACGGAAAGTATACTCTATGATATCGCCGATCAAACGAGTGACTCAACAGATAGCTATTTTAGTTGGGTTTGGACAATAGAAGCAAGTTATTCTGGTTATACAACAGGAAAAGAAAGTAATAAAATACTAGTGCAAAAAAGCAGATTAATAGTTTAACTTTTGATACTATAATAAAATAAGTTTCTATGGTTTTTAAATCAAATATTTTAGAAATAGATAACAACGCGCAATATAGCTCTATTTTTGCGTATAACGAATATATAGATATATTCGATCGTACGTTGCAAAAAACAGGAGGGTCTGGGACTTCGCCCCCTGTTACTCCTATATTTAACTATCCTTATGTCGTATTAACAGGAGCTACAGGACTATGGACTAATCAAGATAATAAATTAGCTTTTTTACGTAAAAGAAAAAATAGCACTTTTTGGCAATTTTATGACGTTCCTGTAGGCTATAAAGTTGTTATAAATCCGTTTCAATATTATTTTAAAAACAGTTCATTTGTTTGGCAGATTAGTAACGATCGTTTTATATCCCCCAACTATAATATAGGCGCGCAAGAGAGTTCTATTGCTTTAGCTATTCCCACTACACCAGTAAATAAAGTTATTTTTCCAACATCTAATGGAGGTGTATCTAATCAAGTAATATATACGTTATTAAATGTCTCTAATCATTTTAATATCTATAAACACAGCAATGTAGGTAATTATAATTTAAACGGTTTAAACCAAACTAATGTTACTATACCTGATGAAAAAGGTTTATATTTTTTTGATTTAACTAATAATAATACTTTTGCTATTATTTACATTGTAAACGTAGATGCTTTTGTTACTTTACAAAATTCTACTACACGACCTTTTACTCAAGGAACTATTATCAGTCCAACACAAATATCATGGACTATTCCTGCTGCTACTACTAATTTTAAGATAGCTTTTGCTTTTGCAAAACCTAAATTCGATCAAATTATTATTTCCTCTTTATAATGGCAACAATAAAAAATAACGAAAATTACCCTATAGATTGTCGTAGTATTAATAAACTAAACTGTATTCTAGCTTGCGGCGACAATATAGGCTTTTCTTCTGATACTTATTTAACTTTAAAAAACCATCCTACTTTACTATCGTTGTTAGAGACTAATAAAATAGAATTTTATAAAGAAGACACTATACCCGAAGGTACAAGATTAGGTTTGAATATTGTAGAAGATAGAAAAACAGGCGAAAACTATCCCGTTACTGATGAAGAATTCAGATCTAATCTAGGGAATGAATTACCTCTAGGTATTAATAAAGATAAACTTAAACAAAATAAAGTCAAGGCTAAAGTTAATAATTTAATTAAAATCGATGCTGATGAAATAGCTAACTATAAACAGGTATAATGAATAGTTCTGAATTTTTAGAATACTTTCCCGAATTTACAGCTTTTACAGATTTAGAAATTAAATTTAAGTCGGCACAAACTATATCAAAAGCTATTTTGGGTTGTTATTGTGAGAACATTAATAATGCGTTAGCTATTGCACATATTTTAACACTACGCGAGCAAAATAGATGTGATAATGGGGCAATAGTAACATCAGTGCAGTCAGGAAAAGACAAATTAACTTTTTGGCTGCCAAAAGACGATCATTATTCTTGGCTTGTCAGCACTTCTTATGGCTTAATGTTAGCTCAATCTATAACTTATAAACCTACTTTTTTTACTATATAACTATGTCTATTTATAAATATATTCAATTATATCAACCTACCAAAAATCAAACTTTAGCGGCAAATGAGCTAATAACTGATTTGCCTAAAGATATATTAAAAACTTTTACCGAATATTGGAAAGGATCTAGTAAAATCAAAGGTAGTAGTTTATTCTATCATCTTAAAGGAAAAGAATTAGAACCTCATCAGAGTCAAGCACTTAGCTTTTTAGATGCATATTTTGTTAACAAGGGTAAAGAAGCTTGGCAAAAGTTTATTAAAGACTATAGTTTAGAAGAAAAAAAAGAATTTGAAATAACCTACCCTGAATTTGCAGAGATTAGTCGCGTTACTATAGACGAATATAGGCTAAAGAATCTTAATAATAGTATAAATCTACTACAAAACGTTTCCCCACTGGTTATTTGCCACTTTTTAGCACAAGTATTACATGAATCTGGCGCACTTAGATTTAGTAAAGAGTTAGCTAGTGGTCAAGCTTATGAATATCGTAAAGACTTAGGTAACATCTATGCTGGCGACGGTAAAAAATATAAAGGTGCTGGGGGTATTCAACTTACAGGCAGACACAATTATCAAAAATTTAGTGACTGGGTTGGTGACGACAGAGTAATGGAAGGTGTTGATTATGTAGCCAAACACCATTTTTGGACTTCTGCCGTTTGGTACTGGAATTCTCGCAATTTAAGTAAATGGGCTTTAAAAGATGACATTAGAGGTGTCACCTTACGTGTTAATGGGGGCTACAATGGGTTAGCCGATCGTGAGTTTTATCTAGCACGTGCTAAAAAAGTTTTGATGTAACCCATTGTCAATTTTGAAAAAACCTGCTACATTAGATATATCGCTAAAGAGACGACTATGATAACTATACAGCCTACAAAAAATATTAAAGCCAAAAAATATTCAGTCTGGCATGAAGGTGTAGAAGTAGTACGTAGTCTATCGAAAAAAGCTGCTATTGCTCTTGCAGAGCTATATAATAATGTACGTAGATTACAATCAAGTTGCCAAAACGCCAATGAACCACTATCTAGTAACTCTAGAGGAAACATTGAGCAACGACCCCTTGTTAACTCCAGTTCAAAAAGATGTTTATCTAACGATAACTTCGTCAATGAATTGCAAAAATCGTCAGACTCAGTATCGATTCGACCAAATCAATCAACTAGTTTCCTTACCACTAGAGGAACGGACACAATTTCTTCTACAGACCAAGGATTCTTACATAAAGAGACTAGTATCGCTGAGTTTAGACAACTTATTGCAACTATTCACGACTGTAATAGAAAACAACACCAACTCGTCCTCGACCAACACCAACTCGTCCTCGACCAACACCAACTCGTCTGCCAAAATGGAGCAATCGCTTTATGGGCATTACAGGGACTTGGTGGCGAAGGTTTGCGAGATGAAAGATCTGAACATCTCTTCAGAAGAAATTTTAGCCCTGCTAGGTTAGAACCGACTACGATTAATGCCAATAGTCGATAATCGCTAACAAATTAGAAGTAAACTCTAGAGTAACGCTAGAGTTTCTCTAAATTACCGAATTGGAGCTTTAAAAAGTAGAAGGAAACAAGAGAACATCATTCTTAGAAAATACAAAACAGGAGATGTAAAATGAGTTTGGATACAATTTGGGTAATTATTCAAGGAAGTTTTGCGGCGAATATCGGAATACAAAATCATACGTTTTACTTAACGTATGAAGAGGCGTTAATAGCCTTGAAAAAAAAGCACGTTAGAAGCAAAGAAGTAAAAAATTTAACGGTATCTGACATAGATACTAGATATTCGTTAGGGCAATTTTGGATGGTAGAACACGGGAGGCGATTTTATTTTTGCCAGATCGATCGACTAACACGAGACTCCCTAGTTACCGAAAACGAGCAAGAACAGGTACAAAAAACAGGGCTGAAACTTTAACCCCTATCGCTCCATCGATCGAAAATCCGAGTAGAGGCTATTCTACTATCAGATTACATTCGAACTGGACGCGGTTATGATTAATGCCAATAGTCGATAATCGCTAACAAATTAGAAGTAAACTCTAGAGGCTACTCTAGAGTTTTTTAATCAAAATTTTCTTCCAAAATTTGTAATATTTGTATAAAAGTATTGTTGGGCAGAGAATCACGTAATAATTGTAATAAATATTCACGCTCTTGATTTCGTATTAATTCACGTTTTTCATGATCTGACCAGTTTTCGGCATCTCGTTTTTTTAGATATTCTAAAGCTATTTTACCACTGGAAGATGCATCACTAAATAAACTAGAAATGATTTGTTCTAGAGCTAAAGCGGAAGCTTGATCTACATCTAATGCAAATTCTTTATTATTAGTATATTCTTTATAGAAAATGGAGTAATCTATGCGTAATAAAGCACAAGCTGTTTTTATAGGCAAACCATGCGCAAGTTTTTTTAGTAATTTTTCTGTTATTGTTTTATTCATTATTGAAACCTTGTTGTACGTCTAAATCTATTATTAGCTTCCGCATCTAGCTGGTTACGTGATTTACTAAAAGAATTAGCATCTTGAGTCGTTATTTCGTATTTACTGGTATACATATTAGTTATATTTGTACTATTTGACGAAGTACGTATAGAAGGGTAGTAAGAAGCTTGCCCTACAGTACCTCCATGAGCATAATTAGACGGATTTCTTAATTCTTCCCAAGCCCCATTTTGTTTAAGAGATCTAAATAATTGAGCATCGCCATTTTTTAAACTAAGTACTTCTTCTCCTTTAGTTAAAATAGATAAAACTGGTTGACCCCCTCCTAGTAAACGTTCAGTTTTATAAGCTTCCAGTAAACCTTGTGGTACAGTACTCCCGACAGTACCTCCAGAGGAAAAGGCTGCGCCAATTAAACCCATCGCAGCGTTACCTAATCCTCCAGTTCCCCCACCACCTATACCAAATAATCCACCTAGTGCTTGAGTCATTAACCAATTAGTTAATAATTGCGCTGATATTTGAGCCAGATTTTGTACAACTCCTTGAGCTAAGCTTAAAACTGTTTCACCTAGCGACTTACTTCCAACAATTAAATCCTGAAAAAATGTATTAATAGGAGAGGAGAAAGTTTCTTTAAAGATGTTGCCAAATGTATTAGTCGAATCTAATACTCGTTGCATGTTAGATTTAAATAATTCTAGACTACCAAAAAGAGCCACTTGTCTATCGCTTTCACTAAAGCCGTCAGTTAATGCCTGATTATTAATCGCTATTTCTCGTTCGCGTAAGGCGATTAACTCCCTACGTTGAGCTAATTCTAACGTTAATCTATCGCTATCAAAGCGATTACCAGTAATTTCTGGCGTTGCAGCATATTCAGCAGCAGCGTAAATATTATCGTTTCTGAATTTATCACGATTAAGATTATATGAAGCTATTTCATTTTCTTTAGTAATACGCAACAATTCTTGTCTAGCAAAAGTTTGACTTTCTAAAATAATAAGTTGTGATTTTTCTAGCTCCAATTGTGCTTCAATATTAGTTATTTGTTTTTCTGCTAATTCTATTTCTTTAGCTGTTTCTATTGCTATATCTCCTGTTTCTAATTTTTGACGTGCTTTTAGTATCTGTAACGAAGTGCGACTATCATTTAATTCTAGATCGCGATTGTCTATTTTAAATTGTACATCACTTTTTTCTTTATTAATTAAAGCCAATCCTTGACGTTCTCGTAATATTGCACCAGAAATTCCCCTAGATTCTAAAGGATTATTTGAAAGCATTTGTAGATTTTCATATTCAGTTTGTACAATTTGATTAGCACTATTTCTAATATTTGTTTCGTACGAACGTTGTCTATTTTTTGATTCATTTATAGCATTTTCATAGTCTAGTTGATAACGAGCTTTAGCTAAATCTTCTTCTACTTTATATAAATTTAATGCCGCAGTTTTCTGCTCGTTAGAACTATCTACCATGACAGACAATTTCTCCTTAACTAGTTCTAGTTGAGTTTGTATTAAAGTATCTATTGTTGTCATTGCGTCTGTTGCTGGCATATTTAATAAATCTTCACCTCTAAAGATATCTATAGGTTTAGTAATATTAACAATATCTTTTATTTGTTGATTTATTTCAGTAGTTTTAGTGTCTGTTTTATTAGGTAAAATTATTTGATTAATATGATATTTAGCTTTTTCTTTTGTTTTTATAGTTTTATTATCTTTTATTTCATGTGTTTCACCATCACCAAACTCAATAATACCTGTACCTTCAGATAAATTTTGAGAAGGTGTTAAAGGTAGAATATCAGATTGTCTATCAGATAAACCATTTTTAATATTAACGATTTTACCGTCGCCAAATTCTATAACACCGTAACCCTCAGGGTTTTTATTATTAGTAAAATTAGGTATAATTGATGGGTTTAAATCTGCATTAGAATTAGATATTTTAATCAGCTTAATAGCTTCAATAATTGCTTTATCTCCTTGAGTAAAACTTTGATTAATATTATTAAGTTCTATTTGCTGTTTTTCAAATAATTGCTGTTGCTTACCATTAGTTATTGTTTGTTGTACTAAAGCGTTAGGATTAGTATTTGACGTTACAGGCTTAGACAAATTATCTACTTTAGTAATCTCAGTTTTTATAGGTGTATTGGGTGTATTCCATATAACTTTAACATTAGGTAAGTTCAATGCTTCTAAAGTTTTAGCTTGTTCAATAACAGGATCGTATACAACTCTAGGTTGTTCTCTAGTACCGTCAGCGTTAATAATACCTAGTGTTTCTGCGTTTTGTTGTTGATTTAGATAAGCTTGCCTAATAGCATCAGCTAATTCACGTTGAGCAGCAATTAACTCAGTTTGAATATCAAGTAAACGTTGATCTAAGTCAAATTGAGCTTGTTCTAGACTTGTATTTTCTGTTAATTTAGATTTTTGTAAATTATTAAGGCTGTCAATTGCCTGCGTAGCCAAGCCAGTAATTTCACTTTGCCCTATTAAACCTCGTTTAGCAATAATATTGTTTATATCTAAATTGACCGATGCTAGTTCATTAAGTTTTTGATTTATTTGTTGATTTAGACTACGTATTTTAGTTAACGCGCTTAATTTAGCATCTTGAAGTCCTCTGGTAGCAGCAATAATTGCATCTTGCAGTCCGTTAAATATACTAGCTAAACTTTTACCAAAATCGTAAATGCTACTTACGATTGTAGTTAGAGTTGTACTTTTTTGTGTTGTGAGGTTATCTATATTACTCAAACCTGTAATATAATCGCGCAAAATACCCGCAACTTCTTGCTCTTCTTTATCCAAGGGCTGGTCGGCGAGAACTTGATTAACAGCTTCCGTAGACGAAGATAAATTCAACTTATATTGTTTTAGGAAACTTTGTGCCTTCTTGTCGGTAGTTAAAAAGCTTTCAGCTTTATTTTTAGCTCGATTTTCTTGATTTAATCTAAAATTAACGTCATTAATTTCATCACGTTGATCGGCAACAGTTTTGGCTCTACCAGTTAGATTTAAAGCATTTGTAGCTCTCTTTGCTTTATTAAATGACAAAGTAGCTAACCGATCTATATCATTGCGTATTAAATTAATTTCACGTGTTTTATTGACGTAACTATTATTTAATCTAAATTCGGCATCAATTAATGCTGATAGTGAAGCAGAATAATTAGCTAAATTTTGGCTATTAGTTTCACGTTGGTTAATATATTCTTCTAGTAAATTTAAAGCTGTCGTTTCTTTCGGATTATTAACTTTTTCTTTTTTAGCTTGTACTTGTTCTAAATTTGAATTGACTGATAAATTTTTACTTTTTAAAATAGCCCTAATATCATCATTTTCTATACGTTCATATAATTTTTTAAGATTTGTATTAGATAAAGTATAAATAGATTTATCTTTATTTAAATTAGTTTGTGCATTAAAGATAGATAATTGCTTATCGCCTATAGGATTATTTAAATTATTTAAACTCTGTTTTTCACTAATATTTCTTGTTTTTTCTCTAGTAAAACTTAATAAATTATTTTTTTCCTTATAGGTCGTGTTTTCTAAAGAGATAAGACTATCAGCAACTTTAGCTATAGAAGTAGCAACAGAATTTCCTGAAATAGTTAAAAATTTCAGTGCTTTGTCAAACTCTTTCAGCGTATTAATAACACCACTTGCATTATCATAATTTAGAGCAGTAGCTTTTTCTGCAAAACTATCGCGCATAGATTGAATCTGTTTTTTCGTTGACTCAATACCTTGGATACGTACAGCTAGCTCACTAGCTTGTTCTTCTCTTTTAACTTCTAAAGGTTTTATCTCAGTCTCTATAAATTTTGCTCTATTACCTTTAGAAGCTATTTTATCTTTTTGTGTTTGTTTTGCTGCCAACAATAAATCAGTAGCTTCTATATCTTTAATCAAGCTTTTTACTGCTGTCAATTCAGAAACAACTGCGTAAGCTTGATTTAGTTGAACGGGGATATTAGTTTCAATATCTTGGGCTAAAGCTATTTCATCAGTGGTAGCCATTAAACCTGCACGTTTAGAACTTACATTGCCTGTACCTTCGATGGTTTCAAATACATCAAAATTTTTTTCATCATTTGTTAAAAAACCTAGAACTGATTGAGTTAATTTTGTCTTATTTCCAAATTTGGTTATTTCGTTAGCCCAACCCGTTCCTTGACCCTCATAACCAGAATTTAAATCGTTATTTCTGTCTTCTGTTGGCTTATTTCCTAAATTTTCTAGGTTTAATTTACGTTCTAATTCATTATTCAAACGTTCTAATGCTTGTGTCTCTTCATCGATAGCAGATAACTTACCTTGGAAGAAATCGACAGTTTCACTAGCTATTTTAATACTCGACGCAACCAACGCGATCGTAGCTAGGTTACGGATTAATCCCAGAAAAGCTTTGCTTAATTGTCCTATATTGTCTCGTAAAATTTGAAACGTACTTCCGATACCATTAAGTCCTGTAATCAAACTATTTCTGACCAGTGCTGTATTAGCAAATAAATTAGCAAATGCATTAACTAATATACCAGAAGTTACAGGTACAAAACTATCAACTATTACTTTACCGACGGAAGTAAAACTAACAACTAATTTTTCTGCACCAATAACTACTAACGATAACAAACGCTCTAGGCTACTACTCAATTCAGTAGTCATATTAAACGTACTAGCTTTTAGACGTTCAGAAGCAGTTACTAAATTATCCGTGTTTTGAGTAGATGCATCGATTTCTAATGCTGACGTAAAACTAGGAATAAATTCAGATGCACTAATACCCGATTGACTTTGAGTTTGCTCTAAAAAATCTCTGGTTGATTCATAGCCTAAAGATTGTGCAGCCATCGGAATAGCTTGAGGTAGATGCTCGGCTAATTGACCTCGTAACTCTTCACTGTATAAACGTCCTTTACTTACTGTTTGTTGTACAGCTTGTAAAGCTAACTCCTGTTGCTGGTCGCTTAAACCAGATTTTTTACTTGCCTTTAAGAAGGACGTAAAATATTTTTCCGCATTAGATTCTAAAGAAGAACCTAGCGTAGCAGAAGCGAAATTAGTATACTGTTGTAGTGCTGCTGTTTTATTTATACCCAAACTGGAAGCTTGTTCGGATATACTAGCTATTTCTTTAGTACTTTTAGAACCTCGTATACGATCGATAGCTTGTGTTTGTTTACGCAATTCTCCAGCTTGCATTGCTGCGTTAGCTAATTGTTTACCAAAAAATACAGTCCCTACTCCTAATAAAGTAAATGTGCCTGCTATAGTAGCCAACGCACCTAATTGAAAACCAAAAAGGCGTATATGTGCTATATTTTCTCTGAGTTTTAACCCTAAACTTATAGAGTTACTTATTAAACTACTAAAAAAGTTATTTGGTTTAGAGCTTAGAAAATCTGCTAAAGATCTATAAGCTTTAATTAAAGGACGTAAAGCTAAATAGTTTCCCGTAACTACTCCTGTTAATATACCAAAAAATAAAGAGCCTTTACCTAATTCACTCAATAATTTAGATATAGAAGAAAAAGCATTTTGGAGACTGTTTTCTTGCTTGCCCGCTATCTTTTTAGTTAAATTATTTATTTTTTCCTGTCTTTCTTGCTCATCTTTTTCTATCGATTGAGCTAAATCAGCTATTAAGCTACTATCAGGAGCGTTTACAAGCAACTTGTTTTTTGACAGCGTTTGCTGTTCTTCTTTAACTTTATTTAATGTACGTATAACGTTAGGTGTAGCTCTTTTACTATCTACAAGTGCCTCTAATTTTTCTCTTTGTCTCGTTTTAGCCGCTAATAATCGTGATAAATTATCAGCTTGTTGTAAAGTAAATAACTGGCGTTTTTTAATTTCAAGATCGATATCAGGTTTTTGTATCTCTTTTAATTCTTCTTTTGCTTTAGCTAAGGAGCTAGAAGCAAATGAAGTAACCTTAGATTTTGTATATTTTTTGTTAATTGCTCGACTAACTAAAACATCATCTACAATTGAAGCAAGACTAGTACCAAAATTTAGTACAGATTTATTAAGTCCAGTACGAATAGCTGTCAAAGATGGTAATCTTATATCTTTTAATTGATTTACTAACTTAAGTAAAGGACTTTTTGAAAGATCAAAAAATGATTTCGGTACTAAATTAAATAAATAAGTAGTAATTTGCTTAAAAAAGTCGGATAAATTAATTTCTTTTATAATATCTTTTATTACAGGTAAAACAGTTTTAAATCCGTCTATAACTGTTTTACCTATCATTACGTAACCATCAATTGTATCAGTATATATTAAAGTTGCAGCGTTTTTTAATCTTTGTTTTAAATAGTCAGTTTGACGTTCAAAACCTTCTTTACTTGAAAAGGCATCAGTCGCTCTAATTATAAATTTATTAAAAATAATAGGTATATCGCTAAATTTAAACGCAGCTAAACTTTGTGCTAATCGTAAAATTAAAGTAGATGTTACTGATGCTATCCCCTCAAAAATTATACCATTAACTAAAGGAGGTAGTCCCAATAAAATAGCACTAGAAGAAATAGCTGTTTGGAGTAAAGTACTTAGTCCAAGTTTGGTTAAATTAAATTCTAGGTAACTTTGTAATTGTTGACCACTTGTTTTATCTCTTGCTCTATCTTTAGGTGTACTAGTTTTATCTAAGATATTCTGTAAATTTTCGTTAACTTTTGTTGTCTGAAATTTTTTCTTTAACGAAGGAATAAAATCAAACAAACGAGTATCACCAAAATTATTAATTTCTATTATACCTTTTTTTACTAAATTTGTTATAAAGCCTGTATTAGGTATTAGTTTAGCTAAAGCAGAAGTTATTGTATTAAAAGAAGGTAACTTAATATTTGTTAAAAGATTTACTAACTTGAGTAAAGGACTTTTTGAAAGATCAAAAAATGATTTTGGTACTAAATTAAATAGATCTGAAACTTTGGGAATTTTGAAATTCTTAAATATATATTTACCTGTATTAAATAATAATCGATAAAAAGATATATAATCGTCAAAAATCAATTTGCTTTCATTGATTATTATTTGTTTAATTTTCGATGATTGCTGAGCAAAACCTTGTCTGCTAGAAAACATTTGTTTAATATTAGACAAGCTTCTATTAAACATTTGTGGAATATCTTCTAATTTAATAGAAGCTATATTTTGACTTAGACGAAGAATAAAACCCGCAGTAGCATTATATATGCCTTTAAAAAATAACGTAGCTATTATAGGTTCAATAGCTAGTAAGCTTGTCGCAATTGCTCCACCAATCGTTAAAGTATTACCAAGTACGCTCTTAAGTAGTTCTGATTCTATAATACTTTTATAATTTTCAAAATTATCATTTTTATCTCTTTTACTATCTGTTGGAGTTAAATACCGCTTATTATAGTCAAAACTCGCTTTAAAAATATTATTGTTATTATAGTTATCGTCAAATTGATTTTTTGTACCTATTATTTTTGAGGAAAAAGGCACAAAATTAAGTAATCGTGTATTACCTAAAGCATTTATTTTAGTAATAATACTTTTACTTATTCTTAATGTGCTATTTACTATATTTTGAGATGTTAAAGTTAAAGATTCAAGTAAATTAGGTATATTTTTAAAAATTGATACTATTTTAGTAGCTAAATTTGTTGTTAGAGTGTATAAACCTTTAGCTATTTCTGATGCTGGAATTGATATGGCACTAAATAATAATAAAAAGTCATCGATTAGATCTAAACCTATTGTTTTAAGAGCAACCAAGCTAATATTAAGAGTCTTATCTAATAATTTAACGAAATTTTCTTTGCTACTAAATCCTATTTTTAAAGCTTCAAATAAATTAGAAATACTTTTACCTATATCAGCAAAGGTTAATTTTTTAGTAAGTTGAGCAAGTCTAACAGTCATTCCCGCCATCACATCTGAAAGACCTTTAGTTAAAGCTAACGATACGAGCGGAGGTAATCCAGAAAATGAAGTAAGAAGACCTGATAATAATGTATTATAAATTAAAGAAGTTGATAACTTAACTGTACCAAACTCTATTGATGATTGCAATGATTTTTTGGTAGTCTTTTCCTCGTTAGGGTATAAAATATTAGCTAAATTAACTAACAGATCTTTTATATTAGGCTTAGATCGATCGGGAGTTAAAAGATTATCTCTAAATTTAGGGGTAAAATCAAGTAAAGCAGTCTCACCTATTTCATTAATATTATTTACTGTTTTAAGTCTTTGATCGTTTAGATATTTAGCCGCACTTATTAAGTTAGTAACTAATTCTTTTCCTATACTTTTAGTTACCCCGAATAAATTACTTAAAGTTGACTTGGAATTATCAAATAAATTTGATAAGTTTAAAAACAAACTCGAAGAAATGCTAGATACTATAGATTTAGCATTTCTCGGCATTACTAAATCTAATGTAATTTCATGAATTACTTGTGAAGGAAAAGAGACAAAAGCTTGTTGCTTTAATTTGACAACTTTAGTTAGATAATTATCTAAAGCTTGTTCTTGACGTGCAATAAGTTGCTGTAAATAATTATTAATTACATTACTTATTTTATAAGAGGCTAAACCTTCAGATAAACCCAAAAGTATATCAATACCTATTTGTCTAAATATACGAGAAGGTGAAGCTATGCCTAGCGTTTTCTTAGCTTCTTTAATTACACCTTCAGACATTTCAACTATAGCTTTAAAAGGTATGTTCGCATTATCTAATACACCTTTAGCTAAACTTTCGTCGAGATTTACACCTATTTCCCTTCCATATTTTTCTTTAAAACGCTTACTTAAATTTTGCGCTCTTGTAAGTAGCCCCCTTTCTTGGTTACCCAACTCCCCAAGTAGGTACTTTCTTTGATCTATTTCTTTATCTGAAAGTAAAGAGGTAACATTCGCAGTTTTACCTATCTTACTACGTTTATCTAAGATTTTATAAAATTTATTCCTATGTTCTTCTTTTGTCTCTTGACTTTTGAGGACTGCTAATATTAAAGCTTCATCATATTCACTAATATTTTCTAAATCAGTTTCTTTTAATGATGAAAAAATTTCCTTCGTTTGTCTATTATGCCTTGTACGAGAATTTATTGCCAAGTCGAAAACACCTTTATTATTATTTTCGATGGTTAATGCTCCATGTTCGGCTATAGTTTTTCTTATATTATTAAAGACTTTATCGAGTGTATTTAATTGAGTGCTTATTCTTTTTTTAATATATATATCATTTTCACCATTTTCGCCCCTTTCATCTATTGTATAAACTCTATTAAAATCTCTTAAAGATGGGTTGTTGCCAATTTTTGCTAAGTCTTTACCTTTGAGAGCTTCACGAAAAGCATCCTTTAACTCTATTTCTATTTCTAGTAATGATTTAGCTTGTGCAATAGTGCCATAGTTGTTAGTTTGTATGATTTTTCGTTGATTATCCCGCATCCATACGACTAGTGCTTCTTGCATTTTTTGCAAAACAGGATCTTTAGCTTGTAACGAGGCTATGCGTGTAAGTTGGCGATCGGCATGACCTATTGCTCCTTGAGCGATTGCTCCTGTAGTACCGTCGCCTGCTACTTTAACGATAGTATGACCGAGTTTATCCCCTATAACATCCGAGGCACTTCCATTAAATACATCTAAAGCTTTATCAATAACAATATTACCTGTATCAACTTTAGCTGCTACATCTGTTAAAGTGTCAAAACCTTTACTTAATACATCACCACCTATGTCATAAGTTCCGTGGCGTAAATCTCCCAAAATCCCTAAACTATTTAAACTATTATTAATTAGAAAGCCGTTTCCTAATTTTTTAACTAAGCCTAATGTAGGTGCTCCCCAATTCGCAGTAAACGCATTAGTTGATTGAAATAAATTTTGTTCGTATTCTTTTGCGTCGTTATAAAGGAGCGAAAATTTAGCTTGTAATGGTAGTGTTTTTTCATCGATAAATCGATAAGCATTAGCTAACACCATGCTAAATTTATTTGCGGCATTATATACGGCTCTTTCGTTATGTAGAGCTGTTTCAGTTCTTAAGGTTTTATTTATATTTTTTACTAGTTTATCTGTACCAATAAAAATAATTTCTTCATTAATATCTTTCTGTACTTTTTCTTCTCCTTTTGTTGCCTGTAATGTATTGGCTTCTTTTTCTAGCTTATTATCTGTTTTTACCTCTGCCCAAAAATCTTCTATGTCATCATCTGCCCAAGGATCGATATAGGTATCTTGTTTAACTCTCTCACATTCCTTAGTTTTTTTAACCGAAAATATACAATTTTCAATCTTCTCTAGAACTTTAATTAACTCATCACAACAGTTGTAACTTGTGTTTTTCTCAATCTTAGCTAGTAGTGAATTAGTTACCGTTAATTCTGGGATTTTTGCTGATTCTCTACTTCTTATTTTGGGTTTAGTCGCATCATAATTGCCAAAAACATCATCAATTATATTATCTATTTTTTCAGATTTAGTTTCATCTTTTCTAATTTTAAAAGGTTTTGTTAATTCATATTTATCTATTGTTTTGGCTAACAAAGGTATAATTTCATTACTATCAGGTGCGGCAGTAGCTAATTCTGGACGATTATAGCCAATATTAAAAATAGCATCAATAAATTCACGGTTAACTTCTAAACCATTAAATTTAAGTATTTCAAGTGTATCATGTAATACTCTATCAATAGCTGCGTCTTTTCTGTCCTGTTGAGGTCTTCTAAGTTCTTGCACTGCGTCTCGGTATTTAATACCTGCTTTTTCTCGCGCAGCTATTATTTTTGGGTCATTTCGATCTGTATTTTCTGTAATTTGATTATATAAACGTTCTTGAGTACCTTTAAATTTTTCAGGTATACTTTCAATGACATCTAAGCTTTGTTGCTTAAAAGTAGCAATTGTTTCAATACTTTTTTGGCGAAAATCATTAAAAGCAGTTTTATTATTATCGATTAAACGCTTAATCAATACATCAAATACTTGATTAGGTAGTTGATTATTATTACTATAGCTTTTATTTAGTTTATCAACTAGTTCCAGTAAACGCCGAGGGTCATTTAAATATCCAGTTTCAGCAATAACTTTAGGTGCTAATTCACGTCGTTCTAGTTGACTTAAATTGTTATTTGCAGTTAATTCAGGAATTATACTTTCAATAACACCAAAATCTAATTCATCTATTGCAGATAATAATGCGGCTAATATATCATTTTGAGACATATTAGTAGACGCTATTAACGTTTTAGCATCATTTGCTAATGTACTAGAAGCATTTTTAAAATTAGTTGATATCTGACTAAAATTTTGTTGTATTTCTTTAGGTAAATTTTTAATCTGCTTAAAAGATTCACTCAAATAAGAAAATTTATCAAAAGTCGATTTAGTAGACTTTTGAATTTCCATCATATTTTTGATGTAATCTTTTTGTACTTTTTCTAAATCTTTTGGATTAATATCAGGAAGTTCTTTTAAATGACTAAAATCAATAGGAGTCGATTCACCATCACGATTAATCATAACATTGTTAGGGTTTAGATCGCCATGATCGTATCCCTGACTATGTAAATAAGACATCTGAGATGCTGTTTGTATTAAAGCAATTAATCCTTTTTGTACCTCACCGAAGCTATCATCATTAATATCAAAAGCTTTTTGATTACCGTTATTGTCTACTATCGCGCTTTTTAATTGCGTTAAAGCTTTAATAAGCAACGATCCTGCCGAGTTACCTTCAAGTAGCGGCTGAATCATAAACTTATCAGTACCTAAAACTTGATTATCTTTATTATAATCAGGTAAAAATTTCCAGTTAAATAAACCTTTTTTTATGGCTAGATTAAAGTTTTCAGCTTCTTTTTTAAAATCAGCAGAAGTTGAAGGCTTAGCATCTTTTATAAAAGGTAATTGTCCTATAGATTTAAAAAGAGGATTATCTGATTCATCCGCAGCCTTTTTGACCGCAGATGCTACTCCATTAATTTCCCTTGCTATTTTAATAATACGTTCATTAGCTTTGTCGGCGACAATGATACCTTCAAAACCCTGATTAAGTATCTTTATGTTATCTTTATTAACTTCTTTTAATATCTTACCTGTTTCACGAAAATCCTTATTAATTTTTGCTGCTAATTCTTCTAAATCTACTACTTTTTCTTCTACTTTAATACGACTTTCTATATTTTTATTACGTGTAGAAATCGTATTAGAGTCTATAGATTGTCCACCACCAAATTTTCTATCTTTAGTCGTAAAAATTAAAGTTTTTACCAAACGGGTAAAGAAGTCTTTGGGTAAAACATCTTTATATTCTTTATTACTGTGAAATTCTTTAGCTAGAGCAATAAAATTAGAATCTAACTTTCTTTCACCAGTTTTATAAAAATGTCGAATACCTGCTTCAAGTTCATAAGCAATATATGCATATGCCTTAGTAGCTTCTAAAAATTCATCAGATACCTCATTTTGTGCATGTAATTCTTTTGCTTGTTCATAGGTATCTAATTGATTATAATCAATAAAACCTGCTAAAGCACCTCCAGCTTTATAATCTTTACTTGTTAATCTATTTTCTGCATCATCATAAGAAAACATCGCATATTGTTCCTCTGGATGCACATCTTTACCCGCTTCCCAATTAAGTAAAGCATTTAGAACTTCAACATCTTTATTGCGCTTAGAAATATAATTAGATAAAGCTTTTTGCCCCTGCTCGGTGGTTGCTAATTTATCTAATAAAGGTACTGTTTTTTTATTATACTTAGAAAACCAAAGTAATACTTTTTCTACCGAACCATTAACTAAACTAGGCGAAATTTTACCTAGAATAGCTGTCATTTGTATTTTGGATAATTCTAATATTTTTTCAGGAGATAAATTAGTGTTATTAGTATCCAAGCTAAGCGCAGAATTTTGTGCAAGACTCGTATTAATGTTGTTAATACCTTCTAATAAATTACCTATCGCACCACTAAGTAATTTTTCTTCTCTTAAATAAATACGCTCTTGATTAATTTTTTTATCTAGACTTTTAGCTTCTTCCTGTTTTGTATCATCAAAAGGATCGATAGCTGCTTTTTGCGCTTCTAAATCGGCTAGGTTGAAACGTTCTGCTTTATCTAACAAACTTATACGTTTTAATAAAGCTTCCATATCCCGTGAGAACATTTTGCTATCAATCATAAAAGCTTGTTTAGCTAATACAGCTACTTTCGATCGATCGATAGCTTTCTCAAAATTAGGAAAAACCTGCTTTGCGTAGTCTAATAGTTCCTGACCTTCTAATTTATTATAAACTTCTCTTGTTTTTTGTCTAATATAACTTTGTTTTTTATCTTCTAAATTTATTGGTTTTATTTTGTCCTTATAAAAATCTATAGTGTTTTGTACTTTCTTCTTTTCCCTCTCATCCGTAGATACTTTTAAAACATTTTCAGCTTCCGCTAGTTCTTTCTTTTTTTTCTGTAAGATTTTATTATCTTCTTCTATATCCTTAATCAAGGTATCAATTAATTTTTTTACCTCATTAGAACTTGTTAAGTTTTTAGGATCTTCTGGTATACGATTAAAAGATTTCTCTTCGTAAATAGAACCGTCGGCTAATTCTTTAACTTTAATCTCTTCTACTAGTTTAAATTTGTTTGCTGCTTCTTTTATAGCGGTAAATGCTTCATCTAACTCAGAAACATACTGTTGTACTTCTATCTCTAATTCTGGAATTTGTACAACTTGTCCGATACTTTTTTCTCCTATACCTTCGATAAAAAATCCTTTAAGCTTATCAGTCAAAATATTAAAACTTTCTTCATCGCCCACATATTGTTGTACAGAATGATCGGCAACGTTAGTTAATTTAATTGAATCAGGAACATTAAAAATTGCATATTTTGATATTTTGGTCAGTATGTCAAGAATACTTTTATTATTTCGTGCAAGAAAAACTAAAGGTGTACGTAAAGAATCTCTAGTTTCAAATAATTGGGTTTTATCGAAGAAAGACGATTGCTCATCACCACGTCCTAAAATAGCAGTAAAATTATCTGACTGATTTACAGCATTGATGGGGTTACCTCCCAAACCAACACCTTTAATTTGATGCCCAAGAGCTTCAATAATTTTAACTGCCTCTAAAACTGTTGCAGAACCACCAGAAAAACCAACAGCAGCTAAATCCGTATCGGGAGCTAATGTTTTAATAATATGTGCGACCGTAGCCATAGAAACAGCATCGCGATCGTAGCCTTTAAAAGCTTTTAAGAAAGAGACTTCTATATTATGAATTTCTCGTTCAAACGTACTTACATCTATATTTTTAACATCTAAATTATGTAAAATGGATTTAAAAAAGTCTACAGCTTGCGATTTAACTTCCTTTTCAGTTACTCTGTCTGTGTCCCTATTACGTATACCTATTATTTTTGTACCTTCTTTAACAAAAGGTGCAAGCATATCTCCTGTCTGCCCACCTTTATAACCTTTTTCTCGCTGAAAACCAGCTACAGAAAACAAAACTTGAGATGCTATTTCATTTTGCAATCCAAATTTCTTTAATATAGCAAAAGATTTTAAATTATTACCATCACCGACTACATCTTTAATTTGCTTAGCAAAACGTGCTGTTTGTATTTCATTTTGTACGCGAAAAGGCGTGGCTATACCTTGGTAAACGATGTTTGCCATCGCTTTAAATTGCTGAGGCATTAAACGAAATAATCCGCCAGCAAGTTCTTTAGCTATATCAAGATTACGGGTAGGACTCGCCTCGTTGTCGACATAAGAACGTATTACAGTCTTTCTAAATTCAGTAATAACTTTATCTAATTTACTTATGTCCAGTAAGCTTCCTAGATTTTTACCTAAATCTCTAGCCATTAATTCACTAGGGTTTCGTTTTCCGTAACCCCCGACATACCTAGCAAAATTAGCTAAACCTGATTCTAAGTTTTGCCCGAAATTATCCGCAAAAATATTGAAAATGTTTTCTAATCTATCACCTAATTCCGTACCTAAAAGAGCGCGCTGAAAACTTTCTACACCTACTTGAAATGATGTCTGCAAACCCGCTTGAAGTATGCTAACTAAAGAACCATAAGCTAACTTAAAAGGTAAAGCGGCTAAGCTTAAGCCCGTGCTAATAATTCGATTAGGTTTCAACGATACTACACTACGAATTAAACGATCGGTATCGCGAGTAGCGGCGTTTATAGCTTTATTACGGTCAGATCTAGCTTGCGCTGCTTGTTGGCGCGATTGAATTAATTGTGTACTAAATTGACTTGATAATGTGCTAACACGTATATACTGCTTAGATAATAACGATTCTAGTCTATTATTTGCGGCTGCTAATCGTTGCTCGAATGATTTATAATTTGTTGAATTATCTATTTTAACACTAAATTCACTAGATGGCGACTTGGGGGCAGTAGGAGAGGGGGCAACAGGTAACCCATACTCGTCTGAATCATAGTTACCCTTACCTAGTACTACCACATTAATTGCTGTGCGGTAATAACTAGCTATTTCATTTAATAAGCTAGTTTGTTTACGCGATTCGCTAAGTAAAGAGCGTGTAAAAAGAATACTTTGTTGATAATAATCTTTCTCAATAGTAGATAATTGTAGTGTCTTGGCAGATAATGTAGTTGCAAGTGGTGTAGTTCTTAATTTGATAAGTGTATTTTGTAATACGTCTATCTGCTTATAAGCTTTATCTAAATTAAGTTCTAGCTGTAACTCTAAATTATCTATTAACATGGAAAACACTTGATATTATTATAATAGTATCAAACACTTGACATCGCTTTTTCTACTTGCTATATTAGATTTATTCGAGGCAAAACAATGTACTTAGTATTTAAAACAGAAAGTAAAACCAATCATTTTTATGATGTCGTCGATATTTATACCGACGAACTTTTTGACACTTTCTCATCAAGAATAGAAGCACAAAACTGCGCTGACGAATTAAATCTTTTAGCACTAGTTGCAGGAAACATTCATCTTGAGATATGTAAACTACAAGGAAGTTGCCAAAACTTCAATGAAGCAATACAGCTTAGCAATGGACTTTGCGATAGAGAACAGTCTTTTATCGGACAAGGACAAACAGGTGTTTTACTCTCTGAGCAAACAAATTCAAGTCAAACACAACCAGACTCTTTACCAGCTAGATGCGATCAACACGCTAGTCAAAGCGGAAGTAAGCTTAGCTGTACAGTATCTTCTGGATCAACAGGAAGATTACATCAAGAGAATCTCCTCTCAGAATTTCGATGTACTTACCAATCGACTCAAAGACTTATTAAGGAGCAGCACCAACGAGTCTTACAACAGCACCAACTCGTCCTCGACCAACACCAACGAATCCTATCAATCGGAGCGATCGCAAGCTTCGCAATCGGAATCGCTAGTGAAGCTAGTTCTCGCTTTAAAAGCAGCGGGAGTGAGCGACAACGAAATATTAGCGCAGATGGAATAGATCCAACCACAATTAACGTAGCGAGTAGTCTTGCCATTGATTAATACTACTTGCTATAATAGAAAAAACACACAAACTACGACGGGGTTTCTACCCAAAAAAACTATGAACATCGAACAAACGTACCTGAAGAATAATGGGCTTTATCAAAACAAATTCCGCAAACTTATTACGTTAGGAAATCATCATCTACTAGCGGCGTTAGAGCTATACAATCTTTTTCACGGTAGTTCTGTTACTAACAAGATGACAATAGAAGCCGATCCTATCTTTCGTCACTATATACGTATGATTGAACATCTAGGAGTTAGAAAATATTTAAAGTGCCACACAATCTCCAGTTACGAAAGTCTAATTGATTTTATTGTCGATTGGGAATACGCTAAAATATAAACGTTTATCGCCTATGCTTTAGCATAGGCTTTTTATGTACATTAATCTTGAAACACAAAAACTGGTTAATATTTTTAAATTTCTATCAAAAGTTAAATCTAAAAACAATTTTTGCTCACATGTTTATGTATTAAAAGAAAACAATCTTATTACCTTTACTGCTTGTAATAAAATTATATTACTACAAAGCAGTATTAAATGCGATGAATATAATTCATGTTTTGATTGTTATCTATCTTTTAATGACGTAAAGAGCATAAACGTTGAAGAACAAACTACCACATTGTATATAAATAGTGATACTTATATCCAAGACACATTACTTAAGAATACAAATAGTACTTTTCACTCATATTTAATCAAACAGTTTAATCGCGATACTAATGAAAACGTTTTACTATCTATAACTAAACCACTTTTACTTTCTCTTATTGGGAATAAATATTCACGCTATTATAACTTAACGGATAAGATAAAAGTACGAAATGACTGGCTTAAAAAAATAATCAAAGGTATTGATAAAGAAATAATTAATTTTTATATAAGTTATTCAGGTAATTTAATTATAGAAGATGACAACTGTAAATATCTTCTTCAGTATAAAAAGATTGACATTTAATTTTCATTGAACTATTATAGATATATCGCTCTCTTAATGCTATGTACACAATCGCACTAACGCAAGGAATTAAATCTAGGCTTTACTCTATCTTAGAAAATGGAATAGAAATAGTACGTAGTCTTAGCAAAAAGAAAGCACTTATTTTACAGGACAAATTAAATGGAAATACGCGATCCTTACAAACTTGCAGTAACGATGACCTACAATCAAATTCTAGCGATGATGGAATTAGACATCAAACTAGATGCAACACAGATTCCGTTTTGGACTCAAGTATTGCACCTAAAATTCAATCAATTTCAATATCATCTAAACAACTTCAAAAAAATAACACAAAACAACCAAAACAGCGACCTAGCACTTCTGACTGCTCAAATTCAGAATTTAGAGAACTACATCAACAAATCTCTAATTCCGAACTACCAGACTCTGCAAAACGAACTTTCACGTCTCTGGTTAATAGTCAATGCGAACAATACCAACTCAACAACGAACAATACCAACTCAACAACGAACAATACCAACTCAACAACGAACAATACCAACTCAACTGCCAACTCGCGTCAATCAGCTACGGACTCATCAATACTGTTAACAACATGGGAAATGCTCTGGGTCAATTCCGACGAAGCGACGCGCCAACAAGTTCTAGATCGCTTGAACCAACAACAATAGATATTTAGCTGGACAGACGGGAATCCCCACACCATAGCGTACCCGTTTGGTGTGGGATGAAAGGCGAGTGAGACGAGGATTCCACCCGTCTATAATCTCACAAACGCAGTTTTGGGCAGTAGACGGGTGGATGACGAGGCGAACAGATTCTTTGCTTACTCGACGGATCTGTCTTGCTCCTCAATATACTTTCGCAACTGGTCAACAGTTACGCCACCACATGAAGCAATAAAGTACCCACTTGTCCACAATACATCTTTCCAGTAAACCTGATTTACTTCAGTGACAAATTCTTTCCGAAGATATCGACTAGATACAGTCTTGAGATTATTAATCAGCTTGCTAGGCTCAGTTTGTGGTGTGTATTGAAGCAATAAATGTACATGGTCGCGTTCACCGTTGAACTCCACTAGTCGCCCTTCCCACTTTTCCATCAAGGCTTTAAATATTTCCTCTAGCCTAATCAGCATGGCATCAGTCAAGACTTTTCGACGGTACTTGGTAGTTAACACTAAGTGACACTTGAGATCGGAAACTCCTCTAGCCTTATAGATAAAATCGCGGCTCATTTGCTTGACACTAAATATTACTTGCTGATATAATAACACTAAGCTAAGTTCAAACACCACAACGCTGTGAAAACAACGTATCAATACCAATTTTATCCAGACACTAAACAAAAGCTAGCCTTAAATGACTGGCTGAGAATTTGTCGCTACTGGTATAACCGCCAGTTGGGAGATCGGTTTGATTGGTGGCAAAACAATCGTACTGCGGTCAATGCTTGCCCACTAGTGACCAGTATTTGCAGTCCAAGAGAAAAACCCAACTACTACTCACAGAAACAACAACTACCAATCATTAAACAAGACTTGGTAAAAATCTTTCATAGTGGTGAGTTATTGGATTTCAAAACAGTAGATTCAACTGTTCTACAAGATGTCTCCAAACGAGCAGACAAAGCGTTTGAGCGGTTCATCGTTGGAGATAGTAAGGGTGGTAAATCTGGCAGACCTCGCTTCAAAACGGAAGCTGATTACCGGACAATGACTTTCGCAACTGCTAGCGATGATTGGATTAAACTAGTTCGTAAGAATTGGCTCTATATTCGATTACCAAAGCTAGGAGTTATCAAGGTTCGGATGCACCGATCTATCCCTGATGGATTCACTATTAAGCAAGCTAGTGTAACTAGGAAAGCTGATGGTTGGTATATTCAGCTAATGCTTGAAGACAAGTCTGTACCTGATTTCACCCCTGAGGAGATTATCCCAACTTGGGATAACTCAATTGGTCTGGATGCAGTATTGCATGAAGATGTTTACCTAGCAACATCTGAGGGTGAAAAACTGCCTTCACTCAAGCCATACCGTCGTAATCAAGCCAAGCTAGATCGAATTTCAACTAAGCGGAATAAGCGCAAACGAGGCAGTAGAGCTAGACGTAAGTTGGCAAAAAGAGAGGCGAAACAGCATCAGCAGATCGCTCGTTCCCGTCAAGACTTTCAGTACAAAACCGCTCACGAATTAGTGAAAACTGGAAAGAAAGTCTTCTTTCATGAAGATCTGAATCTGAAGGGTTTGACTAAACGCAATAAGGTCAAGCAAGATGATAACGGAACTTATCTTCCCAATGGTCAATCAGCAAAATCAGGACTGAATAAATCTTGGCTAGACGCTGCATTTGGTCAATTTTTTAAGACACTGGACTACATAGCCGCAAAAGCTGGAGCAGTTGTCATTTCACAAAAGCCTGCCTATACCTCAATGGTACTCAGTTATCGGAATGAAATTATTTTCACCGATTGTAGTATGCGAGATTATTGGGATGAGCAAAACTCTTTAATGGTAGATCGTGACATTAACGCAGCGATAAATTTAAAGAGACTTGGGTTGGACATTTTCCCAAGTATAAAACGCCGTGGTGGGAATCTTTCTATAGTTGGTTCTATAGATAACAGTACCATGAAGGAAATTTTGTATACCCTTAATCGGGCTGCAAAGATGCCCGCGTCATAGCGTACTCGCTTGACGTGTGGAGTATGTCACTAAATATATCTTCTAAATTGTACCCATCTGTGATTGCAATCACAGATCTTTTTTTGCTGCATAGCTATATTAGATATATCAAGCAAACAAATAAAAATATGAAAAACATAGCAGTTTCTATATTACTATTAATAACTTTTACTCCCGTTGTAAATACTCAACAAATAGATAACGCTCCTAAAACAACTGTCGGTAGTGCTTCTAGATAATCCAAATTAACTATTGACGTTAAGTAAATACCAAGTTAAACTCGATACAGTAACAAACGAACACAGAAGACTATGAAATCCCTAGCAATCAACATCCTTTACAATCGTCAAGCTATCGCCAGAATGCTTAACGTCGCTGTCTCCCAAGTCAAAATATTTCAAGTTTGGTGGCGCGTTTGCCTAGTATCAATTAAAGGGCAACGTGCTACCTTTATCTCTAAACTATCATTCAAAAAACATTTTGTTGATTTTCGTAAGAATGTAAATCGTTTTGACTTCACAATGATACGTTCAGATAGATTTTCTAAGTATTCTAAACGTGTAGATATTTGGAATGGTTGCGTTGTAAACGAAATTACTTCGAGCCGTAACTATGTAGAGCTAAATCAGAACATTAAAGTAGCCAAATGTTCTTGCGACGATTTTAAAGCACAATCCATTCTTTTAGGTAAAGGTTGCTGCAAGCATATGTATTTAGTTCTTTCCTCTTTAGGTTTTGACTCGTTACATAACTATATGAGTACTACGAACGAATAAACATAACTTGAAAGAGTAGTACAGTTTGATGAAGTATGCTCAAATTGTACTACTCAACACCCTAGCTAGCGAGTAATTTTAGCCCGACTAACGTTTCGATTTTGCGTGACGAACAATTTTGCTTAGCGATTTTAGAATCGATTTTGCCACACGATAGCTTTTTTGGAACAACGTCGATTTTGCGTGACGAACAATTTTGCTTGTCGAAAAAAACTCTCGCGCATATATAGATATATTTAATATTTACTTTTTAAATGTTTCTATATTATGACTTAGAGTTATTTATACTTACCCTTTGTCGAGCGCGAGCGAGCGGGTAAGTATAAATAACATACAAGCTTAAAACTTCTCAAAAGGTATAAATATCTAAAGATATTTATTTCTTTATTATATTTATATATCTAAAGATATATAAATAATTATATATATATAAAAAAAAAAA
>JACCDM011427417.1_pt1 | contig 27162 bp, 33 predicted proteins | sample 7445851 | NCBI WGS metagenome assembly JACCDM01 (sample SAMN15323438, study PRJNA562643) | freshwater metagenome | isolation source: river surface water | place: USA:Blue River Watershed | collected 2017-08-16
AAAATAAAAATCAAAACAATTGGTATTTGTGGGTCTTGGAGAAAATCATTGAACCCTATAGCCATGTATTGCTTCAGTAAAACGGCTACCCAAAAAACAGGCAGTGAGAAGAACAAGAAAGACGTGAAAGTAATTGTGTAATCGAAAGCACTGTACTGGCGCAGTGCAGTTGAAAATCCAACAATCACACCTAGGACGATTGCGGTCAATGTGGCCACGATAACCAACTGCAAAGTGGTCATGATCGCGGAACCGAGCTGAGCGGAGACAGCCTGCCCGTTCATATTTTTACCTAGGTCGAATTTTCCGACAAAGGCACCCAAAACACCACCGAGCCAAATGAAATATCGCAAGTATGGAGGAACGTTGAGCTGTAAAACGTCAACTCGACGCTGAATTAGTTGTTCTTTGTTGCGAGCGGTACTGGTTCGCAGATCTTCTAGAGGATCACCGGAGTAAGCGGTCAATATGTACATCAAGTAGGTTGCGGCAAAAAGTACCACTACCGAGGCCAACAAACGCCTCGTGATGAATCTCAACATTATTTCTCCACACCTTTGTGTTGGTTCCAACCTAGCAAATAGTCGGAGGCTTAAAAGCACAGTGGCACCACTTTTCAGTGGTGCCACTGCCCTGTTTTATAGGTGGGGTTAACCCTTTACGATTTCACCCTCCTGCTTCCACTCCCAGAAGTTCCAGAAGAACATCGGTGCAAGTGGTGCAGGTACAACGCCAGAAACTTTGTTCTTGTTGTATGCGGTTACGCCTGGGAACTGGAATACGGTTACACCGTATGCGTCAGCCCATAGGTTCTTCTCCACGGTAGTAAGAAGCTCAACCTGCTTGGCACGATCGAATTCAGTTGAAAGCGCCTTGTAGGCAGCGTCTACTGCGTCGTTCTTGTAGCCGTTTAGGTTATTTCCACCATCTGAGGCGAAGGTTGCCTTTGAAGAGTTAACTGCAAGGCTGGTTGACTGCCATCCGAAGACAACTGCGTCATAAGTTCCAGAACCGAGTAGTGAACCCCAGTTGTCATCACACTTGTTCTGAACGTCGAAGCCAGCCTGAGCTGCGCTTGCCTGAATCAAAGCAAATTCGTTCTGACGACGGGTGTTTCCACAGCCAAATAGGAACTTCACTGGTACCTTGCCCTTTACGCCAGCCTTAGCTAGCAGAGCCTTCGCACCAGCGATGTCTACGTTTGCGTAGTCAGCCGAGCCATTAGCTGCTGCGATTGCGTCGTAACCATCTGCACCAGGCAAAATGGTCTGCGCGTCGTTCAACTTGGCGTCAGGGTTGATTGGCTGAATCAGCTTTGTAACGATGTCCTGTCGAGGAATGGTCTTCAAGAATGCCTGACGAACTGCCTTGGCCTTCTCTGCATCTCCACCGTAGCTTGCTGGATCGAATGGACCCTTGTTGTTGAAGGTCAAGTCGATGTGCTCGTAGGTTGCATCTGAAGTGGTGTCGGTAACAATACCCTTGTCAGCAACATCGGCTAGCGCCTGAATGATGTCAGCTGTCGCCTGAGGCGAGATGATGTCGACTTCACCGTTAGATAGAGCCTGAACCGCTGCTAGTGGATCTTCAATGAATCGAATAGTAATCTTCTCGATCTTAGGAGAAGTTCCCCATGAGTAGTTCTTGTTTGCAGTCAAAGTAATGTACTGGTCCTTCACTAGGTCAGTGATTACGTATGCACCGTTTGAAACAACGAGTGAAGGATCGTCAGTTGGGAAGTCGGTCATGTCGAAGCCCGCGCTCCAGAACTTAGCGATTGGAGCAAGTGCTGCTTCATCTTTGTCCTGGATTGCCGCAATCAACTTCTTCTTCGCATCATCTGCGCTTAGGTTTTCATCTTTGAAGGCGTGCTGAACAGTTACGTGAGCTGGCAATCCGATTCCAAAGTTAACTTCCCAGTCAACAATTTGCTCATCGTAAACCAAGGTAACTGCGCGGCCGTCTTCGCTGATCTCTGGAACCTTGGTTACCTTACCTAGGTCGCCACCACAGCTAGCTGAGTCGAAGAACACACCTGCATCAAGCGCAGCCTGGTTGCTGATGTTGCCTTCTGCGTCGTATTCAACTGAAACGTTGTTGTAGTTACAGCTGTTTGCAACCCATGCCAAAAGCATGTCTGCTGCGTCAACTGCAGCGCCGTCTGACCACTTCACACCGCTATTTACGGTGTACTTAACGGTTAGAGGGTCTTCGCTTAGAACTTCGTACTTACCAAAGCGCTCTTCTTTAATTAGCTTCGGGGTTGCGTCGTAGTAGTTGAAACCTGAGTTAGCCAGGTACACGATGTTTGCGTTTGCAGTCGCGTTACCGTTTGATGAATTCGAGTTGTATGAATAGAAAGCTTGATTCCAGGCTACTGAAATCGAACTTCCGGCAACAACGTCACCTGCGCCGGCGGCGCATCCGGTAAGTACGAGAGCTGTCGCAGTTACTGCTGCTATTGCAGCTGCAATGCGTTTTAACTTCATTTATAACTCCTTTGTTAGCAGGGGGTTTATAGCTATAAAACCCCCGACGTTTTCGAGCCTAGCCCTACAAAGCAATTACCAAGACCGTGGAACCATCGATGTAACCGAATCTTTACCATTTGGAAACAACTGGGATTAACCTAAGTTTGTGAGCCCAAAAATACTTATTTATGACGGCGACTGTGCCTTCTGCAGCCGTTGTGTTACTTGGGGTGTTCGCAATTTGTCCATATTTCCGAACAGTTTTCCATTTCAACAAATAGACCCTGCGAGCTACGGACTCACCGATTCCGATGTTCGGAAATCCGTATGGCTAATTCAAGAAGGTCAAATTTTTTCTGGATCGCGAGCCGTGGCATGGATTCTAAAAGCACAACCCAAACGGTTTTGGCGACTTTTGGGAGGATTCATCGATTGGTGTCCAATCCGCCCATTTTCCTCTCTCATTTACCGAATAGTTGCCCAGAATAGACATCTGCTCCCAGGGGCTACCACTGAATGCAAAATGGTGAACGTTGAATAACTCAAGAAAAATCAAAATAGAAATTTCTATAGTTCTTCTTTTGAGCCTTGGCGCATCAGCCATCTATTCAATGGTTTCACTGTTTGAAAAATTACTTTCGACTTCCGGTCTAGCTGGAAGCACTACCTCACTTAACCCAACGCAAAGCTTCGAAGAACTCTTTGACTTCCTATACCGATTTATTGGAATTGCTCTTGGCTTCACACCCGTTGCTCTAGTGCTTTATTTACTACTAAACCAAAATAAAAACCCATTTGAATTATTGGGATTTTGGAAAATATCTAGATCGGATTTTCGCCGAGGCATTTTACTTTTCGCTGCCATTGGCATCCCCGGTCTTGCTCTTTACCTATCCGCTCGAGCATTGGGACTTGCCGCGAAGGTTGTGCCTGGTGAATTCCAATACTGGTGGATGATCCCCATATTGCTTCTCAGCGCACTCAAAGCTGCTGCGGTCGAGGAAGTCATCATGATTGGTTACTTATACAAGCGTTTCGATGAGTTGCAAATTAGCTTCTGGAATCAGCAGGTTGTCAGCTCCGCAATCAGAGCTGCGTATCACGCATATCAAGGTTTGGCTGGAATCATCGGCAACTTTGTCATGGGCTTGGTATTTGGCTGGGCCTATCGCCGTTGGGGTCGAGTTGCACCACTTCTATTTGCGCATTTCTTATTAGACGCAGTGAGCTTTGTTGGCTATGCCCTCCTTGCGAAACAATTAGCCTCATTCGGCGGTTTGTTCTAGACCCAAATCTCAGAATGATAGATTGGTTCAGCAGCAGCAACAATGCTGTAGTTTTTGCAACTCCCAGGGGAAGCCGGTGAAATCCCGGCACTGTCCCGCAGCCGTAAGTCTTTGACGAGTCGGAATGCCTGAGATTTGTAATGACTCCAAATAACCGTCGAGGTCAACGGGTGGAGTCGAGGGGCCATTCGGCCATTCGCCTTCGCACTCAGATCGCCAAATGCGAAAGGTTTCAAATGTTTGAAACTAAATCTGGGTTGCGCAAAATCGCAACACTAGCAATAGCCGCTGTGCTTACCATCACGGCAACCATCCCGGCACAGGCTGCCACACAATATCCAAAAACCGTAAATTACATCGCTTCACAATTTGTCGATGGCAAGTACGTTGTCGGCTTTACTCCAGGTAAAGCGGACTTCGGGATGACCCTTGAAGCAATGCTTCAACTTCTGGCTGCAGGAAGAGACGCAAAAACACAAGCAGCTGCGGTCAAATACAACCTGCTAACTACAAGCACACTTGGAACATGGGAAACCAAGACCGGAGCTTTATATTCGCCTGACAAGCGTTTCAACAGCGCAGACGCCGGCAAGTTCCTATTTACTGCGAGTGCATTCAAGCAAAACAAGTCCGCATTAGCTAAATCAGTTATTGCAACAATCAAAAAGCACATTGCCAAGGACGGATCCGTACTAGCGGTGCCTGACAACTCTGTTGCGCCAAGTCAAAACATCTACACCAGCGCTTGGCTGGTGCTTGGATTAAAAGCCGCAAACGAGAATGTACTTGCCGAGAAAATTGCGGTAAACCTGACAAACTTCGAAATTGCGAAAACTGGTGGCTTTGCTGATAGTCAAACTGAATCGAACGCGGCGGCAAGCCCTGACGCAACTGGTCTAGCACTTCAGGCACTCGCCTCTGTTAAGGGGCTTGGCTCAAAGACTGAACAGGCCAAAAAGTCGGCAGTGATCGCAAAATCTCGCGCCTGGCTTTCATCAACTGCAGAATCAGACACTGCAGGAAAGTTCTTCTCATCGTGGGGCGAGTGGAGCGCCAATTCAACCGCCTATGCAGCCATGGGATTAAAGGCAACTGGATCATCAATCACCTCGTACTCAAAGTGGCTAGCTAGCAAAGTATCGACAGCTGATTCTGGAATACAAGCAGGAAGTTGGACTGCCGGCGCTGGTAATGCCTATGCCACAATCCAGGGCTATATCGCCCTTATCGGCAAGAGCTACTTGGATCTCTTGAAGTAAATGCGAATCTCACTCAGGGCCGTGCTGTTTGCCCTAATCGGGCTAGTTGCTATTGGTGCGCTGGTTACGAGCGGCGCTCTCAGCTCGGTTCCTGAAGGAGAAACCTCGAAGTCAATATCCGCCTCGGAGTTCTGCAGCAATTCTGGTATCAGCTTGCTGGTGGACTATGGCGAGAAGTCTGGCATACCAACCACGGAGGCTTGTGCGGAGAACTTCACCGGCAACGGCTGGGAACTCTTTGCAGCTGCTGGTCAAGTTGTGGAAGGAACGACAGAGTACCCAGTCGGCTTCGTTTGTCGAATCAACAACTTCCCCGCACCAACCGACCAACCTTGCACCAGTACGCCCACCAGTGCTCAAGGAAGCTGGGCTTACTATTACGCAACATCACAGTTAGGTAATCACTGGATGTTTAGCGCCACTGGTGCTACCAGCCGAAACCCTAAGTGCGGAGATACTGACGCCTGGGTATTTATCGAACCTGGCGAGGAAAGCCACGAACCATCACAGCAACCTAGAACTTTCAAATGCGATCGCTAGCTAACCGAATTCACCCTGGGACATGGTGGCTAGTTGGAGGCACACTTGCGCTTGTCGCCGGAAGCTCAAGCAACCTAATTGCACCTATCGCGATTTGTTTGCTCGCAGTAATTCTGATTTTGTCGTTTCGAGAAAATGCAACTTGGGCAAGATCACTCAGTTTTTACCTGGCTCTCGCCGGCATCGTGATACTGATCCGAGTTATTTTTCGAATACTTTTTTCATACTCGAACCCAGATTCAGCAATTGCAATTTTGCTGCCTCGATTACAAATAAATTTTGGATTCGGCGCGTTCGAATTCCTTGGATCAGTATCTTGGCAATCTATGCATGGTGCACTAATTGATGGCGCTCGACTAGCGGCGATTATTTTGGCCGTAGCTACCGCCACTACTTTGGCAAACCCTCGCAAGCTCTTAAAATCTGCTCCCGGTGCGCTTTACGAAATTGCAACTAGCGTTTCCGTTGCTATCAATCTCGCACCTCAACTTATCGAGAGTTTCAACCGCGTGAGACGGGCTAGACAACTTCGCGGAAAATCAAAGCGAACCAGTCGACTTGCGGGGATAGTCATTCCAGTACTGGAAGACACACTAGACCGTTCCCTGCTGCTAGCCGCCTCGATGGACGCTAGAGGCTTTGGTCGTCGCGGGATGCAGAGTCCAGTGCAACTCCTCACGGCAAGACTCTTGGGGCTTTGCGCAATCGTGCTGACCCTGATTGGAATATTCCTTCTACTCAGCGGATTCAGCGCCTATCTGACCCTTGCAGCAATCACTATAGGCATCATTTTTGGAGCCCTAAGCATGAGGCTTACATCACTCCGACTTATTCGAACCAATCTCACGACGCAGGCACGAAGCTCTATTGACTACGCAATCATGATTTTGCTTTTGGTACTACTAATCGCCAATTTTGTTGGATGGTTGCGATGATCCAACTAAAAAACTTCACTTTCAATTACGGCAAAACCGAGACACCTGCACTAAACCGAGTCAACATCAACATCCAAGCAGGCGACTTTGTGCTTGTATGCGGCGGAACGGGAAGCGGTAAATCCACTCTCCTCAAAGCGATTGTTGGACTCGCTCCCCACTTCACCGGGGGAACAGTAGCTGGTCAAAGATTTCTTGCTGACAATGATGTCACTAACGCCATGCCACACGAAACTGCAGAGCAAATTGGCTACGTCAATCAGCAACCTGAAGGATCGTTCGTTGCAGAAACAGTCATGGAAGAACTTGCCTTCACGCTCGAGCAACTGGGAGTACCAGTGCCCGAGATGCTGCAGCGAATTGAAAAAGCCATAATTGCCACTGGCCTTAACGACCTGCGTGATCGGCGGCTCACGGAATTATCTGGAGGTCAGCAACAGCGCGTTGCTATCGCAGCAGCGCTGAGCGCAGGTCAAAAAGTTCTTGTCTTGGATGAACCAACCTCTGCGCTAGACCCAGAAGCTGCGCACGAACTCCTTGAATTCATCCACAACCTTTGTCGCCGCGAGCAATTGACAGCAATTGTCGCAGAACACCGAATTGAAAGATTGATCGATTTGGTGGATCAGGTGCTTGTGGTTAGCAATGATGGCACGGTCGCCCAGGGTAAGCCAGCGGAGCAGTTAGCCAGATTCACTTTTGTGCCGCCACTAATCAAACTTGGACAAATGCAAGGTTGGGATCCGCTCGCTTTATCGATAGCCGAAGCGCGAGAAATGATAAGCACTCCGGTGCATTTCAGAAAAATTGTCTATCCTCATGTCCAGCCACAAAATATTCAGCTCACAAAACTGAGCGTTAAGTACGGCGACCTCATTGCTTTAGACGACATTGACTTCGGCGCAGCTTCTGGCGAGGTAGTGGCAATAATGGGCGAAAATGGTTCAGGAAAAACCTCTCTGCTTTGGAAGCTCCGTAACGAAATCGCGAATACTGCAATGGTCCCGCAACAGGCAGCGGACTTGCTGTTTTTGAATTCACTCAGTCAGGAATTTGCAGACTCTGATGAAGTCGCCGGTGTCGCTCAAAACAGAACAGCAACTCTGTTTGAGGAATTTGTAGGACGAATAGATGGCAGCTCTCATCCCCGCGATTTGAGCAGCGGGCAGCAGCTCGCCTTAGTGCTGGCAATCCAGCTCGCTAAAGATTCTCAAACCGTACTACTCGATGAACCAACTCGTGGACTCGACTATTCGGCAAAGCAGCAGGTAGCTGAGGCGATTCGTCAACTTGCTACAAAGGGCAAAACGGTAGTGTTTGCCAGCCATGACGTGGAATTTGTCGCTCTAACCGCCGATCGCGTAGTGCAATTACATAAGGGCAAAGTGCTTAGCGATCTGCCAGTATCTCAGGCGCTTAGCCACAAAGGAAAGTTACCAACGCAGGTTTCACAAATATTTGAAATTGATGGTCTAATCGCCTTAGAACAGCTGGTGCTGGATGCGTAGCCAAAGAGTTATTTCACTTATCGCAATCGCACTGGCTGGCGTCGCGTCTGTATTAATGTTTGCCTGGCCGCTTTTCATAGCTACGACAAATCAAAACGAGAACCTGTTGGCACAAACAGTTTTTATAGCTTTGATGCCCATTTTGGTAGTGCTCACTCTCGTTGAATTCAGTACAGGTGAAATTGGCTCTAGGCAACTCGCAGTATTGGGAGTGCTTACAGCTGTAAACGCTGTTGTGAGACTTGTAGGAGCAGGGACTGCAGGCATTGAAACCGCATTCTTTTTGATAATAATCGGTGGATATATTTTCCGAAGTGCGTTCGGTTTTATTCTCGGCAGCACCTCAATCTTGGTGTCCGCACTGCTTGGCGCTGGCGTTGGCCCATGGCTACCATTTCAGATGATGGCTGCAGGAATAGTGGGCTTGGGTGCAGGAGCGTTACCAATGCTTAAACGCACTCTGCCTAAAGTTATCTTGCTGATTGTCTTTGCTATAGTCGCAAGCTACATTTACGGTTCACTGATGACGCTTTGGAACTGGCCGTTTCTTGCAGGCAGTGACACAACTTTGTCTTACCTTGCAGGCGCGCCACTTCACGAAAACCTCTCGCGATTCATTAACTACGAAATTGTCACGGGAGGCCTTCTATGGGACACCGGCCGAGCGATTACAACTTCAATCTTGATTGCCTTAACGGCACCAGCCCTGCTCGCCACTCTAAATCGTGCAGCAAACAGGGCTGGTTTCAAAAAACTTTCTAACTAGAAAGTAAGCGGAAGCACCACAAGCGCATCAAGGATTGCGGCAACCAATGAGATTGCAAGTAACTTGAAGTTCATCTTGAATGTGTACTTCGACTCGCCACGGCTCTGGTGAACGATCATCGCGCCAACCATGGTGAGAGCAAGTCCAAGACCAGCAGCAACAGCTAAATACTGAGCAAATTCAAGTCCAGGAATTAGCGCAGCAGCTGGAGCAAGCACCACGCCGACAGCTCCGAGTACCTCTAGGAAACCAATGATGCGGATTACGCCGATTGGAGTCTTTGCAGCCCAACCGAAGCCGGCAGCAGCAAACGCTTCCTTGTTGCCCTTTAGTTTGAAGTTTCCAGCCTTCCAGAAAGTTAGGGCTGCCCAAACACCAAAACCGATGCCTGCAAGTGCGATTACTACTGAAATAACGCCGTTCATTGATTACCTTTCAAAGTATTGTCTTCGGGATAGTTCCCCCGTATGGTTATTAGTAAAGCAGTACTTTACAAGATTTGTCAAGTGGGGCTTGACTAAATTAGAAGGTGGTGAATACCTTGGAAATCAAAGCAAAATTTGAGCGTCAGGGTGACGCCTGGCGCGTTGAAGTGCCTGAGTTAGGAAACTTCGTCACCACTGCCAAACGCCTAGACAAAGCAACCGAGCAAATAAAGGATCTCGCCTGTGCCGTCTCCGGCGAGGAACGCTGCGACATCATCATCAAAGTAGAAGCCACAATGCCGGGCATCATTTGTGATCTAGAGGCTGCCCAGGAAAAGTCTCGCGAAGCATTGCGTTTGCAAGAGGAAGCATCGAGTGAAATTCGCGACGTGGTTTCAAGAATGCGCGATGAAGGCTTAACTATGCGAGACATCGCAGTGCTTCTCGGAGTTACACCTCAGCGAGTGGCTCAGTTAGCGCCTTGCCCTACCGAAGAATAATTAAACCCGCCACTGCGGAAGTTTCCAACCAAATACCATCACTGCGACGCGCAACAGAATTATGACAATTGATGCCAGCGCCACTGAAAGCACAGCTGGCCAATTCAACCAAAAACCGATCACCACAATCCAACTTCCGCCGAACCCAACTACCGTATATGGTTGGTGATCTGCAAAAGCTCGAGGAATTTGATTCGTAAAAATATCTCTAAGGATGCCACCAAACACGGCAGTCATGACACCCATGATTACGGCAACTATCTCAGGAGTACCAGTCGTTAATGCGATTTGAGTTCCACTTGCAGCGAATACTCCGAGGCCAATTGCGTCTGGCCACTGCATCGCCCTCTCGGTAAATTCCAAGTGGCGACCGCGCACAAAAACGAACGCCAAAACACAAAAAACTAGGATTGCCCAAATCCACCAGTCATTTTGCACCCAAAAGAGCGGTCGACGATTTAGCAGAATGTCGCGCAATGTTCCGCCACCGAAAGCAGCAACGGCCGTTACCATGCAGACACCGACAACATCAAACTTTTTACGCGCTGCCTCAATCAGCCCTGAGAGCGCAAAGCCTATAGTTCCGATTACTTCGAAGAGTATCGCAAAGTTTGCAGTCCACCAGCTAAGCGAAAACATTACTTGACGGGTTCCCCGTACTGATTCGCTCCAGGTGCACTGTCTTTAATAAAAGCAACTAACAAAATGATCCAGCCGATAACCGGCAAGAAAATCCAGAAAACGTTTGCACCTGATTTGCCGGTGTCGTGTAGTCGACGCACCGAAACTGCCAAAGAGGGAACCAGAGTGGCTAAACTCCATAAGTTTTCTAAGACGCTTGGATTTTTGAAACCATTCTCATCCGCATCCGCAGGATTGATAATCCCTAGAGCGATGCTTACCAGGCCGGTGAAGAGAACTGTGAACCAAAAAGCACTGCGACGGCTACGACCTTTGAAAACCGCATAATTTTTGAAATAGCTCTTGATTGCTTCGCCGAATGACATGGCTCTCCCCGATAGTTGGACAACCTAAGTCTAGGCACTAGTGCTGTTCGTCTTCCCAGTTTGGATCTCCGTATTCGGTGTCTGAATATGCCGTGTTTGGTGAGTAGCCATGAGGCCCAGAGTGGTAGTCACCCTCGTTCATTGAAGAACCTGAGACTGATTTCCCGGTGCCCGTTCCCGATCCTGAAAAAATCCAGCCAAATAATTCTTTGATTAAATTCCACATAGGTTCATTGTGGGTAAACCCAACGACATTCAAGGAATACTCTGAAAATACCCTTGAGCAATCGAAGTGGAAACATGAATTGTGCTACAAATGTAGTAAATACCGAAAGGGATTTACGGATGAAAACTGTGCCAGTACGAATCGATGAAGAGCTCGTGGAATCCGCCAGAAAGGCCGCCGCCAGCGAGTTTCGCACAATCCAAGGCCAACTTGAATTCTGGATCAAGGTTGGCAGGGCGTCACTAGATAACCCTGGTCTGCCGGTTGATTTCATCAAAGAGTCGCTCATGAGCATGGCGACTCCTCGAGAAGATGCGACCCCTTTCGTCCCTAGATCTAAAACAAAACAATGACCTGGAACGTTGTGCAAACCAATAGGTTTGCACGGGTTTATAAGCGACTAAATGATGCCACTGCTGCCGCGGTCGATTCGGCTGTAGCCAAGATTGCAGAAGACCCGAAAATTGGTGAGCGCAAAGTCGGTGATTTATCGAAACGTTGGGGTTATAGATTCAAGTTTCAAAATCAGCTATACCTCCTCGGCTACACCAAAGACTCTGAGATTCGCATCATCTATTTAGAGGCCATAGGGCCTCATGAGAATTTCTATAGAAATCTAAAAAAGTAGCTATAGCTTTCCATCACCGAATGAATGAATTACCTCTGAAATTTCCACTTCGTAGCCCTCATACCATTCCTGGTAACGCTTCTTGGCCGCTCGGTGAACCTCATCCGTACGAAATACCTGTAGTGATTCTTCGTCGGCAAAGTAATAGTCGACTTTAATGTTCTCCCCCGAGGTCCACTTCATCTTCTTTATGAATCCCGGATTCTGCTGTGCGCGAAGCATGATTTCATCGTCTAGATCTGTGAAGTCTTGGTTCTTGGTGTGCTGACGGAACACGAAAGATGCAATCAACATTTAGATCACCACACAACCCGCAGCTTCAAGTTTCTGCAGGGCTGCTGTACTCGTATCGGTAGCTACTCCGGCGATCAAATCGGTCAGCACCCGAACCTCATAGCCCGCGTTTCGAGCATCCAAAGACGAAGCCAAAACACAATAATCGGTAGCAATGCCACACACATCCACTGAGTCAATTTCAAGTTCGGCAAAAACTGAAGCAATAGTGCGACCATCATTTGTTGTTCCCTCAAATAGTGAATAGGCGGGTTTCCCCTGCCCTTTTTCCACGTGGATATCAATCAAACTTGTGTCTAGACCCGAGTGATACTCGGCTCCCTGACTGCCCGCAACACAATGCACTGGCCAACTGACAACCCAATCCGGATCTGCACCTGCAGCAGCAAAGTGTCCGCCATTGGTGTTGTCGGCATCGTGCCAATCACGTGATGCAATTACATAGTCGTAATCCTGTTTGTGAGCCTTCAAGTATTCAGTAACTCCAGCCGCGACCGCTGCCCCACCAACGCAGGCAAGAGAACCACCTTCACAGAAGTCATTCTGGACATCGACAATGAGTAGTGCGCGAGACATGTCTCAATGCTAGGTCAATGACATAGGCTGTTGGACGTGGCGGCAAGTAAACATTCTGCAATTGAAGATATTCAAGCGATTCTCACTAGCGCTCTACTTGCGGCACTTGGAATCTACTTGCTGCAATGTTCGCAAGTTGTTACTGGCGGATTGGCTGGACTTACCCTCCTGATTAGCCACAATCTCAATTGGACTTTCTCACTCGCATATCCACTTATCAGCATCCCGTTTATGGCACTCGCGCTCTGGCGTCGAGGAGCTTCGTTTACTTTGAAATCGCTCGCCACCATTGGCACTCTTTCGATTTTCAATTTCTTCATGCCGCAACTAATTGACCTGAGTGCTATTCAGAGTTGGTTCGGTGCGATTGTTGGGAACCTTCTGCTCGGCGTTGCAATGCTCATCATGTTCCGCCACGGAACCAGCCTCGGTGGCTTCAATGTTTTAGCGCTAATCGCTCAAGATAAGTTGAAATGGAAGGCCGGCTATGTGCAACTAGCTCTGGATGCCGCAGTCATAGTCAGCTTCGCCATTTCAGACCTGAGCTGGTCAGCAGCCTGGGCGATCATAGGTGCGGTAACTCTGAACCTGGTACTCGCCACAAACCATAGACCTGAACGCTACATAGCTGGTTAAGGCAGAAAACCCGCCATTTCTGGCGGGTTTTCTCATGGGATGGTGGAGATTTCCATTCTTCGAATGTCAATCTCCTCTCATCGCTCGCCCAATGCGGAATCAATTCCGATTGGGCTCGCTCTTCGTGGAGATGGGGGGAATTGAACCCCCGTCCAAAACAATGGTCATGGCTCTTCTACGGGTGTAGCTTCACTGAGGTTCTACTTGGCTCCGGCACTAGCATGAAGCGACATATCCGACGAGCCCAGCCTGAGTTTGAGTCCCGAGCAGCCCTAAGGCGTAACTACTCAGCGAGATTTCTAAATGACGCCAGGATCCGTTACGAAATCACAAACGGTCTGACGGACTTCGGGGCTAGTGCTAAGCAGCTAGGGCGAAGTCGGTGCTGTTTGATTTGGCACCTATAGTTTGCAGCGGACATTAACGAGTTGACGCTACATTCTCGACCCGCTTCATCCAGTCGCTATTGCACTGTCGAAACCGATCATCCCCATGTTGAGTTTTCAAACACCTCTTACGAGGCTCAATAAGGATAAGCCCTGCCGGCGACATTAGCCAGAGCATGGGCCTGTGAAAAGACTTAGAGTTCCTTGCGAACTAGAACACCCATCTCGCCTAAATCGCGATATGGTGCGAAGCCTCGCTTCTCATACATCGACCAGGCACCGCGGAAGTTCTGCTTGGACTTGTCGTCAGCCGCAGCAGGTCGAGCTTCGATTTCGGCGAATCCCTTTTTAGTTAGGTCATCGATTGCGAAGTCCAGCAATTCGTTGGCGATTCCTTTACCGCGGTAATCTTCGTCAACAACGAAGCAAACTACGCGAGCGAGTTTTTCTTCTGCATCCGGCAATTCTTTGAAAAGTTTTGATTCGCCAGCTGCACACCAACCAACAACTTTGTCACCTTCAAAAGCTAAATATCCCTGCATCTTGCCTTCGCTGATGTTGTCGCATGATGACTGTCGGAGAATCGGCTTTGGGTCTGAGACCCCATCCCACTCCGGCTGGCCTAGAAATGTTTGGCAGTAGCAACCATCCCAGTCGGGGTCAGTAGCGAATGCTCGGTGATCGAAGAAATCCAGAAAGCTGTGAAGGTCGTCTGCTTCCAGTGATTTGATGTTTACCAATCTTTACCCTTAGTGGACATTGCACGATCTGATTCACGCTTGTCCTGCTGCTCTTTAAGGGTTTGACGTTTGTCATATTCCTTTTTACCGCGGGCAAGAGCGATTTCGACTTTGGCATAACCGTCTTTGAAGTAGAGACTTAGCGGTACTAACGTGTAGCCGCTCTCCTTGATTTTTCCCTGAAGCTTTGTGATTTCTTGGCGATTGAGCAATAGCTTTCGCTTACGTCGAGTGCCGACGTTGTTCCAGGTACCTTCGGTGTATTCAGGAATGTGAACATTTTCTAACCAGGCTTCACCACGGTCGATGGTGGCAAAGCCATCGATTAGAGATGCGCGACCGGCACGCAACGACTTCACTTCGGTTCCAGACAAAACCAATCCGGCTTCGTAGACATCTTCGATGTGATAGTCGTGGCGCGCTTTGCGGTTGCTGGCAACCACTTTTTGTCCACGTTCTCTAGGCATAAGAACCTATATTCGCAGATAGCGGCGTATTGCTAAACCACTGGCAATCGCGGCTAGGACGATACCTACCCCAACGAGTATCGGCGCCACAATCAATGCATCAGTCAAGCCAACGAAATTGGTAAACGGAAGCTTGCTTGCCAGGTAGCCCTGCACGAAGAACTGAACCACTGCCACTACAGCGCCGCTTGCCAGAACCGAGCCAATCACTGCGGCGAAAACACCTTCAAGAATGAATGGAGTCTGAATATAAGTGTTGCTGGCACCTACCAAGCGCATGATGCCCAGCTCGCGCCTGCGGGCGAAGGCAGATAGGCGAATGGTGGTGGAAATAAGGAGCGCAGCCGAAACCAGCATCAAACCGGCAATGGCAATAGCTGCGAGACTGGCGGCATTAAGGATGCCAAAGATTTGGTCCAGGTATGTGCGCTGGTCACGGACCTCTTCAACGCCAGCAAAGCCAGTGAAACTCTCGGTGATGATGGCACTCTGGTTTGGATCTTTTAGTTTTACCCAGAATGTTTCATTCAGCTGGCTCGCCTTTACGTATTTCGCAACGGCATTGCCCTTGAACTGCTGCTGGAACTTTTGGTAAGCCTGATCGTGATTCTCAAAGAAATACTCGTCTACGTAAGTTGAGAGTGTCGTTGACTTCAATTGCGTTTCGACTGCAGCCTTGAGGTCGGCCGTCGACTCACCCTGAGGACACGAGTCAGCAGGTGAAACGTCGCTGCACATGTAGATAGCGACCTGAGCTTTGTCGTACCAGTAGGTTTTCATCTGCCCGATTTGCATTTGCAAGAGCGACGCAGTGCCAACAAAGGTTAGCGAAATGAAGGTGACCAAAATTACAGAAATAAGCATCGAGATGTTGCGTCGAAGTCCTTGGCGAACTTCGTTCAGAATATTGCGCATTAGTTGTAACCAGCCGATCTCTGGTCACGAACAATTTTGCCTTGGCTCATTTCGACAACGCGCTTTTGGAACCGGTCAACGATTCCACGATCGTGAGTGGCCATAACTACTGTGGTTCCGTTTTGATTGATACGGTCGATCAGCGCCATAATCTCATCGCTGGTTGCCGGGTCTAAGTTTCCGGTTGGTTCATCCGCAAGTAGAAGTGCTGGCTTGTTGACGATTGCACGCGCCAGTGCGACACGTTGCTGTTCACCACCGGAAAGTTCGCTCGGTAGTCGGTCTGCTTTTTCATGCAGACCAACCATGCGAAGCACATCTGGAACCGCCTCCTGAACGAAGCCGGCAGACTTGCCAATTACCTCGAGGCTAAAGGCCACGTTCTGCGCAACAGTCTTGTTAGGTAGAAGACGGAAATCTTGGAAAACTACGCCGAGTTTGCGGCGGAAAAATGGAATGCGGCGGCTCGGAATACCAACCAGGTTTTCACCGAGCACAAAAACAGACCCGGCCGAGGGGACGTCCTCGCGAAGCATGAGCCTGAGAAGCGAAGATTTACCCGATCCTGATTGACCAACGAGGAAGACGAAGTCGCCTTTTTCAATTTCGAGCGAGACGTCACTCAATGCCGGGCGGTTAGAGCCTCGATAGTTCTTGGTGACGTTTTCGATGCGAATCATTTGAGACCAGCCTAAATTGGCGGTGGCCAAGGGCTAGGGAGGCTAGGCGGGTGTCTTTAGGCCTGGGTCTGCTTGCGCCAACGGATACCGGCAGAAATAAAGCCATCGAGGTCACCATCGAATACCGCCGAAGGGTTGTTGACCTCATATTCAGTGCGAAGGTCCTTAACCATTTGATAAGGCGCAAGCACATAGGAGCGCATTTGTTCTCCCCAACTCGCCTTCACATCGCCAGCGATCTGCTTTTTCTTGGCTTCTTCTTCGCGTCTGCGAATTTCCAGCAGTCGAGACTGCAGCACTCGAAGAGCAGCGGCCTTGTTTTGTAGTTGACTCTTCTCATTTTGGCAGCTGACCACAATGCCGGTTGGAATGTGGGTTAGCCGCACTGCCGAGTCTGTCGTGTTCACCGACTGACCACCAGGACCGCTCGAACGGAACACATCGACTCGCAAATCATTTTCTGGGATATCGACAACATCAGTTTGTTCGATTAGTGGTACAACTTCGACTGCAGCAAATGAAGTTTGACGTTTTCCAGCCGCATTGAACGGACTCATACGTACCAAGCGGTGCGTACCACCTTCAACGCTTAATGTGCCAAAAGCAAATGGAGAATCAACTTCGAAGGTTGCCGACTTGATTCCAGCACCTTCGGCATAAGAAGTATCAAGCACCTGAATCGTAAGTTTGTGCTTTTCCGCGTAGCGCAAATACATTCGCATAAGCATTTCGGCAAAGTCAGTAGCATCGTCTCCGCCAGCGCCCGAGCGAATGGTAATTACTGCTCCGCGTTCATCGAATTCACCGTTCAGCAGAGTTTGAATTTCGAGATCGCTAATCAGCTTTTGCAATTCCACCAACTCGGACTTAGCCTCAGTTTGCGATGCCGAGTCCGATTCTGCATTGGCCATCTCTACCAGCACTTCGAGATCATCGATGCGACTTGCGGCATCCTCAACCTTTTTGACCATCGCTTGTTTATGTGAAAGAGCGCTAGTGATTTTTTGGGCAATTTCTGGGTTATCCCAAAGGCCTGGCTCAGCAGCCTGTTCTTCGAGTACTCGGATGTCTGCAACGAGCTTTGGAACATCGATCACCTGGTTGATATCGCTTAACGTGCTTCGCAACGCGCGAAGTTCAGAAGAAAGATCGATTTCAGCCATCGCATCAAGTTTAAGCCGGCGATAATGGACGGGTGTCCGAAAAACAAACCTTTCAGCTTCGCAGTCTGATTCTTTCGGTCTACATCCCCACAGCTCTGTTCTCAATTGGCGAAGGTGCAATCGTCCCAATACTCCCGGCTGCCGCTGAGCGAATCGGGGCAAGCCTTCCGGTTGCTGGACTAATCGCCGGCTTACTAATGGCCGGAGTACTTCTGGCGGACCTACCGGCTGGCGTAATTGTCGCTCGTATTGGCGAGCGCAAGGCAATGATTTACGCAGCCCTGTTCTCCGGTCTAGGAATTAGCACAAGCGTCGTAGCACCAAATCTCTATCTACTTGGCATTGGCGTACTTTTAGTTGGACTCGGGCACGCAGTTTTTGGATTGGCGCGACAGGTATACATCGCACAACACATCCCCTACTCACATAGAGCTAGAGCGCTTTCGGTGATCGGCGGAACTTTTCGCATAGGCGGCTTTTTCGGTCCGCTACTTTCAGCATTGCTTATCTCTCTTTACGGACTTCCATCGGTATTTGTTGCATCGATGATTTTGTGGTTCGTGGCTGCTCTCGTAATTTCGTTTACTAAAGAAGAAGAAAAGCTCCATCAGGCATCCTCAATCAAGCACACTTTCAAAATTGCTAAGCGCGAAAAGAAGTCGCTTTTGACCATAGGCACAGTGGGCACAATCGTTGTCGTGATGCGAATGTCGAAATCTCTTGGTTTACCTCTATTGGCCATTGCCATTGGCATTCCAGCCGAAAAAACCGCTTTATATATTGGAATCGCCGGGGCCATCGATCTTTCTTTATTCTTCTTGTCTGGTCAGGTTATGGACAAGTACGGTCGACGGTGGGCGGCAATTCCAACTTTGGTAGGAATGTCGATTTCGAACCTGCTGTTCTTCATTGTCAGCGATGAACCAATGTTCTTAACTGTTGCAATCATTCTCTCTATAGCCAATGCTTTTAGTTCTGGGTTAGTTTTGGTGCTCGGAGCCGATGCCGCACCAGAAGACGCTAGAAGTGAATTCTTGGCAAGTTTCAGATTGATGATCGACACCGGAGCTGCTCTCACCTCTCCAGTCCTATCCACATTGATTGTCATCACTGGAGGTCTAGCACCTTCGATGGGCTTGTTTAGCCTGATTGGATTTTTGGGTACCTGGCTAGCGTTCAAGCATCTTCCTCGCCATCGAACCCCTAACGCGAAGCAGAAGTAGCACAAAGTTGGGCCTTCGAATCAAGGCCCGGCAATCTGAACCACCCTTGCCATTCTGCACAAATTTTGAGTTCCACAGTTTGTCCATCAAGCACCTGGAACTGCGTTAAATAGAGCTTCGAATTTTGTCTGGCAACAAGTTCGCTGACCTGCACCTGGGATGTCAGATTACTGAAAGACGATTTCAGGGCAACTTGATCGGCGGTCGATTGTATCTGTTGCCGAAATATGAACATCGATCCGAATTCTGCGATTCCAAAACACAAAACCAATGACACTGCAATCAAGCCGAGAAAAAGTGGAAGCATAGAGCCCCTATCACCTGAAGCAAAACCCGATAGTTTCATACGGCTTATTCCTCACCTGCACTTTCACTAGATATGTGCCAGAGGTAGCGCAATTGTCGAAGATTGAACTTTTGACTGCTGCCTTTGGAATGCCGAATACTCCAGTCACCTGGTCAGCCATAACTAATGATGCATCCAAAGCTCCGGTCAGCTGCACCGTACGTAGTACTTGCCTCGCTATTGTCTGCGCTGCAATTTGACTCCGAAACTCTTCACCAAACTTGATCAGAAATCCAAAAATCAGCAACTGGGCAAGAAGGCCGACAACGATGAATTCGATGATTGCATTTCCCCGTTCATCAGAAACTCTCAATTGGAGTCTCCACTCGAATATTCACGTTTCGCGAATTCAGGTTAAAAATATTTACCTGAGGCACATAAGTGACTTCAACAATGGCGGTTTTAGCAAGCTGAATCTGACTAGAAACTTTAGTGGCAGGCATAAGCCTTGCTAGTTTGTCGTTCAGATACTTTTCTGCGCCAGCCAGGTTTTGATCTGCTAGTGCAGCGAACCTTGATGCATCAATAGCAATAGACCTGAGCATGGTGTCCTGATAGGCGTTGCTGAACATGGATACTCCCGTGGAAAAAATCAGCAAGGCAGGTGTGCCGAGCATGACAAACTCCACCACCGCCGAGCCGGTATCCCGATTAAAACGTCGCAACTTTAGTCAGAGCCTGCTCAAAGACCGTCTTTAGCGCAGGCCCGGCAATCGACCACATCAGGACTACTAATCCGGCAGTCATCAGCGTGATTAGTACCCAACCAGGCACATCTCCTCGTTCGTCTTTCATATTTTTCTCCTAACTAAAAACCGAGAGCCAGGAATTGACTACTCGGATAGAGCGCAAAAATTACGGTCACCGGGCAAATTAGGAGCACCACCGGTATGAGCATTTTGGTTTCGTTAGCCCCGGCACGGCGCAGCAGTGCCGCCGAATTACTGGCTCGTAGCGATACAGCCAAAGAAATCAGTGAATTCGCTAGCGGCGTGCCTCGCGAAATAGCCAAAGACAGTTTGTTGGTGAATTCTCGAACCGAATCAGTTGGAACTCTCTGGCAGAGCGCGCTTAGTTCACTAGAAATTTCGCCCCCTAATTCAATTCGGTTGAGCATAATTTTTAACTCGCCAGCCAAAGTTGACGAAGACATTTTGGAAACTCGAAGAATTGATTTGAAGAGCGACTCCCCAGCCAGCAATGTGGCTGAAATCATTTCGACCAATTCGATCAACTCGGTATCGAGAGTCATTACTGAACTCTTTGACAAACTCCGCAGTCGCCTATTTTTCATTTTTGTAGCGTTTAGCGGAGCTCCAGGGGCAAGCCCAACTAACCGGCCATATAATCCGCGCTTAGTTTTAAACAAGTCCACAAAAAGAGAAATGGCGAATAATGTGCACGTCAAAGCTAATCCGAGCGAAATAGCAATCATCTGAACACCCGAACAGCTGACGCAAGGGAGCCAATTCGGTAAACCATCCGCAAGGCAATGGCCGAGGCAAGCAGACCTAGAAGCAGTATCGCGGTGCCAGAGACCGAGCGATAAATGGCCGTATTTTCGGGACGAAATGAAAGGACAGCAACTATCAGCCATGGTGCAACTACCGCAAGTTTTGCTGTACCGACCACCCAACCTTGCTTTGCCTCCAGTTGTGCTTTCAATGCTGCCTCTTGGCGCAAGGAATTGGACTGGTTTCTGAGCGCAGAGACATATCCATCGCTGCCAGTGCTGTTGGCGATTCGTAGCAATTCGATGGTGAAATCTGCCGAGTGATGGGAAAAGACAACTTTTAGTTGATCAAGCGCAGATTCGAAAGTAAACCCCGAGTCGATTTTGCCGCAGCAGTCAGAGAACTCCTTGGAGACGTAAAGCTGGTCTGATTCCCCTAGGTCTCGAAGAGATTCCATTAACGACATTCCCGCAACCGCAGCGGACTCGAGCGACTCAATCACTAGAGGCCAAGATTGTGCGATTTTGGCTTGTCTTCGCGCACGACGATGTGAGAGAACCTCATATTCAATGGCAAATAATGATGCTGCGACTGCGATGGAAAGACCTGGTACTTTTAGCCACTCTTGAACTGATATTGCTAGCACAAGTGGGGTAACCAACATCACAACCGCTGAACGCTTCCAGCTCTTCAGGCCAGCTGAGATAAGCAGTAGTTTTAGCGATTTAGTCATGGCTACCGAAACCAACCGACTGGAGCTGAGGTTTACCATTAGCGCTATGCACCATGGCGATTTCCGCGACCGTGCGTTTACCGTTTTGATCTTTGGCGCAGTGAATCACTAGGTCAATACAATTTGCCACTGTCCGTTCAACAAAATTCGCTGAGATATTTGAACCGGCAAGAAGAGGAAGCGTGCATAATTTCTGGATAGCCTCAAGTGCTGAGTTTGCGTGAATCGTGCAAAGGCCTGGAATTCCTGAGTTCATGGCAATAAGTAAGTCCAGACTCTCCGCCTCCCTCACTTCGCCTACAACTAGAACATCTGGCCGCATTCGAAGTGATTCTTTAACCAGGCGTCGTAGGGTTACTTCGCCTTTTCCCTCCAGGTTTTGCTGACGAGTTTGCAGCGCTACCCAATCCGAATTTTCCGCTCGAATCTCAAAGGTCTCTTCAACCGTGATTAAACGCGCAGTTGAATTAGTCTCGGAAATCAATGCGCAAAGCATCGTGGTCTTACCAGCTTGGGTGGCACCTGAAATCAGTACATTTTTGCCCGCACGAATTTGCCCTGCAATAAAGCGAGCAGGCTTCTCGCCCAAAACCCCACGCTCTACAAGCTGCCTGAGCCGCCACAAATGCGAAGGAAACTTCCTGATATTTACCGACCAGTTTTTGCGAGTTATGTCAGGAATTACAACATGCAAACGCGAGCCGTCCTCTAGGGCCGCATCGACAAATGGGTTTGCTCGATCAAGTCGTCTTCCTGAGTGTCTGAGCATTCTTTCCACGAGTGCTTTGATGGTCGGTTCGCTGAGTGCAACAAACACCCGCTCAGAAACTCCAGACTTTGCTAAATAAATCTCATTTGGTTGGTTAATCCAAATCTCCTCGATATCTGGGTCATCCATAAACGGCTGAAGCACGCCAAAACCAAGGAGCTGATTTGTGCTTTGCACCCTGAGGTCGACTTCCTCACTTAGCCCAAGCATTGCTTCGGATGAAATTCCCCTGATTGCGGCATCGAGTGGGTCGATTTCACCGGCTAGGGCATACGTCCTTGCTCGATTCGCCACCTCTTGTGCAGATGCCTCCATGATCCCTCCGCAAGCAAAATACCTAGCCAACGAGATTGAGGCTGAACTTTTCCACAGGCGATATATGTCGTAAGATAAACAGGTTGCGGGCGTGGCGAAATTGGCAGACGCACTGGATTTAGGTTCCAGCGCCGCAAGGCATGGGGGTTCAAGTCCCTTCGCCCGCACGAAGAGAAGACCGGTTGAGTAATCAACCGGTCTTTCTTTTTAAGCGCTATCCGTGCGTGACGAGATACTCTACGGCGTTGCCGGCATTCACAATACCGACACCGCACTTGGGTACAGTGGCCGTGGCACAGTCTCCGCCAGCCTTAAACTTCGTGGCCGAATTCTTGAGAACCTCAAAAACCTGCTCAAAGGTAATGGTTGGTTTGATCGAGTAAAGCAAGGCCACAATGCCGGCAACAATTGGCGCAGCCATACTGGTGCCTTCCTCGAGAGCAAAGGTTGGAGCACCTGGTCCTCGGGTGCCGTCGTTGTAATCAGAGATGATTTGACCTTTAGTGCCAGCCGGAGCTGATGCAACATCACGGTCATCGCCACCAGGAGCTGAAATGTCTACACCAATTCCCGAACCATCGCTTGTGGTCTGAACTGTGTAGTTGGAGTAGTAGGAACGGTCTCCACTAATACCTGTGGCACCGACGTTAATAGTCGGGTAACAACTTCCCGGATAACTGTACGTTGCATCCATATTGTCGTTTCCGGCAGCCGTAATTGTGGTGATACCCAGTTGTTTGATTTGCAAAAGAATGTTCGAAGTCGCAGAGCCACAAGGAGATGCGGTCCTATTACCCATAGAAAGGTTGATTACATTCGCCGGAGTTTTGTTGTCGGGGACTCCGTCGATGTGAATTCCAGCGGCCCATTGCAATCCGGCAATCAGGTCGCTCTCACAACCACCACTCGGACCAAGCACACGAATTGGCAAAATCTTCACATTCGGAGCAACCCCAACAATGCCGTAATCATTTTGAGCGGCCGCAATAATTCCACTGACGTGCGTTCCATGCCACGAACTATTTTCGGTTCCGTTGTAATCGCCCGGATCAGAAGCATCAGGGTCCCAGCCGTCGTTGTCGTTTGTGAAACCTGCACCGCAGGTACGGCTAGTTGCGCTGACAAAGTCGTAGCCTTTCAAAACCTGAGAGTCGAGATCTGGGTGCGCGGTAATTCCAGTATCCAAAACTGCAACGACGACGTTAGGCGATCCCTTGGTGTACTGCCACGCCTTCTGAACGTTGATTCCATTTGTTTCACTCAGGTACCACTGGCTAGCAAACATCGGGTCGAGTTTGGCTGATGCCACTGCGTTAGCTGCTGCAGTGGATCCGCGCGAGTTGGAAGCAACTAATGAAACTTGGTAATTCGTTCCCGCAAGCAAGTCAACTAGCTCGCAGCTGTTGGTAGTTGCCTTACAGCTAACATCACTCGCCCCTTCGGCACGTGCGGTAGCGGTATACGAAACGGCTAAGCCACCGCGCTGAGCTACAGACTGCGCCTGCCAAGTGACCATCGATTCGGTACTGGTAACAATCGCTTTTGATGTGAGCACTGGTGATTGTGGTGCTGAGGTGGCCACGAATGTCGCCGCAGTTGAAGGAGAACCAAGCTTGAGCGAGGTGCCCAACTTGGTGACAGCGCGCACTCGATATGTGTATTTCACTCCAGCTGAGATGCCGGTGTAGACCAAGTAGGAAGGCTGATTCGTTCCAGTGAATCGACTCCAGTTTTTTCCACCGTTTGTTGAGTATTCAACAACGTAATACGAAATTTTGGCGCCATAAAGTGACTTCGGCGCTTTCCAGGTCAGTTTCACTCTCGGCAAACTCGGTAGGTCTTTGTTCCAGGCATCAGCTACTCGAACCGATTGAACGGCCGATGCAGCCCTTATCGCAGTTTTGAAACTTGGTAGAACTTTCTGGCTGAGAGCAGACCTGCCAAAAATCCGGTTGATCGCCACAGATGACACTCTTGGGTCTTGTTTTAGTTGATCTGCAAAAACCTGTGCAGCTGGGTAACTAACCGCTTCGGCGAAATCTACTGAAAATAATCCTTGGCCCAAGTTATTGCCAACCGACAATGATGTTCGCACTGCATTGGCTGCTGTTGGCGAGCCGTCCGGGGCAATCGGCGAAACCCCTGTCTTGTAATTGACCAATAGGCCAGCAGCTAATTCACTGCTTGGTTGTGCATTCGCCGCCTGCACTGGAGTGAGCGCAATAAATGCGGTCAAAACCGTGGCCAAGAAGCCGGTAAATGCGTGCCAACGATTCATAGCTCTTAGCCTAAGTTGAGATTCTGAGAAAATCCGCAGAAGGCCTAAAGACTCTTCTGCAAAAGCACGGTACCTAACCAGCGACCGAACTTGAAACCCACTTTGCCTAAGTGCCCCTGGTGTTTGAAGCCGAAACCCTCATGCAGTTTGATGGAAGATTCAGCGCCTTTGTCGCTAATTACGGCGACGATTTCCTTTACTCCTGCTTCTTTACACTTGGTCATCAAGGCATCGAGTAATTTGGTTCCAATTTTTTTACCGGTGGCTGCCGGTCGCAAATAAATACTGTTTTCTACAGTTCGACGATATGCAGCCTTCTGACGCCAAGGTGCGACGTAGGCAAATCCGAGCACCTGACCAGATTCACTTTGAGCAACGATGAATGGAAGGGCAAGGCCTTGAATCCAGTGGAACTTTGATTCCCAATCTTTCACTGTCATCATCTCAAGATCGAATGTAACCACACTGTTGGTGATGTAGTAGTTGTAAATTTCGGTGACAGCAATTAAATCGGCAGCAGTTGCGTCTCGAATGATGGTTTCATGTTCGCGTTTTGGCTCTTCGCCTTTTGCGCGCATCATGCGAACTAAGCGCCATCGTGACTCAGAATCTAAAGCCATGCAATCCTCACTAACAATCCCAATCTATCTCGCGTTCGCCAACAAATCGGAGTGCTTCGTTAGCTCGGCTAAACGGTTTCGAACCGAAAAACCCTCTGCGCGCAGAAAGCGGACTCGGATGTGCGGAAGATATCACCTGTGCATCTGGAAGCAATCCTCGTAAAGACAATGCCTCGTTACCCCAGAGAATCGCCACCATGCGATTGCCGCGAGCGCGATTCAAAACCCTAATCGCGGCATCTGTGAAGCGCGACCAACCGGCGTCAAAGTGAGCCGCGGATTGCCCCGAACTCGTGGTTAGGTGCCGATTCAGCAACATCACGCCTTGTTCGCTCCATCTGGAAATTTCGCCCGAATTGGATACCTCTTTACCAAGGTCATCGCGCAACTCTCGCATGATGTTTTGCAGGCTACGTGGAAGCGGTTTCGTATCAGGGGCCACGGCAAAAGAAAGACCAATGGCATGCCCAGGTGTTGGGTAAGGGTCCTGCCCCACTACGAGCACCTTTACATCTTCAATCGCGATGGTGAAGGCTCGCATGACTAGAGGCAGCTGAGGCGCGACATCAGAGTCGGTGGATACACGTTGTTCAATCTGAGCGAGCAAATCGCGCTGGTCGCCTAAGGCCGACTGCCAGCTAGAGTGCATCTGCTCAAAGAACATGACTCAAGCCTAAGCGTGTGAGAATTGGCGCATGGATTACCGTGCATTGGCAACCGAAGCCGCTCAGTACCGAGAGGTACTAACAGAGATTCGCCGAGACTTGCACCGAATACCCGAATTCGGTCTCGACCTTCCAAAAACCCAGGCTCGTATCCTGCAATCAATCGAAGGACTGGGCACGATTGTGCTCGGCAAGTCCCTCAACTCCATCGCGCTTCTCATCGAGGGTGAAAACCCAGGTCCAACTGTGCTGCTGCGCGCCGACATGGATGCACTGGCAGTAATTGAAGATACAGACGAACCATTCAAGTCAACCAACGGCTACATGCACGCCTGCGGACATGATCTACACATGGCAATGGGTATCGGAGCAGCGCACTTGCTGCACACCCACAAAGACAAATTGCACGGCAATGTTGTGATTTTCTTCCAACCTGGCGAAGAGGGTCACGGCGGAGCTGACGTAATGCTCGAAGAAGGCGCACACCTAATTAGTGGTGAAAAACCAATTGGCGCCTATGGCATTCACGTCTTCAGTGGAATGATGCCGCGCGGAAGCTTTGCCTCAAAGCCGGGTGCAATGATGGCTTCTGCCGGAGATTTACTGGTTACAGTCAAAGGTCGCGGCGGGCACGGTTCATCGCCGTGGATGGCAAAAGATCCAATCACTCCACTAGTGGAGATGATTTCTGCATTACCGAATTTCATAACCAAGAACTTCAACGTCTTTGATGCTGTCGTGGTAAATGTTGGCTGGCTCGATGCCGGTGACACTCACACCACAAATGTGGTGCCAGAGACCGCATCTTTTGGTGCAACTGTTCGCACGTTTTCTAAAGAGCACTTCGACAAATTACGTGCAATTACCCCCGGCTTTTTGCATTCAATCGCAGCGGCACATGGTGTTGAGGTCGCAGTCGAATTCAACAATGCGACCAAGGTACTGATCAATGACAAGGAAGCCGTCGAAAGAGTTGAGCGCGTAGTGAATGCCACCGTTGGCGAAGGCCGTTACTTCACTATGGAAACTCCGATGGCTGGCGGTGAAGACATGGCCTCGATAATCGATGAACTCGGTGGTGCTTTTGTGTTTATGGGAGCAAGCAAGAGCGACAACTTTATGGAAACCGAAATCAATCACTCCAATAAGGCAGTATTCGATGACTCAGTTCTGCCAGATGGAGCCGCAGTATTGGCAGCCTTGGCACTTAGCTCCCTCTCAGACGCAGTGGGTCAGCCATAATTGACTAATGGAATTCCAGTCATCCGAAGACTCAGTACCTTCGGCGTTCATCACTGACGAGCTCAGTCGACAACTGGTCGGCCGACCTCCAGCCAGTGGAGCGTGGCGC
>JACCDM010947129.1_pt1 | contig 27147 bp, 33 predicted proteins | sample 7445851 | NCBI WGS metagenome assembly JACCDM01 (sample SAMN15323438, study PRJNA562643) | freshwater metagenome | isolation source: river surface water | place: USA:Blue River Watershed | collected 2017-08-16
CCAAGAAAAATACTACCTCTGAGGAGGTCAACAAGATCCTCAAGAAGGCCGCTGCAGAGCCTCGCTGGAATGGTATCTTCACGGTGACTGAGGAACCTCTGGTGTCACATGACATCATAGGCAATCGTCATGCCTCTATCGCAGATCTCGAAATGACGCGCGTGGTGGATGGGAATCTTGTGAAGGTGATGGCGTGGTATGACAATGAGATGGGGTACACCCATACCTTAGTCCAACACGTTATCAAAGCAGGAAGTTATCTTTAAAACGGCCTAAAAATCAAATTCGAAAGAAAAAGCCTCGCATGCAAGCGGGGCTTTTTCTATGCCTCGCAAGCTCACTAAATAAAGGTCGAAAAATTATTAACCAATCAAATTGATTATGAAGCCACAAACTGAGTTCGTGAACGCAAAGCCGAAAGATCGAAACGGATCCGGCGGAAGGGGAACCATGACTGCCTCATATGACACTCTGGTCCAAGCATTCGGAAAGCCACATGATCGCACAAAGGAAGGTCCGTGGCACTCGGGTGACGGAAAAGTCAGAACCGAATGGGCTTTCAAAGCGGTCGGCACGAAAGAACCTCTGGTCCTGACTATCTACGACTACAAAAGCAAAAAGCCTGTGGAAGAAGTCACGGAGTGGAGTATCGGCCTAAGGGGAGATATTGAGATCGCAGCCTCTTTTCTTGCCGCTCGGCTGGGACAGTACTGCTTCAAAACCCACAAGATCGTTCTTGTTGAAAAGAGACTTAGCACCTGCAGCACGATCTTGATGAGCGCTGAACGATCAATCTAATCATTGTCCCGAAAGGGATCGGCCCGTGTACAGGGCCAGATGCTAGCAATGAAAAACAAACTCAAAAGCACCCGAGCCGTTACTTATCGACGATACGGCATACCAGCCTTAATCCTAGAAGGTAACTGGCTTACAAAAAAATATCGGCTGTCCATAGGCGACATTGTCGATATCGATTATCAGCCTAAAGAGATTCGACTGCGAAAGAATATCGCCTTAAGTCTCAAGAACCAAAACAAGCGAAAAGAGAAAAGGGAAATTCAACAGCAAAGAATCCAGGAATCACTACATGACACCATCACAGGAAAAAATGAAAACGCTCTCGAGAGAGGCGGTGAAGTTGGTCAAGAATAGAGCTCCGGCCATAGTTGAAGAAAGGATCCTTGCACAAGCGTTCGATGAAGTTGCCGAATATACCGGTGAGCTCATGGGAAAGCTGACAAATCTCGATGCCGAAAACGAAAAAGGCATCACCATGGCGCACGGAATCATCTATGACGGACTTCTCACAGAAATGATGAGCCAGATCAGTAAAACGATGCTGGCCGAAGCGGATAAAAGAATTACTAAATTATTTAAGAAAAAATAAAAGACCCCCCGAAGGGAGCCTCTCATTAACAGATACATCGTATCAAGACCCCTTCGTCGAGTCAAGCAAAATTATGCAAACACAAGAACGAAGCACGTCCCCGGCTGTTGAAGAGTCATTCTTCTCAGCTATCGGGAACACAAAACCCTACTTCAAGGCGGCATTTGAAGGAGAGCCGGGAACCGGCAAAAGTTGGACTGCCGCATTAGTGGCGATTGGTCTTCACAAGAAGATCAACAGCAAGAAGCCGATTGTGCTTATCGATACCGAGAAAGCGTCGAAATTCTTGGTCCCGTTGTTTAAAGAACACGGAATCGAAGCGATGGTGCGCGAAACGCATTCACTCGCTGACTTAGTCAAAGCAATGAAGCTCTGCTCAGAAGGGTATGCCGACATTATGGTGATCGACAGCATTACTCACATCTGGATGGACTTCCAAGAGGCATACAAGCGAAAGTTGAATCGACAGGTATTCCAGATACAGGACTGGATGTCGATCAAAAGCGAGTGGAACAAATACTTCTCAATTCCGCTCGTGCAGTCGCCTATCCACATTCTTGCAACCGGCCGCGTGTCGGATCGCATGGAGCAGGAAATCAATGAGGACGGACGAAAGGAATTCACTAAGACTGGAGTGAAGATGCAGGCTGAGAAAAACGCCGCATACGAGTTCGATGTCTTGGTGCTCATGGAACGCCACGAGCTCATTCAAAGAAAGAAGCGAGAAGTATGGCGACAGTCCATTGTCCTTAAAGGACGTGGCAATCTCCTCGACGGTGCGGTGTTTAAAAACCCGACCTACGAAGATTTTGCTCCTGCGGTTGAAGCAATCATCAAAGACCCGATAACTGCAAGGCTGAATTATGCCGAGCAGGATGCCGGAGAATTGATCAAGACCGAGCAGGACAAACGCCAGTGGATCAATGAGAAGAAGCGATGGCTGGAAGAAATCGAGGGGTATCTCGTATCGATTTGGCCAAGCTCAAGCGCCGCGGAAAAGAAAAACAAAACCGATGCGTTGGAGTATGCCTTCAATACTCGAAGTTGGTCCGCTATCGAGATGATGACGCCGGAGGTCCTTGAAGACGGCTATGCGCGAGTTAGGGAATTCGCTCAGCAAAAGATTGCCGAGGCAAAAAAAGAACTTCCACCAGAGCTCACACCTGGAGAGAAGTTTGACAAGGAGTTACGAGATTCGAAGGACAACAATCCAAAGAAAGTGGTAACCGAAAAGCCTAAGAAAAGTGGCAAGTAAAAATAATTAGCTTGGCCACTGACTCAGCCCTGATTAAGTGGCATGAGGGCTGAGATCGGGGGCTAAGCCCCGATAGGCCGAGTAAGGGTCGAAAGCTAAAAAAATTGAAGAGAGAACATCGATTCGCGTCGGTGTTTCTCTCTTCATCGAACAATGGATGAAAACAAACACAACTTAATACCGAACAGTTCGCAGATTCCAAACATGATTTTGGATTTTGTTCTTCCTAGAATATCGGAAGCCGAGGCTAGGTGCTTGCTCTACATATGCCGCCGCACTTTTGGGTTCCATAAAGAGGAAGACAACATCAGCTTGTCTCAATTTGAAAACGGAATCAAGACTAGCCAAAACAGACGGCTTGATTTCGGCACAGGATTATCTCGCCCGGCGGTAAATACAGCGATTCAAAATCTCATTAGCGTGGGAGTGATTTTTGTGCAGCAACGGTCCAGGGGAAACCGATACAAACTCAACCTTGATATGGATGTGGATAAAGTGGTTAACGAAATTAACCAGTTAAGAAGGTTAACCAGAAGTGGTAAAGCCTCTTTACCAAAAGTAGTAAAGCAAGTTAACACACAAAAGATAGGGAAAAAAGAGAAATCTAGTTTTAGGGAAAATTTAGATTTTCCTGGGGATAACTTCAAAGACAAGATGAAGGAGATCACGAGGAAGATGACCATTACAAGAACCAATAATTAAACAATGAAAAAAATCCAATTCACCATAAAGGGAAACCAGGAAGACTATGAAGGCAACCCTCTTCCTTATATCCGTGTCGTCGGTCGCGCTCTGTGGTTGCCAAGCGCCAAAAAGTATCATGCCTGGAAAGGATACGTTCGAAAATCCTTCTATGCCGGTTATCCGGAGTACGTAATGTGCGACGGCCAGAGGATCCTGCTTGATGAACAGCCTCTGACCACAAAACCTTCGGAGACGGCTCGTATGGATATCAAGCTCTACTGGATGAACGGCGTGCATGGAGATCCTGACAATATTTTCAAGGGAATCGCCGATGCTTTATTTAAAAACGATAAATTTCTCGACGGCAGCTTCGAATCTCGCCATGCGCCGGATGGAAAAGGTCGAGTCGATGTGACCATCACCGTCGGGAACGAATAACAATTTAATATTTCAAAAATGAATTCACAAAAAATCAAAGAAAAGTTTATCGAGGAGCTTGAAGATCAGATCTGGAGAAAGGAACTCAATATCGCCTTCGACCTCAGCAAGATTCCAGAAATTGAAAAATTACGAGATGACAAGTTCAAAGATCTAGACGGTCTAAATGCCGACTTCAAGCTTATCGATCCTTCCGACACGACCAAACAAACCAGAGTCAAAAGGAAAGAGTTGGAAAATAAAATCGCCGCAGCAGAGGATTTCACCTTAAAGTGCGACGAAACTATTGTGACAGTCCGAGACAACACGAACAAAGAAAGAGAGAGGGTCGATCAGCTGAAAGCCAGAATCAAGTTCGCTCAAGGCTTTAACACGGAGCAATAGCCATGGAATCAATCAAGATAAAACTGAGCGACTTGAGACGGGCAGAATACAATCCTCGCATCATGCCGGACGGCGAAATGGCGGCACTAAAGACGAGTATCAAGACTTTTGGATTTGTAGAGTCAATCGTCGTCAATAACCACGCTTGTGAACGCTGTGGCGACCGTAAAGGCGTCCTGGTTGGCGGTCATCAGCGTACTGCGGCCGTTGAAACGATTATCGAGGCAGGAGGGCAAATTCAGGGCATCGTTGTGGATAATGACGGGGTCCACATTCCGGCCAATATAGTCGATTTGCATATCGAACAGGAAAAACTTCTGAACCTTGCCCTCAACAAGATCAAAGGAAAATGGGATGAGAAAAAGCTGTCGGAAATAATCGTGGAGCTCAAAGAGTCGCCATTTATTCCGGCCTCGGGTTTTCGAGATGACGAAATCAGTAGAATACTCGATCAGACTCTAGAGGATGAAGAACAAGATGATGATGAGAATGATACCGCCAACAAAGAGCCACGGTCCAAACTTGGAGAAATATATGAACTCGGTCCCCACAGACTCATCTGTGGTGATTCGACCGATCCCGAAACGTACAAAAGAATTCTCGGCGAGAACAAAGCCGACATGATATTCACCGATCCGCCCTACAATGTGAATTATAAAAGTCGGGGAGACAAACTGAAGGGAGAAGGAAACGAGTCCATCAAGAACGACAACATGGATGACGATGCGTTCCGAATATTCATCGACAAATCCTTTTATGCCATGCTCATGAATGCAAAAGAGGGTGCATCCTTTTACATCTGTTCCGGCTGGAGTTCGTATTCGCAATTTCTGGAGAGCATGCTCAAGAACGGTTTCCAACACTCGGGAGTGATTATCTGGGTCAAGAATGTGCCGAGCATGGGATGGAATGATTATCGATACAAGCATGAGTGGATCGCCAAAGCTAAAAAACCCGATCCGAAAACCGCGCAGGGAATAATCTACGGCTGGAAAAAAGGCACTCACCAATTCTACGGCGAAAATGAATTCGATGTCTGGGAAATGCCGAGAAAAGCCGTCTCTCGTTATCTTCATCCAACGGAAAAGCCTGACTGGCTGGCAATGCGAGCGCTAAGAAATTCCACAAAACGAGCCGATATAGTTCTCGATCCATTCGGTGGGTCAGGAAGTACAATGGCCGCGGCGGAAAAGGTCGGCCGACGCGCATACATGATCGAACTCGATCCGAAATTCTGTGACGTGATTAGAGATCGTTGGGAGAGAATAAACAAATCAAAGAAATGAGATATTTCAGTTTATTCTCCGGCATCGGAGGATTTGAATTGGGAATTATTAAAGCTTATGTGGAAATCATTAACGGAAACAAGGTCGGAGCGATCGAAAAGGATTCGAAAAAGAATGATGCGAAAGGGCAAAGATTGGAGTCCAAGAAGGGGAAAAGAATTAATGATAAGAACGGACGATCTCTCAAACTGTTTAACCGGAACGATGACAAAAGAGCATTTATTAATTTTGATTCCAGACAAGTGTATGAAAATGTTGTTAGAAAACTTTTACAAGGACAGGTCCCCGAGAATCTACGCAAAAACCTCGCCGACACTCCGATCGGATCGATCGGGCCTGCTTGTGTTGGATACTCCGAAATCGATAAATATGCGATCAAAATATATGAAAAATACTTCAATCACAAAAACTACGGGGATGTTAGGAAAATCGACACCCGAGCGTTGCCGGATTTCGACTTACTCATTGGAGCTTTCCCTTGCCAATCTTTCTCTGTTGCCGGCAAAAGAAAAGGATTTAAAGATACTCGAGGGACATTGTTCTTTGAAATTGCTCGCATTGTTGCTGCCAAAAAACCACGGCTTTTATTCCTTGAAAACGTTAAAGGGCTTCTCTCTCACCGGCAAGGGCGCACCTTTGGAACTATTCTCGCCTCACTGGATGAGCTTGGGTATGACCTCCAATGGGAAGTGCTTAACAGCAAGGATCACGGGGTCCCACAGAATCGGGAGCGAGTGTTTATTGTCGGACATCTTAGAGGCACGCCCAGACCGAAAGTATTTCCTGTCAAAACAGATGACGAAAGGGATCGTGAACAGCATGTTTCGCAGTCGCAAACCACTCGAGGTGTCAGGAATATGTCAGACCTTAAAAGTCGGTGGCGACACACCATGCGTATTAGGAAACTCACGCCGGTAGAGTGCGAACGATTGCAGGGCTTTCCTGATGGTTGGACTGAGGGAGTAAGTGACACTCAAAGGTATAAAACCCTTGGCAATGCCGTAACGGTGAATGCAGTCCAAGCGGTGGCAAAAAAGCTCTTAAATAATGGGTTTTCTAAAAAATAACCCTGAATAACCCTGAATGAAAAAGCTCCCATTACACGAGGAAAAAATAAAGAGAGCGATAAGGGACGCCGTGGTGGTTGATCCTTTGATTTCTGTTGCGAGATTGCAGGACGCTCTTTTTGAAAAGGGATTCAAAACCCCGAACAACACGCCTCTTGATTGGGACTATGTCGCGCGGTTAAGGAAGAAGATTCACCGGCAAGCGATTGAAAATGTGAATCGACAGGAAACGAGCGAGAGAGTGGCGGAATTGAAAGAGAAAAACAGAATCGTTTTTGACCGCCTGGTTCGCATAGCCTACTACACTGATGATATGAAAAAAGAAGGCATGCAGCCACCAAGCTATAAGGATGTGATAGCCGCTTTAACTGCGATGGTAAGACTGGATCTCATGATATTCAACGCCGAACTTGATGCCGGAATATTTGAACGTCACATTGGAACGCTTGAAGTCGAAAAGAGATACAAACCTCTTCCACCGGAACTCAAAGCTCAGATGATGCTCGCATTTAAAAATTGGGGAATCATTCCTCCCGATCAACACGAACAAACACAAGACCATGGAGCAACAGAATACAAGCCAAATTCAAACACTACCACCGCCATCGTGGTGGCAAGACAATAGTTTTTTGGATGATTACGATTCGCGCCGGAAACTGGCTCGAACGCTTAAAGGTTTCTGCTTGGTTTATTTGCCTCACTATCTGAACATTCCACCTGCTGATTTCCACCACGAACTACTTGATACGCTTGGCAACCCAAACGAAAAAATGATTGAGGTCTTGGGATTTCGAGGTAGCGCCAAAAGCACATACGGGTCCCTTGCTCTTCCTTTGTGGGCCGCGTTGGAGTATCCAGATTTGTATCCATTCATCATTCCTACCGCAGATACTGGACTTCAGGCGGCGATAAATATCGCAAACATCAAAACCGAGCTTGAAAGCAATGAACTGATAAAACAGGACTACGGAGTGATCAAAGGAGAGTTTGTTGAAGATTGGACACTTGAAAGCGAAGAAGAATGGCAAGCCAAGAATATGCTTCTCTCCACCGGTGTTCGAATTCTCGCTCGTTCGAGAGGTCAGAAGATTCGAGGTTTGAGACACAAACAGCATAGACCGAAACTCATCATCGTTGACGATCCTGAGGATCTAGAATGGGTTCGCTTGAAAGACAATCGAGACAAAACGGAAAGATGGCTCAGAGGTGAAGTGATTCCGGCAATCGACGAGACGACCGGAAGACTTGTGGTCATTGGCAACCAGCTTCATACCGATGCGCTCATGGCACGTTTAAAGAGAGATAAAGTTTTCAAACACTTGGAATACCCTCTGGTGCGAGCTGACGGAACTTGTTCCTGGAAAGCAAAATATCCTAATGACGCGGCCTTGGAACTTCAGCGCGATAAGGTGGGTGTGAATGCGTACCTGCGAGAGTATCTGCTGAAAGTGGTTCCCGAAGAAGGTGCTGATATTAAAGAAGAATGGATCCATTACTACGATGCCGAACCGCCTGAAATGCAAACGGGACTCAGCGGTACTGGTATCGATTTGGCGATAAGCAAAAAAGAAACTGCGGACTATACCTCAATGGTTTCGGGAACGTCATTCGTCAAAGAAGGTATTCCGAAAATATACATCAAACCTAATCCGATCAACTCAAGACTTTCCTTCCACGAGACGATAGAAACGACCAAAGCAATGTCGGTGGCGAATCCTTTCTCGATATTCTTTGTCGAAAGCGTTGCTTATCAAAAAGCTGCGATAGAAGAAATGGAAAGGGCGTTGTTGCCAGTCATTGCCATGACAGCGGGGTCCGACAAACGCGCGAGACTTCGAGCTGTTGCTGTATACATTCAAAACAGCACGATTGTTTTTCCGAGAAAAGGTTGTGAGGATTTGTTGATTCAGCTTCTTGGTTTCGGTGTTGAAGAACATGACGACTTGGTTGATGCTCTTGTTTATTTAATTCTCGGTCTGGTCCAGCAGGGAATGCAAAACCCTGAAGTGATTGGCCTAATTTAATTATATGAATTTACAAATAAAATTTCAGTCACTAAATCCCGAGTGGCAAAAAACAATAGTTGAGATCATAAATCACGCTGCTCAGCTCGACTTCGGCGAGATAGTAATTACTGTTCAGGAAAAGAGGCCGCTCGTTACGGAATACACAGTAAAGAGAAAACCGGCCAATAGTGAGGACTTTAAAATCACCCTTCTTGGCGACTAGTTATCCCCGCCTAGATCCCTGGCGGGTATTTTTCGTAGGCGGTATACTTTTTGCATCACCACGTTGGTGAGTTTAAATACGACAACTAAATAATAATCGAATCTGAGCGAAAACCGCAGGACTCGTAGACCTTAAATGGTCGCGAGTCCTTTTGTTTATATGAATATTTTAGAAAAAACACTCAATCTCATTGGCCTCACCCGAACGAAAGCGGGTGTTCCACTTGCTTCGGGCATAACCGAAACCGACCCTTTTGTTTTGTGGAGCAAGTCCAGAAAAACATCCATCGAAAAGTCCATGGCGACATACAACTCATGGGCGTATTCGGCCATTCGCGCGATCGCGGAAGAACTGGCAAAAATATCCTTCCGTTTGTTTCAAGTAAACAAAGACGGAGTGCATGAAGAAATATTTGATCACGAACTTCTCGACTTGTTGGACGGCGTCAATCCATTCCAAACTGGATACGAATTGCGATACCTCACAGCTTCGCATTTGGAACTTGTCGGCAATTCATATTGGCTACTTGACGGTGTAGAAAAAGATACCGACAAACCAAAAGCGATATTTCTTCTAAACCCTCGCTATACAAATCCAGTCCCAGCTCCACTTCCTGAATTCATAAAAGGCTACAGCTATTCTATCGACGGCAAGACTGTCACATACAAGCCTGCGCAAATTCTACATATCAAATATCCTGATCCAAACGATCCGTATCAAGGTATCGGAACGGTGCAGGCGATTAACGATTGGATAGATTCGGACAATTACGCATCGGAAGTGAATCTTAATTACTTTAAAAACGGTGCTCGACTCGGTGGACTCCTAAGTTCAGAAAATGCCATCACTGACGCTCAGATGAAAGTTCTCCGAGCATCATTCGAAAACCTATACAAAGGCGCCGGCAATGCATATCGAGTGGCGGTGCTTCCAAAAGGTGTGAAGTATGACGAGGCGTCAAGCAATCCGAAAGACATGGACTTCGCTAACCTTCAGCAGGTAATGCGAGACAAGATCCTTGCAGGTTTCCGAGTGCCAAAAACAATTCTTGGAGGCTCAGAGTCGGAAACTAACAGAGCGACTGCCGAAACATCGAACTACATATTCGCCGCTCGCACGATCAAACCGAAAATGGAAATGATTGTTCAGCAGCTCAATGAGTTTCTTGTCCCTCGATATGGAGACAATCTATATCTTGATTTCGTTGATCCGGTCCCAGAAGACAAAGCGCAAAAAATCGAAGAGATGAAAGCGGCTGTGGCTCTTCAACCCGTGATGAGCGTTAACGAGGCTCGAGAGGAATACTTCGGACTCGATGGAGTGGATAATGGCGAGAGTGTCATGACCGATTTCTCGAAAGTTGCTCTTGGTAAACCGAAACCAAAATCAATAAGTCGCACCGGCAGAAAAAACACCACGGCCGACAAGAAACCTTCAACCCGAGGCGCCAAGAACACAAAAGCCCGAAAGGTAATGGCGGAAGAAATCGCCAAAAGAATCACCGACAGTATCGAAACGAGCAAAAAACAATTTGAAGAAGTGAAACAAAAAGCCCGTAGGAGTATTCAGGATTTGTCTCATGCCGAATACGAAGTTTTGTACAAAGGATTTGTTCTCCGAGTTACACGATACGAAAACTTGCAGCACGAGGCCATCAAAAAATTTAACAGCCAGCAGAAAGCGGTCGTACTCGCCAACCTTGGAAGATTCATAGAAAAGAAAAACTGGAAAATAACTCAGGAAGAAATTTTCAATAAAGAAAACTGGATTGGGACGTTAATCGATTTGTCCAATCCAATCATGAACGATTTGTATGAATCCGAGGGTAAAGAGGCTATGCAACTCTTGGGATCTAGTAATTTCAGAATCACACCAGAAGTTCGCAGGGCGATCGATCGATCGATGGAACTCATGGCTCAAAGCTACAACGACACGACACTCAATCTGCTGAAAGACGCAATCGAAGAAGGGCTAGCCGAAGGAGCGTCACTTCCCGAAATGGAAAGCAAGGTTTCGAACATTTATGCCTTCAGCGACGAGGTTCGCGCCGCTCAAGTTGCTCGCACCGAAACATTCAGGATTGCCAACGATTCAACTAAAGAGGCATGGAAACAAACCGGAGTGGTGAAGACGATCAAGTGGTACACGGCGGCCGACGAGATGGTCTGTCCTTGGTGCGAGAACATGAACGGAAAGGTTATCTCGATTGACGAAAATTTCTACGACAAGGGCGATGTTCACACCGGCGCAGACGGTTCGACTTTGGATATCACATACAGCGATGTTGGAGCGCCGCCACTTCATGTGAGCTGCCGATGTTACAGCCGGCCGGAGGAGATAAGTATCGAAGAATAAAAATTATTAAAAAAATTATGAATAAAAATATGAAAAACGAAGCGACGTTTCAAAAAATAAACAGCGAAATTTTGGAGAAGGTATCCCTGGCGATTTCCTCGAAAGATTTTCAGGATGCGATTGCGAAAACGAAAGCGGCAACCGACTCGGGAACATTCGAAGTCATAATCTCGACGGCCGATGAAGACCGCCAAGGCGAAGTCATCAATCAAAGCGGCTGGGATTTCACAAATTACAAAAACAATCCTGTCGTTCTCTGGGGTCACAACTATTATGACCTGCCGATCGGCGTGACTGACGAGATTTTCACGAACGATAAAGGTCAGACAATCGCCAAAGGTAGATTCGCTCCAGAAGATGCCAATCCTTTCGCCCAGCAAGTTCGCAAACTCTACGACGCAAAAATCGTGAAGACCACTTCCGTCGGTTTTATTGCCCGAGAAATGGAAGGGAACGTGATCACGAAAGCCGAGCTTTTGGAATTCTCCTTCGTACCAGTTCCAGCCAACCCAATGGCTCTCTCTTTGGCAAAAGAACTTAACTTCAATGCATCGGAACTCATGACAAAAGGACTCTTTGTAAAAGCAGAACCTCAAGAAGGGGATCCTTGCTCTACGGAGGAAGGCAAGGAAGGCACGATGCTTCCTGACGGCTCCGGTGCGCTCGTGTGCACGATAAAAGAGGCGAAAGCTGATGCTCCTGTGGATCCTGATGAGGAAGCCGACAAGGAGTTGGTCCAGAAAGTCGGCGCAGAACTTTCGGCGATTCAGTCCGAAACCGACAGCTCGATAATCGCTCATTCAAAGACGATCATCAAGCTCATAAACGCTGAAGAATATTCTGATGAAAACGAAAAGGCAGATAAGACCGCACGAGTGCGACAACTGATGAGTCGCACAAAAATCAAAATAGCCATCAATGGCATGAAAGCCACAATCGCCGCCTTAGAGGAACTGCTCGAGGGTGCCGAAGGGAAGGAACATCTCGATGGAGATGCCCTGAAGAAAAGGTCGAATGCCGCAGGGTCGGAAGTCATCGAAGCTTTGAAAAGCTTTAATGCCAATCGCCAGGTCTTGCGGATGATCAACAACATCACGAGCGAAGCGTTGAGAAAAATCAACGATAACAGCGCTCGTGAACAAAAATAGTATGGATCAAAAACAATTGGAATTGATCAAGAGTCAGCTTCAGACCGCCGTTGAGGAGGTCATGGAGAAGCGTCTCGGCGAAGCTGTATCGCCTCTCGTTGCCAAGGAAACTCGCGCAATCGTAGAGAAGATGCAGATGGAACGAGCGATTTTCGGCAAGGATATGACTGGTCTCTCAGGAGAGCAGAAGTCTCAATTTGTCGACGTCGTTCGCGCTGCCGCTGGACTCAAGGTCAAGGCAAATGAAGCGTTGATCTCCGAACAGGATAACCGTGGCGGTTACCTAGTTTCCAAGGAAGTGGAAGCGGCAATCTTGAGGATTGCTGCCTCTGTCGGTCTTGTGATGAGCCAAGCTCAGAAGTGGCCAATGGGCACGGATGAGAAGGCAATCCCAAGTTACACCGGCGCCTTTCTTGAAGGAGAATTCCTCGGCGTTGATGCTGCTGGCTCTGTTACCGGAATCACATTCGGCGCAGCCAACCTCATCGCCAAGAAATGGCAGCTCGCCTTCGTGGTCGGAAACGATCTCTTGGTTGACGCTGACGTTCAGCTTGCGGATTGGTTGCTTGCTCTTGGTGGCGAAGCTCTCGCCAACATGACGGACAAGCAAGGGCTCGTTGGTTCAGGTGCTCCCTTTGTCGGAGTTCTTAACCATCCTGACGTTACCGTATTCACACTTGCATCCGGCAAAGACACCTTTGCTGAATTCGATGCGGTCATTGATACGGCCGACACAATCGCGCAGGTTGAGGAATCGGTGCTTGACGGTGCTGCGTGGTACATGAACCGCACAGTCTGGGCAAAAATTCGTACGCAAAAGGACACAGCGGGAGCATTCATCTTGCCTCAGGCAGGAGCCGTTTCCGCCGGTGTTCTTGCGAACAACCCAACTGGCGGCGGTATCAAGCCTATGGGAGAGCTCGGTGGCTTTCCTGTCTTCACTTCAAAGCATCTGCCAGCAAACAGCGCGACTGCCGTTTCGACGAAGTACATTGTCTTTGGAAACTTGAAGGCTTTGGCCTTCGGTGAAAAGGGCGAGATGACTGTGTCACAACACGAGTCGGGTACCTTCGGCGGAAAGGAAATTGCGCTTGCCGATCAGAGAGCACTCGTTTACAAGAAACGTGTGGCTTTGGTCGTGGCATTGCCGGCAGCCTTCGTGGTCGTCAAAACCGCAGCCTCATAGTTCTTTCTCTGATTATGTTTCCGCTCTCATTCCGGAGAGCGGAAACATAAATCGGATTTTATCAATTAAGCAATAACAGTATGAGCGATACAAAAACATACAAAGTCTTGCGTCCGATCGGATGGAACGGCGATCGTCTTGAAAAAGGCGCAACCGTTAACCTAACCGACGAGGAAGCAAAGAACATTGGTCCGGATGTGGAGCTCGTCGGCGCTCAAACCGAGCAAATTGATGCCTCGAAAGAGGAATCGACGGGCGAGAACGGATCTGCTCCATCGGAAGATGAAAAGGCTGAAGGATCGTTTGAGAACGACAAGCCCGACGCAGACGCCTCTGCCGATGATGAAGAAGACTCAGAGGAATCATCAGAATAATCCCTTACGAGATCCTCGCTTTTCTTAGAGACGGAATCGTCCGATTCCAACTCAAGTCGAATAGAAAAGGGCTGACAAGCCACAAGGGAAATAAACAAACATATGCGTTCAGTATACGATGCGATCAAAGTGGTGAAGGGCGTAGCTCCGGTTGCTCAGACAGCTGCCGAAGTCCTTTCCGCGGCGATCGATACGATCGGTTACAACAGTGCACTAGTTGAAGTAGAAACAGGCGCCGCAACTGGCACACCCGATTCCTATTCGGTGGCGTGCAAAGTTACGGAATGTGATACATCCGGCGGATCATATGCCGATGTCGCAGGAGCAACCGCGGCACTCGCGGCCGACGGCAAGCATGCGCAGATTCGAGTCGAAGGACTCGGAACTTCGAGAAAGCGTTTCTTGAAGATCAGTCTGACTCCAGCATTTGTCGGTGGCACAACGCCAAAGGCACTTGTTGGAGCAACCGCACTTCTTGGACGAGCGTTCAAGGAGCCGGTGGATAACAGCTCAACATCTGCTTAAATTCCAGCCGCTTCCTCTCACTAGGGTGGGAGGAAGTAACGGGCATTTAAGTCCAAAACATTATGGCAGAATCAATTTTTTCATATGCATTAACCACGGTCGCCAGAGTTAAGACTAGACTCAGTATCGACAGTACAGGCTTCGACACTCTTTTGATGTATTTGATCAATTCGGTTACGGACATGATCGAAAGCGAATGTAATACGTGGTTCAAAGAAACGATTCACAGCAACCAAATCTATTCTGTTGAAAACGGATTCCTGTTGCTTAAACAAGCGCCGGTGTCCGAAGTGACTTCGATTCAGTATAGAGCGGGTATAAAAAGCAATCCTATGTGGACGGAATTTTATCCCGATGACTGGGAACTTCTCGGAAACGGCGCGACTGGAATAATCCAACTGCGCGGGTCGGTCAGTCGGGGGATGAATAATGTCAGGGTCACATACACCGCCGGATACAAAATAAATTTCGCCAATTACGGCGATCACACTACCCACACATTGCCTGCGGATATAACCGATTTGGCGGAGCGAATGGTCGTAAGGCTCTTCAAGAGACGGGATGCGGAAGGCAAGCAAAGAGAAGATTTCAACGGCGGGTCGGTCACTTGGAAAGAAATACTTTCGCCCGAAGATGAAATGACTCTGGCAAGATATCGTCGAACTAATTTTCTCTAACATGGCATCAAACTACCGAGTCGAAATAAAGGGGCTGAAGGATCTGATGTTCGCTTTCAAGAATTATTCGAAGATATCCGAGCCGATCATGCAAAGAGCTGTTGACGCTACCGGTGCTATCTTCGGCAAAAACACCCTGAAAGACAATCCGGTCCCCTGGAGAACGGGAAATTTACTTCAGTCGTTTCGTTTAGAGCGAGGGCGTCTGCTCGCAAGGTGGTTTCCAACTGCTTACTACGCGCCATTCGTTCATGATGGCACGAGGTTCATAAAACCAAATCCGTTCATGCCGAAAATCGTGGCCAAGTCCGAGGCCGAAGTGAACAAAGTGTTTCGAGAAGCCCAGGACATGATCAACAGAGAAATCGCAAAATCCACAAATTATTAATATGACAGCAATCACTTCAACAATTAAAAATGCGATTAAGGCGAAACTCAATGCGCTCTGTCCCTCGACTTTGAAGACCGTGATCGTCGACGATTTCAACACCAATCCGAACCTTGAAAACATTCCGCACTTTCCGGCGGCAATTCTAAACTCTCCTTCGACTCAAAGCGAACGGGACACAAACCGAGAAAATCTGCGAACTCATATATTTGAAATTCTGATTATTCAAAAAGGAGAAAACATAACCGGCGCAAATGATATCGAAGAAATGCGGGAAACCATACTCAACGCTTTCGACAATGATGGCACGCTTGGTGGAGCGGCCAACGGATCGGTTGATCCCGCGAGTTCCAACCCTCAGTCGATAACTTCCGGCGATAAAACCTACATCGTGTTCACGGTGACGCTTAAGGCAAGAGCATTATTCAACTTAACCTAATAATTATGCAAATAAACAACAAAAACAAAATGATGGGCGAGACGGACGCAAAGAATAAATCCGAAAAGGAAGATTTCTTTTTTGCCGGCGGTCTTGAATATTTGCCTCAGACCATTAAGGCCGAAAGCCGGGAGGAAGCCGAAAGGGTATGGCTTGAGACAAGAAAAAAGTCGCAGCGAAACATTACAAAATAATTAATAAAAATATATGTCAAAAGGAATTGGAAGATTAATACAGTTCGGAATCGCAAAAGAAACGGTGCGAGGCACGCCTGAGGCGGCCGCATCCTACTGGATTCCGTTCTCAGAGCTCGATTTTAACGAGAAATACAATCTTGTTAACGACGAACAGTCTCGAGGGGTTATCGAAGATACGGTTGGACAAAGCAAGTCAAAGGAATGGTCAGAAGGATCGGTAAAGGCCCCCATTGCCGATAAACACTTTCCGCTGATTTTGTTTTCTGTTCTCGGCTCGCTTTCAACGGGCGATAACGCCGACTCTGATGCAACAGTAAAGGATCACACCATAACGGTGGCTCAAAGCTCGCAGCACCAAGCACTCAGTCTCTTTGTTGATGATCCGCTGGCGGCTCAAGACTACAAGCACGGAAATGGTTCGATTTCATCGCTTGAAATTCATTATGAGCTGAACCGATTTCTTGACTACACGCTTGGTCTCAAGGCGAAGAAGGGAGAATCGGCCGTTCTTACACCATCCTCGACCTCCGAAAACAGGTTCCTGCCCCAGCATCTCACTTTCAAACTCGCCACAAGCTACAGCGGCCTGACCGCAGCCTCTGCGATGAATATTCGGTCTCTGAGTTTAAAGATTGACCACAATCTTGAAGACGATGACGTCCTGGGCAGTGCAGCTCCGGCCGATTTCCTGAACAAGCAGTTCAGTATTGAGGGAACACTTGAAGCAACCTGGAATAACGAGACGGATTTCAAGACATCGGCACTTGCCACGACTCCAAAGGCCATGCGCATAGATCTTATAAACAACGATGTCACGATTGGAAACTCCGCTCATCCGGAGATCAGGATCGACCTCGCCAAAGTTATCTTCAAGGAAATCACTCGACCAGTAAAGATCAACGATATCGTTCGCCAGACTTTGTCGTTCAAGGCTCATTACAGCCTTACTGATTCGCTGATGATTTCGGCGCTGGCCACGAACACGGTCGCCTCTTATTAATCAAAAAATATTTAATCAATTCATATGGAAAGAGAAACAATCAAATTGAAAACACCTCAAGATAAAGAACTTGTCATCAAAAGTTACATGACGGCAAAAGAGAGAAACGAAATCAAGCGCACTTTTCTCGAGGGCGTGAAGATCGATCCCAATCAAACAACACAGGAAGCCGAAGCGATTCGCATGAAGGAGCTTGATGCCAGCATCATGCTGCAGGCGGAAAGAAAGACGATCGAACAGTTGGTCATTTCGTACGATGGTAAAGCCGAAAAGATTCTTGAGAGACTCGATGAATCCAGACCGGAAGAATATGACTTCGTCGTGACGGAGCTTAATAAAGTCACAAAAGGAAATTTTCCGCAGGCGAAGTAGCGTACGAGTGGGAGAAATACTTCGCCGGAGTGCCCGCGACTCTCACGGCAGAAATGGCGGCCGCGGTGGTGTGTAGAGAGATGAAATGGACGCTTAAAGAATACGAATCCCAGCCTTCGACGTTCATAGACACTTTGGTCGAAATGTTGAAAGCGGAAAGCAGAGAAATTCAAAGAAAAAACAAAAAATCATGGCCGAATCAATAAGCAAACTGGAAATATTGGTACAGCTTCGGGATGAGGCAAGCACAGCCATCCGAAGTATGAGTAACAGCCTGTCAGATCTTGGCGGGCAGTTTGGATTTACCGGCGATAAAGTCGGGGCGTTAAGCGGTGTACTTCAAACGATCGGATCCGGCGCAATTATCAAAGGCGCGATAAACGCTTTCGCCGAAGCCGAGGTTCAGATGGCGAGATTCGATACGATTCTGAAAACTCTTCCTTCCAATTTGCAGGCTCTAAAAGGACAGATTCTCCAGGTTGCCGATGAGGCTCTCGTTAAGTACGGATTCGATAATGAGCAAGCCGCCGTGAGCATCGCAAGGCTCCTTCAGGCCACTCACGACGGGCCGTTTTCTTTCCAGGCCTTTTCTGCGGCCATGGATCTGGCTAGATTCAAGGGGATAAGCCTAGAAGACGCCACACAAGCCCTAATTTTGGCTTTTCAGGGCAATGCAAGGCTCTTAAAGCAGTTTGGTATCGAAGTCGACGATCACGCCTCAAAAGAGACAATTCTGGCCGCCATTATGCAAACGGTCGGCGGTCAGGCTCAGGCGTATTCGGAGACATTAAAGGGTCAGCTTGCGATTACTAAACAGCTCGGTGGCGAGGGATCCGAAGCTCTCGGAAAGGTGTATGCGCCGGCAATAGAAATGGTCACTAGCGGAATAAAGGATTGGGTTATGTCTCAGGGAGGTATCAACAATCTCCTTGAAAATCACAAAAATCTTCTCATCGCCGTGGCATCGATCCTTGTCGCTTTGTTTGTCGCCGGAATAATCGTCGCGGTTGCCGCAGCTCTCACCTTTCTCGGTCCTCTCGGATTAATCATCGCAGCTATAGCTGCGCTCGGTAGCGTGATCATCTTTTTCTACACGCTTTGGAAAACCCAATGGGAAAACGTCAAAAGCGTTTTCTTTACCGTCTGGAATGCTATAAAAGATTTCTTTGCATCCCTATGGGACGGAATTTTGAATGTTTTCAACGCCGCCATTCAGAAAATTAAAGATGCAATCAGCTCTATTGTCAGCGCATACAATGCGGCGGTTGCTGTCGTGAGTGCTCCGATCAAAGCCGCGACCGGTGCCGTAAAAAGTGTGGTTTCTAAATTCGCCGATGGTGGAATAGTCACGGGTCCAACGCTCGGGCTTGTCGGAGAAGCTGGTCCCGAAGCAATTATTCCCCTCAGCCAGTTAGGGTCGGCCGGTGGTGGAGTAGTGATAAATCTTCAGGGCGATTTTTATACATCGACTGAAGTGGCTGAAACATTTGGCAATGAGCTTGCCCGAATTATTAAAAATCAAATTAATCTCGGCGGAATTAGAGCCTAAATTTCATGTCACTGGTACTCAAAATAAACAATGTAGACAGAACGAACCATGTGAAATGGGATACGCTGACGAAAACAGACGTTCTTTCAAAAGAAGTTGACCGTTTGGAATTCCAAATTTTGAAGACACCGGCCAAGACCATTCCGAACGTAAACGATGAGGTGATGCTCGAAGAAAACTCAGTGAAAATCTTCGGCGGCGTGATCACTGAACGGAATGAAGTGATCAAAGGAGGTCTGCTCATTGCGTACGAAATAAGATGCAAGGACTACTCGCAATATCTAGACAGAAAAGTGGTCGTCAAAAGCTATGCGAACCTGAGCGCTCGAGCAATCGTTCTCGATCTCATTTCAACTTACACGTCCGGTTTTACCACCGTCAGCGTTCCAGCGGTCACGCCGACCGTAGGCTCAATAAAATTCAATTATGAACAGGTGACCAGATGTCTCACGCAGCTAGCCGATCAGATAGGCTGGGACTGGTATGTTGACCACGACAAGGATATTCACTTCTTTGATAGCGAAAGCTCGTCTGCCCCCTTTGAGCTGACGGACGATGGAGATACATTCGAATGGGACTCTTTGGAGGTAAATAAAACAATTACGCAAATTAAAAATTCCGTATTCGTTCGAGGCGGAGAGTACAAAAAAACGATCTCGGAAGGCAACGCGCAAGATATATTCGTTGCTGACGGGGTGCAAAGAGTTTTTCCTCTTTCTTATAAATACGACAACATCACAGTCAAAGACAACACAACTGTCAACACGATCGGCACTGACCAGCAAACTGATCCGACCTCAGTGGATATTCTCTACAACTTCAATGAAAAATTCATCAAATACAGCGCTGCGCCGGCAAGCGGCCATACGATCAAAGTATTCGGCGATGCGTATATCCCAATCATCGCCCAAGTCCGTGATCAGATCAGCATCTCGACTTATGGAGAGTACCAGGCGGCTGTCGTCGATAAAAGTATCACCTCGATAAACGAGGCTCAGACAAGGGCACAAACAGAACTTAAAAAGTATTCCGAAAGCGTCTATGAGGCCGCATTTAAAACAACCCGAACAGGGCTGAAAGTCGGCCAGAAAATCCGGGTAAACAGCGTTCTCAGAAGTATCGATAAATTCTTCAAGATCAACAAGATAATCGGAAAAGTCAGGGATGGCAATTCAATGATATACAGCGTATTCCTGATCGCATCCGGTCAAGTTTCATTCACCGACATAATGGTCGATCTGTTAAGCAAAGATAAAAAGAATATCATCATCGCTTCAAATGAAGTCCTGCAGAGACTCGAGTTGTTCTCGGAATCTGCCAGCGTAACCGACAGCGTGTCAGGTTCAAAATCGGCCGGTCCCTACAAATGGGGTCCCGATCCTAACGCCCTAAAATGGGGACTTGGAACATGGGGATAAATAAATATTTATGAAAAAAGAAAACATGCAATCAACAGGACGAATTCGAGTGATCACTACTAAAGCTGGCACGAAAGAAGTGCTGAGGGTCAGTGAGTGGACTTCGAATCTCATCATGCTCGGAGCCAACACGGGAAAAACTATAATCCTACAGCGTCTGATCGGCATAAACACATACTCTCTTAATCTTAATCACGCGGATATGGGGACAGGCTCTACCGCTCCTTCTGCAGGTGATATCGCTCTTCAAACTCCAGTTGCTCGAGCTGCAGTAGCGAGCGGAGCGATGTCGGGAAATGTGGCAACACTGCAATTCTTCTTTGCAGATGCCAATCTTGCTAATGGTACTTACAGGGAATTCGGTTCATTCATTGATGGAACGGGTACGGTGAGTACGGGAAAAATCTTCAATCACGCACTGTTCGGAGTGCCTTATGTCAAAGCATCTGGTGAAGATACAACTATTGAAATGCAAGTAACCATCACATAATTTATGGCAATCGAATCGGGACAAACAGCATTAGCTTCAGACTTCGTCGCTTCAACCGCAGGGGCGAGTGATGCTGGGCGCGTACCGAAATTAAATGCCAGCGGACTTCTCGATAACAGTTTTCTCGGACTAACCGGAATGATCGTCCCAAGCATGAGTCGGATTATTCCTACTGGTTGGCTTTTGTGCGATGGACAAGCAGTATCGCGTGCAACCTATGCCATTTTGTTTGCTTCTCTTTGCCCATCGGCAACGTTTACGGTCTCCATCGCTTCTCCCGCTGTTTTTACATCCAGCAATCACATCTTGGTTGCCGGAGATAGAATTCGCCTCACTACCTCGGGATTATTGCCTACAGGGCTGGCAACGAATACCGATTTTTACGTGATTGCATCCAGTCTTACTGCAAACTCGTTTCAAATTTCAGCAACTCGAGGAGGAGTGGCAATCAATACATCAGGATCTCAGTCCGGTACCCACACATGGCAAGTGTTTAATTCCGGCGTGGGCGATGGATCAACAACTTTCAATCTCCCGAACTTAAAGGGCCGCACTGTGTTCGGTTTCGATGTGAGTGATGCAAATTTTAGCAATCTCGATTCTCCAAACACATACGTCGGGGAAAAGACTCATCAGTTAACAGTCTCTGAATTGGCTGCCCACACACACCAACTTCAGTTTTTTGGAAGTAACAACGGGTCTGGATCACAATACGGCCAAGATCTCCCCGTCAGCTCTCGTAGCTTAGATGGTTATTGGCAAAACGTAACAGCATCGAGATACAGAAATGCCAACGGCGGAAGTGATGCCGCCCACAACAACATTCCTCCATATAAAGTAGTGAATTTTATAATCCGAATATAACTATGGCGATTCAATCAGGACAAACAGCACTGGCCTCAGACTTCGTTGTTTCAACAACAGGTGTATCTGATGCCGGCAAAGCACCAAAACTAAACGCCAGTGGAAAACTGGATGGATCATTTATAAATGATTCTTTTGGCGGAGCCGGCGATGGCTCGGACGGTGATGTGGTGATTTCGTCTCCGACAACTCTCACCAGAGATATGTACTACAACAATCTTACGGTGAATGAAACTCTCACAACCGGAGGTTTTATGATTCGAGTAAAAGGCACGCTTTCTGGCAATGGGTCTATAAAATATACCGATGGGGGAAACGGAGGTACTGGCGGAAATGGAAGTAGCGGAGGCGGGGCTGTTGCTGGAGGTGGAGGTGGCGCAGGCGGTACAGCCATTTCAACGGGCAGATTTTTGAATATTGCCGGACAGGTCGGAGCAAGTGGAGGCAATGGCGCTCCAAACGCTGGTGGAAATGGAAGTAATGGAACTAACTCAACCAAGTCGGCCGGGGTTAATGGAGCTGCTGGCGGAGCCGGTGGTCATGGTTCTTGTTACAACAACGGTAGTGTAGCGGCTGCTGGTCCTGCCGGAAGTGCCGGTGTTGCATCAAAAGCAATAACTCCCGGGCGTCTTATCTCGATTCTTCTTCTTGGCAACGATTTACTCCTCAATGGTTCTCAAGGGTCTTATGACGGCTCAGCAGGATCGGGATCTGGTGGGGGAGGCGGAGGAGGAAATTCAGCTGGTGGAAATAACGGCGGTGGAGGCGGTGGAGGCGGTTCGGGGGCTTCGGGAGGATTGGTGTTTATCATCGCAAAAATATGGGCTGGCACATTTACGATCCGAGCTATAGGCGGTAACGGAGGCAATGGAGGAACTGGCGGTACTGGTTCTTCGGGAGGACAAGGGTCCGCAGGTGGAGGCGGTGGTGGTGGCGGCGGTGGTTCTGGTGGAGCCTCAATCGTAGTCTACACAACGAAGACGTGGACTGGCAGCTATGTCCTCTCTGGTGGTTCAGGAGGTCTGGCTGGTAATGGTGGTGGCTCGGGGTCAGCAAACGGAAATCCTGGAGCGGCCGGAGCAACGGGGATCAGTTATGAAATTCAGTCTTCGGTTTTGTATTAAAAATATGTCGATTATTAATAATTCCCTAACATAAAATCACATGGCTATCCAATCAGGACAACAGGCTCTCGCATCGGATTTTGTTTCAGTTTCTTCTGGAGCGGGAGATGCGGCGAAAGCGCCCAAATTGAATGAAAGCGGAAAATTGTCTCCGACTTTTCTTCCCTTCGGAGGAGATGGCTCAGATGGGGAATTGAACATTATTTCCGGCGTTACCACAATCGATCTCGGCGGGCAGGCTTTTGTGGTAAAAAACTATACCTCTATCTTAATCACAGGTTCGGGAAAGCTCGCATTCACGAATCCTAATGCCTACGGGACAACGATAATATTAAGGTCCCAAGGCAATGTAACTCTTACTTCTTCGCAAGCACCGATGATCGACGCAGGCGGAATCGGCGCCTTAGGAGGCAATGGAGTAAGCGCTGGGAGTTCTTACGTGGGCGGCAATGTGGGCAATGCCGGCATCGGTCTCGATATCTTTCGGACAAATGGTGGTGGCAAGGGCTCAAGTGGAAATTCCGACAACGGGCCAGGTGGTCCTATTCCGACGGCGATCACGCCCTCTGCGCTTCAGTTTAATCAGTCGCCCTTATCGCAGAAGTATCCTCACTCTTTTGTTGGAGCGGGCGCAGGTTCGGGTGGTGCCTACCAAGGGAGCTCCGGAGCGGGCGGACGCGGCGGAGGCTGCGTGATTATTGAATGCGGAGGTGCTTGGAATTTCACTACAGCGAACGGTATTTCAGTCGCTGGTCGGACGGGCAACAATGGTTCAGGAACTGTGGCTGGCGGTGGAGGCGGAGGAGGCGGTGGTTTCTTTCTTGCCCTTTATAAATCTGTCCTTGCCAATACTGGTACGGTAACGGTCGCTGGCGGATTAGGCGGAAGCGGTAACGCTAGTGGTCAAGCTTTTGGCGGATCTGGAGGGGGAAGTGCTACGAACGCGGGAGTGAGTGCTACGAGCGGATCCGTGGGAGGAGCCGGCGGTGCAGGGTTATCGTTTATTGGGAAATATGTCGAATAAATAATTTTATTACCATGGAAAAAAATGAAACATTTAGAAAATTTCTATACAACCAAGTCGCTCTTCTTGCCGGCGTCGCTGGTGTGCTATTCGGAATATTTAATATGCTCCAAGCCCCTAAGACAGACATCAAAGTTATCGAGACGTTGAATACAATCCGAGACAACCATATTCATACGATTGAAGAAAATCTCAAGCGCATGGAAGATTCAAACTCCAAAGATTCTCAGGAGTTTAGGGATCGTCTGACGAAAATCGAGACGCTTCTAAACGAAAGATTACCCGCTAATAAAAATTAATTTATGGAACCAATATATCAAGGTGCATTATTAGATAATCGTTCCGAAACGGAGCAGTTGAATGATTATAAATTCGAGGAGATTGTTTCTTCAGCGGCTCCTGTGGCTTGGAAAGAAAAGAATGAAAGTTTATGGCGAAAATTTCCGATTTTTGATCAGGGGCAGTCGGGATCCTGCGTGGCTCAGACTATGGCAAAACTTCTCGGTATTCTCTACTGGCTGGCAAACGGAATATATGTCCATTTTTCTGCAACCCATATCTATCAGCGTCGCATAAACAAACCGGAAAGCGGTATGGGTGGGGATGATGTGTTTAAAATTGCCAGCGAAGGGGTAACGCTTGAGGAATTGGTACCGAGCCAAAAGATGAGTGATACACAGATGGATGCGGTTGTCATTCCCGAATACAAAAAGAAAGTAGGCGAGATATTCAAGATCTCAAAAAATTGGATTACGCTACCGATAAAAGATATCGAAACTGTGGCCTCTGTTATGCAGCAGACAGGCAAGGGAATCATGCTCTGGTTTTATTTCAAATACGACGAATGGGACAAGGATCCGAACGTCAGCTACGCCGACTTGATGCTCGGGGCGCCGACAACATGCCGCCACTCGGTAACTGGGGTTGATTTTACCCTCTATAAGGGTAAAAAAGCGGTCGTGATCGATGATTCGTGGGGTCCCAATGCCGGGAACGGTTCCGGTCAGCGTGTCATCAATGAAGATTTCTTCAAGGCTCGCAATTGGGTCGCTAGGTATCCGATGAATTTTCAATTTTCCGAAGGGGCTGATCCCAATAAGCCGATATATGTCTTCAAAAACGATCTAAAATTCTCGGCGATAGTCTTCTACGGAAATCCTGATGTGGTGGCCCTACAAAATTGCCTGAAGTTTCTTGGATTGTTTCCGGTCAACACGGAAAGCACCGGTTACTTCGGGTCGATCACCAAAAATGGAGTAAAGGATTTTCAAAAAAAGTTCGGGCTAGTCCAAGATGGTGTTGTTGGTGCGGCCACAAGGTCGAAATTAAACGAATTATTCAAATAACAAAAAATTATATGAGCAAAATATACACATCGGCGAGTAAAATGGTCTTTATTCTTATGGCGGTTGCAACGATCGCTGGAATGTTCATGGGCAAAATTGACCCGAAAGATTTTCTGACATTGGCATCGATGGCTTTCGCTTTTTACTTTGCCAATAAAGGTGATAGCGCTCAGCCGTTTGTAGGGAAATAAAGTTTGCCATTACGCCATACTCGTGTATTCTATGCCATAGATTGAAATCACGAATAGAAAGGAGATTTTGGTATGATCACAATACATAAACTGGTTCCACCGGAAAATCAAACGCTATTTAAACGCTTCCCAGAACTCAATGAAATATGGGAGGTTCCCGCATTGCAAAAGAACGCCCGCGAAAGTTACGAAAGATACGGGAGTGTAAACTACAAGAGAGAGAAGCCCGGCGAAATTTTCTCAATCGACAAAGACGGCAGAGCCATCGGCATCATAGGCTGGTTTGAATACGGCGAATTTCCCGATGTGCTTCGTCTTCGCTATTACGGAATAGTTCCGAGCGAAAGAAAGAACAAGCATGGCGAAGAAGCCATGAAACTCTTCCTTCAGCACCTTTCAACAGCGGCTCCGCATCAGTATGAGTGGTTGGCAGAAAGCGTTACTCTCGGCAGGGAAGTTGCTCAGAGGGTCATTGCTCACTTCAAGGGTATGGGTTTCGTCGAGTTTGACGATCCGAACTACGGTAGTAACGCTGGTTGCGGGAAGACGCAAAGCCTGAGAGTCAGAATCCCTGGAAGATAATTGAGGCCGGAAGTCTATAAAACTTCCGGCCTTTTTCATTGCTGGACTTCCTTGCCTTATTACAGTATGTTCGTTTGTGCCTGGAAATACGTCAGTAAGAGAAGGGGTTTCTAGGGCTTTAGTAAAATTCTTAAAAGTGATAAAATATCATCGATGACTACCAAACAAGCTATAAAAGAAATTCAAAAAAATTTTGATATAAATGCAATTTTTGCACATAGGGTATATCAGCTTGCTGACAAATCGAATCTGCTTGAAGATGCGGCGAGAATTATTGCAGAAAAGCCGAAGCCATTTGTAAAGTGGGTGGGCGGTAAAAGACAGCTGCTTACCCAATTCAGAAAGCTTAATTTATATCCACCAGAGAGATTTGATGTAAAGACCGGTAGATATTTTGAGCCATTTGTTGGAGGTGGTGCTGTATTTTTTGACCTCCTTCCAGAATGTGGATATCTTTCAGACCTGAATAAGGAGCTTGTGACTACCTATAATGTTATAAAAAACGATGTTGAAGCATTGATAAACTCTCTTAAAAAACATAAGACTGATAAAGAGTACTTTCTCAATATTCGTGCTCAAAACCCAAATACACTAAACGACCTCAGTGTTGCCTCGCGTTTTATATTTTTGAACCGAACCTGCTTTAATGGCATGTATCGAGTGAATAGCAAAGGTGGCTTTAATGTTCCTTATGGTAAATACAGTAATCCTTTGATTTGTGATGTTGAAAATTTAAGAAAAGTTTCTAAGGCTCTACAAAATATTGAAATTAAACATCAAGACTACAAAGAGATTCTAAAAAAAGCGAAAAAAGGCGATTTTGTTTATTTTGATCCTCCATACTACCCGATAAGCAAAACAGCATCATTTACTTCGTACACGGCTGAATCTTTTCTGGATAAAGAGCAAGCAGAATTACGAGATACTGTCCTAGAGCTCGATAAGCGAGGATGTTATGTTATGCTTTCAAACTCTGATACACCTTTCATAAATGACATATATTCGGGATTAAAGGGAATCCGTATCAGCAAGGTGGAGGCTGGACGAGCAATCAACTCGAACGGATCGGGGAGAGGGAAAATCACCGAAGTCTTAGTAACAAACTATTAATATTATTTATGAACAAAGATTTTAATAAGCTCATCACAACTTTTAAAAGTTCAATCAA
>JACCDM010611429.1_pt1 | contig 27127 bp, 25 predicted proteins | sample 7445851 | NCBI WGS metagenome assembly JACCDM01 (sample SAMN15323438, study PRJNA562643) | freshwater metagenome | isolation source: river surface water | place: USA:Blue River Watershed | collected 2017-08-16
GTTCGACATAGGCGCGCGTAAGAGCAGCTCCTCCCAGTACAACTGGCCATTTATCTGAAAGACCGCGAGAAGTGATCTCTTCCAGATTCTCTTTCATAATGACGGTTGATTTCACAAGAAGACCGGACATGCCAATAGCATCGACATCGTTTTCAAGCGCTGCATCAATAATCTGATTAATTGTCTGCTTAATTCCGATATTGACTACCTGATATCCATTATTAGAAAGGATGATGTCGACCAAGTTCTTGCCGATGTCGTGGACATCTCCCTTAACTGTGGCAAGAAGCATGCGCCCACGGCCTGCATCGCCAGTCTTCTCCATATGTGGCTCAAGATAGGCAACTGCAGATTTCATCACTTCGGCGCTCTGAAGAACGAATGGAAGTTGCATCTCACCTTTACCAAAAAGCTCTCCCACAACCTTCATACCTTCAAGGAGATGCTCGTTAATGATCGCAAGAGGGGTAATACCTTCGGCCATTGCGGTATCAAGGTCTTCATTGAGTCCCACTTTTTCGCCGTCAATGATTCGTCGCTCCAAACGTTGACGAAGTGGAAGCGCTGCTAATTCGGAGGCGCGAATATTACGAGAGGCTGCTAGTTCGACACCTTCGAAGAGTTGTAAGAATTCTTGCAGTGGATCGTAAGTGCAATTTTCCCCCTCATAAGTGCGGCGATCGTAGATGAGGTCGAGAGCCACTTCTTTCTGACGATCTTCGATGCGTGCCATGGGCATAATCTTTGATGGGTGAACAATCGCTGAATCAAGCCCTGCCTGAACACACTCGTGGAGAAATACAGAGTTCAGAACAACGCGCGCAGCTGGATTGAGTCCGAAAGAAACATTGCTGACGCCCAGGGTGGTCTGCACACCAGGGAATTCGGTTTTGAGTGTCTTAATCGCACTTATGGTTTCGATTCCGTCACGACGAGTTTCTTCTTGTCCAGTTGCGATTGGGAATGTAAGAGTGTCAATCAGAATATCTCCAACGTTCATTCCCCAGTTATCTGTTAAATCTAGGATTAATCGACGGGCAACGCGTAACTTCCATTCAGCAGTACGAGCCTGTCCTTCTTCATCAATGGTGAGTGCGACAACTGAAGCGCCATGCTCCTTTACTAAAGGCATGATGCGTGCAAAACGAGATGTTGGCCCATCGCCATCCTCGTAATTGACTGAGTTGATTACACATCGACCACCAAGTGCCTCAAGGCCAGCTTTGAGAACTGCAGGTTCTGTTGAGTCGAGAACAATGGGAAGTGTTGAAGCTGTTGCAAAACGTGAAGCAATTTCAAACATATCCCGAGCACCATCGCGTCCTACATAGTCGACAGATAAATCGAGCATATGTGCGCCATCGCGAATTTGATCGCGAGCGATTTCTACGCAGGTTGCCCAATCTTCGGCAACTAACGCATCACGAAAGGCGCGTGAACCATTGGCGTTGGTACGTTCACCGATTGCCAGATATGTCTTATCTTGTCTGAAAGGAACATATTGATAGAGCGAAGATGCACCAGGGTCGAGTTCTGGAGTTCGGCTCTTTACGGAGTGCCGATCAAGTCGAGCGACAACGGCTTGTAAATGAGCTGGAGTTGTTCCGCAACATCCACCAATGAGAGAAATTCCATAGTCGTTGACGAAGGTTTCAAGCGCAGTCGCAAGTTCTTCGGGTCCAAGTGGATACTCCGCTCCTTTGGCTCCGAGGATCGGAAGCCCAGCATTAGGCATCACTGATATTGCACAGTTGGCATTTTTGGAGAGATAACGAAGATGCTCAGACATTTCTGCCGGCCCTGTCGCACAGTTCAATCCAATCAAATCGATATTCAAAGGCTCGAGTGCATTGAGCGCTGCGCCGATTTCAGATCCAAGCAACATCGTCCCGGTAGTTTCAACAGTTACTTGTGCAATCACCATTACATCCCGATTGGATTCAGTAACCGCTTGGCGAGCTCCGTTCACAGCTGCCTTAGCCTGCAATAAATCTTGAGTGGTCTCGATCAGCAGCGCATCGCAACCCGAATCGACAAGCCCTTTTGATGCGGTGTAGTAAGCATCTTTGAGGAATGAATATGTTGTATGTCCAAGACTAGGAAGTTTCGTGCCAGGTCCTAAGGAACCAAGTACAAATCGAGGTTTCTCTGGAGTGCTGCAAGCATCAGCGGCCTCGCGAGCAATCTTTCCGCCTGCAAAAGCCAATTCGTAAATACGATCTTCAATGCCGTATTCAGCTAAGTTCGCCCAGTTGGCGCCAAATGTATTTGTCTCAATCGCATCTACGCCTACTGCGAGGTAGGCATCATGCACAGAACGGACCAAGTCCGGCCGGGTGATATTGAGAATTTCGTTGCAGCCTTCGTGGTTCTGAAAATCTTCAAGCGTTGGATCGGCTGCTTGGAGCATGGTGCCCATTGCTCCATCGGCAATGACAGTTCGGTTAGCCAGGGCACGACGTAAGAGACCTTCGGCTACAGCTGGTGGTCTCTTCTCGCTCGTCACGGCGCTGAGGTTACCGTAAGGTGTCGATGTGGAGATTCATCAAATTCCGGCTCTTCGTTCACCTGTAATGGTCATTGCCTTCTCAGGGTGGAACGATGCAGGCGAGGCGGCTACTGGCGCAGCATCGCATTTACTAGCGTCATGGACCGATCCAGCAACGGATGTGGTCCCGGAATTGATTGCCGATGTTGATCCAGAAGACTTCTATGACTTTCAAGTAAATCGCCCAATGGTCAACGTTGATGACTCAAGTATCCGAAGCCTCACCTGGCCTGGCACGCAAGTTTTTGGGTTACGAACTCCAGTTGTCGAACATGATTTTGTTATTGTCCGCGGAGTTGAACCGTCAATGAAATGGAAAACATTCGCATCAGACATTCTCGATCTTGCAGATGATCTTGAAGTCGATATGGTGATCACTCTTGGATCTATGTTGGCAGATACTCCGCACACGCGACCAATTACGGTCAGTGGTAGCGGCGCTCATCCCGATATCGCGCGACGACTTGGCGTTGAAATCAGTAAGTACGAAGGCCCAACGGGAATACTCGGAGTGATTCAAGATGCCTGTGTTCGTCGCGGTATTGATGCAATCTCACTCTGGGCTGCTATCCCGCATTACGCATCTAGCTCTCCTTCACCTAAGGCCACTCTCGCACTCATCAACGCGCTAGAAGATTTCCTCGAAGTTTCACTGCCACAAGGCGACCTACCTGAAGAATCATCTTCATGGGAAGACGAAGTAACTGAGATGGCAAAAGAAGATTCAGATGTTGCAGAATATGTGAAGGCTCTTGAAGAGAGTAAAGATTCTTCAGAGCTACCTGAGGCAACTGGTGAATCTATTGCGCGCGAATTGGAACGCTTTCTGCGCAGGCAGAGCGAGAATTAAAGCGCGATTCCCAAGAGAGTATCGAGAGCTCTTCCGAGTTCACCGGCTACTCCCCCCGTCTTACCTAAATCTGTCTCCTTCATCCAGGTACGAATCGCAGAGATCGCACGAGGTGTGTCCAGATTTTTAGAAAGCGATTCAATAATTTCTTGGATGACCGAATCCGTTGGGGCAACTTCCATACGCGCTAGGCAGAGTTGCAACTCCTCAATCTCCTTTTCAGCGATCTGAATAATTTCATCACTCCACATGAGGTCATCGGCATAGTGATGCCCCATTAGTGCCCAACGAATCGCTGCTGGGTTCACACCGGATGCAATTAATGTGGAGACAAAAACTAAGTTGCCGAGTGATTTACTCATCTTCTCGCCGTTGAGCCCAATCATTCCTGCATGTACATACGTGCGAGCAAATTTCTGATTTCTCATTGATCGGCTCTGCGCCGCCGACATTTCATGATGAGGGAATATCAGGTCATTTCCGCCTCCCTGAATATCTATCGCGTACTCATCTGAGGCGGCTGGAGTGAGATAGTGCAATGCAATGGCGCAACATTCAATATGCCAACCTGGTCGTCCAGAACCAAAGGGACTTGGCCATCCAGGTTCTCCATCGCGCTGGGCTAACCAGACCAGAGCATCGAGCGGATCTTCCTTGCCAGGCTTCTTGGGATCGCCGCCGCGTTCAGCAAAGATTTCTAGCATCTTCTCTTGTGAATAATGCGAACGTTGACCGAATTCCGAATCTGAGTGAACGCGGTAGTAGATGTCCGAGCCAACCTCGTATGTTGTTCCGGCGGCCTTCAAACTCTGCACGGCATCCACAACTAGTGGCATCGCCTCAACTACTCCGACATAATTTTTTGGAGGGATGACGTGAAGATCGGTCATATCCCCTTTGAAGAGATCAATCTGTGATTGAGCCAGTACCTGCCAATCAACTCCATCGCGCGTTGCACGTTCGAGTAGAGGGTCGTCGATATCTGTAATGTTTTGAACGAAATCAACTTCGGCGCCCGTCGCACGCAGATATCGATTGATGAGATCAAACGTCAAATATGTTGCTGCGTGACCAAGATGAGTAGCGTCGTAAGGAGTGATCCCACAGACATACATTCGATAGAGACTCTTCTGCTCGAGGAATTCGACCTTTTGCGCAGCAGTGTTGAAGAGGGAAAGTTGAGGAAAAGTGAATCGAGCAGGAAGTCGCGGTATATAGAGATCGGGCCAGGCGCGCATAGTAAGACTCTAACTTAAAAGGGTGGCCATGGAACCGCTGGCCAATCCTCGCTAGGGGTTGGAAAAGTACCTTCGGCAAGCAATCTATTTATTCGAGCTTTCAGGGCTAGTAATTCATTCTCGGTAATGAGAGCAAGTAAATCTTCGGATGAATTGGCAATACTCTGCTCTAGCCCTTTCAATCTCTCTACTTCGTTTGTGGTGAGCTGCTGATCAGCCCATTGCCACAAGACGGTTCGTAACTTATCTTCCTCGTGAAAAGTTACTCCATGATCGCAACCAAAGACCTTGTCTAATGAAACTGGCAATAGGTGACCAATCTTGCGATCTGTATTGTTCACAACTGCGTCGAAGAGGGCCATCTTCCTAAGTTCTGAGTTATCGGTTCGGTAAAACTCGGCGAGATCAATTGAATCATCTAAATCAATCCATTGTTGAACCATGCCGAGACCAAAGGGTCCATCTCTTAAAACAGTAGGTGGAACTATGTGGAACTCCCCAAGTTCACTGATGAGATAAGCGGCATATTCGCGTTGTGCCAGATTTCCATCCGGAAAATCCCATAAGGGTCTCTCTCCGGCAACCGGTTTATAGATAACCGGCATCGATTTTTCGGCCAAAGAACAGTTGGCATAGAGCGTGGCATTCGAAGCATCGACGAGCCGACCAGTTACTTCTAGTGTGCCTTGTTCAAGATGGGCAACGACTTCGTTCAACGTCGATATCCATTCGCGCGAGGGCAGAGATGGCCACGAATATCTAGTGGTCCTCCACAGAACGGACATGGTTGGCGTCCAGCGCCAACCACCGAAATAGCACGTTTGGAAAATTGATTTGCCATCGCCGGCGAGATCATTACGCGAAGAATGTCTTGATCACCACTGAGATCGTCCACATCGATGAAATCAACTTCTTCTTCCTCTGAATCAGAGATGGCTTGCAAATCAACCTGGATTAACTCGCGTGAAGAATCAAAGGCCAGACCAATAACTCCAACCCGGAACTCTTCCTCAATCGGGGTCTCTAACGGAGCCTCGTCTCGAGGCAATTGTGCGATAGCGATTGTTGGATCACTCTGTTTAATTTCGCGCACCATGTAGGTGAGGCGGTCACCCAACGCTTGGACTTGTGCCTTTTCTAGAGAAACCGAGATAAGACGGGAACCATGTCGTGCTTGTATAAAGAAAGTTCGTTCACCAGGTTGCCCCACTGTTCCTGCTACGAATCGTTCGACAGGATCGAAAAGAAGTACTCGCGCCGTCATCGTTTGCCCTTTATCGCTTTTCGCGCACCGCCACCAAGGAGAGCCTTTGTAGATTTCTCCATCTGAGTAAGCGGGGCGATCTTGCTCGATGAGTCATTAAAGGCCAGAAGACGTGATTTCGAACCATCGTAATCAATCACAGTTATTGAAGCTGGATCTATCACAAGTGACTGGAAATCATCCAACTTCATCTTCAATAGACCAGCTACTACGGCTTTCAAAACATCGCCATGAGAAACAAAGAGATGAGTTCCGTTCTTCTTTTCAATGAGCGCTTCCTCAATACTGTGCAGCGCCCGTTTTTGCATTGCTTTCATCTTTTCACCATCCGGGAATTGGACGGTACTTGGCTTCTCTTGAATAGTCTTCCAGAGCATTTCACGACTTAACCGTGAGAGTTTTCGCCCACTCCAACTTCCGTAATCGACCTCAATCAGCTTTTCATCTATCTGATATCCCTTAAGTCCGCGTGAATGAGCAGACTTTATCCATGGAGCAATAGTCTCTTCACATCGTTGCATAGGGCTTACGCGAATACTGTCGAAGCTACTCGGCCCAATCCGTTCCACAAGAAGGAGCGCTTGTTCCTTACCCTTCTGACTCAAGGTAATGCCTGGTAATTGCCCACTGAGAATGCCAGATTCGTTCGCAATTGAATGCGCATGTCTAAGAAACACTAAGCGGGCCACAACACGAAGATTATCGTGCTATTTCTAATAACCAACTTTGAAGCTGTACCTTGCTAGGGTCTGGCACATGGAGATGAGACGCGCTGGTAAAAGCGGACTCTCCCTTTCTCGTCTAGGCCTTGGAACTATGACCTGGGGTCGGGATACAGATACTCACGAGGCAGCAGATCAATGTCGCGCCTTTATTGAAGCCGGTGGAAATTTCATCGATACTTCATCGACCTATGGCGATGGTGATAGCGAACGAGTTATTGGTGGGCTCATTGGCACGCTATTCAAGAGAGAAGATGTCGCGATTGCTACAAAGGCAGGCGTCACATTCCCGGATGGAATTCGAACTGTAAATAACTCTCGTCAATCGCTGATTGCCGATCTAGATAGATCACTGGCACGACTTGAAACAGATTATGTAGATATTTGGCAGATTCACTCTTGGGATCCGCATAATCCTCTTGAAGATACGCTCTCTGCTCTCGATTACGCATACAGCTCTGGAAAAGCGCGCTATGTAGGCATTTCAAATTTCTCCGGATGGCAAAGCGCACGAGCTATCACCATCCAAGAAAGTAACTCGGCTAAAGCCCCAATAGTTACTAACCAAGTGGAGTATTCGCTACTCAACCGGGAGATTGAAAATGAAGTTCTCCCCTGTTCAGATGAAACTGGCATAGGAATCTTGGCGTGGGCTCCGCTGGGAAGAGGTGTGCTCACTGGAAAATATCGAAAAGGAATTCCTAGCGACTCTCGAGCCGCTGCCCCACACTTCGTAAAACATGTTGAGCCCTACCTGCGCGATAAGCCACAACGCATTGTTGAAGCGGTTGCAGTTGCGGCTGAGGGGCTTGGCTTTGCGCCACTAGAAGTTGCGCTTGCTTGGGTGCGTGACACCCCAGGAATAACCAGTGCGATCGTGGGCGCACGTACTGGGGCGCAACTACGCGGAATTCTCACCTCTGAGGAAATTACCCTCCCAGAGATAGTGCGCGATGCTCTCAATGAAATTTCAGCGCCTTAGCAATTCTCCAAAAAGTCAGCCAATACATTAACTCCGAATTCAAGACCAGAAATCGGAACTCGCTCATCAACGCCATGAAAGAGCGCCATGAAGTCGAGATCTGCTGGAAGTTTCAGTGGGCTAAATCCATATCCAACAATTCCCAATTCTGAGAGCGCTTTGTTATCAGTTCCCCCGCTCATCAAGTATGGAACGGGAATTCCTTCTGGGTCATGGCGGGTAATGGCATTGCACATGGCATCAACTAGGTCGCCCTCAAAATCAACTTCGAGTGCAATATCGCGAGAAATAGTTTCAATCGAAATATCTGGGCCAATAATGGAGCGAATCGTCTCGTTGAGTTCATCCTCATAACCAGGTAGAAAACGACCATCGATAACTGCACTGGCACTTCCCGGAATAACGTTGGCTTTGTAACCGGCTTCGAGCATTGTTGGATTAGCCGAGTTCTGCAACGTTGCACCAATCATGCGAGCCGTCGGACCTATCTCCTTTAATAGTGGGCGGAGGTCCTCTTCGTTGTATGGCTTGCCAGTAGCTTGTGCAATCTTCTTAAAGAGAATCTTCACGGTTTTTGTATATGTCTGAGGCCAAGAGAATCGACCTATCTTCGCAACAGCTTCCGAGAGCGCAGTGAGCGCATTCTCGTCGTTCATCATCGAGCCGTGACCGGCACGACCATTGGCGGTCAACTTCATCCAGTGAATTCCCTTTTGCGCAGCTTCCACAAAATAAAGTCGCTTCCCATCGCCCACGGTGACCGAGAATCCTCCGACTTCAGAGATAGCTTCAGTGCAACCAGCGAAAACTTCAGGGTGTTCTGCGGCCATCCATCGAGAACCAAAAGTCATTCCGGCTTCCTCATCAGCAAAGAAAGCAAGAACAATATTGCGAGGAGGTTTGTAACCATTTCTCGCCCACTTGCGAACAATGGCAAGAATCATCGCATCAACGTTCTTCATATCAACTGCTCCGCGACCCCAGATCATTCCATCGCGAATTTCAGCGGCGAATGGATCTACAGACCAGTCAGCAGCATTTGCTGGAACTACATCTATATGTCCGTGAACAACTAATCCAGGTCGACTCGTATCTGAACCTTCGATGTTGGCAATCACATTGCAGCGGTTAGGCGCTGACTCATAAATCTTTGCTGGGATTCCTACCTCAGCTAGTGAGGCTACGACGTACTCCGCCACCGCCTTCTCATCTCCCTTTCCTTCCCCATAATTGACTGAAGGAATGCGGATGAGATCCTGACAAATTTTTACAACTTCTTCTTCGAGAGTCATATCCCTATTCTGCCTCGTTTATCTCACTTCACAGCACTAAGGCTCGGGCCACTTTTGCGCCAGATGGCACGTCTAGATATAGTTACCCAGTTATTTCGGCTCGAACGCTTACACTTGAAAACTGTAGCGAGCGGGTTACTCGTCCGGGTGGCGGAATTGGCAGACGCGCTAGCTTGAGGTGCTAGTTCTCGCAAGGGATTCGGGGTTCAAGTCCCCGTTCGGACACAGTTACGGTGGTTAGATAGAAAAATGGATTTAAGTAGCGCACTAGCTCTTATCCGCCCAATTCCTGATTATCCAAAGCCGGGGATTCTCTTTCAAGATATCACTCCACTTCTTTCCGATGCTGCTGGTTTTGCCACTGTTACTCGTGCAATCTCTTCCCTCGATACCGAATCGTCTCTCGCACTAGGAATTGAAGCTCGCGGTTTTATCCTGGCAAGTGCAGTCGCAATCGAGCGTTCTATCGGTTTTGTACCTATACGCAAAAAGGGGAAGCTCCCTTCAGCGACTTTCGCTCGTTCCTATGGTCTGGAATACGGTGAGGATGAGATTCACATCCATCGTGATGCATTTCCTGCTGGAACAAAAGTCACGCTCATCGATGATGTGCTTGCTACAGGTGGAACACTCGAAGCTGCCATTTCCCTGATTCAGGATGCTGGTGGAGTTCTCACGAGCATTATCGTGCTCCTTGAAATTGAGGCCCTCAATGGTCGCAAGCGAATCGAAGAGAGTGCACCAGGAATTCCCATACATGCATTGGTAAGAATCTAGATGCGCATTCCGCAAATTCAAGCGCTGCGCGCATTTGCCGCAGTTCTCGTCGTTATCTATCACGCAAAGATCACTACTGGTGGCTATATCGGCGTTGATATCTTCTATGTGATTTCCGGATATTTGATCACGGGGTTATTGCTTCGCGAACTCGAACGCACAGGGACCATCTCACTCCGCGCCTTCTACCTACGCCGCGTCAAGCGATTGTTGCCAACCTCTTTCTTCGTCTTATTTGTCACCGCAATAACAGCATGGTGGCTATATCCAGCGACAATGCGCGCAGATCTTGGAAAAGATATTGCAGCGGCTGGCATCTATATCTCTAACTATCTCTTTGCTTTCTGGCAGATGGATTATCAGAATCTGAGCGCAATCCCACCTGTCGTCATCCACTACTGGTCACTTGCGGTAGAAGAGCAGTTCTATCTTTTCTGGCCATTCATCATCTACGCACTTTTCAAACGAGGCGGCAGGAAAACCGTTGGCTTTGGGATTGCAGCTATTTCACTTGCATCCTTTCTCTTCAGTTTTTATCAAACTTCGGTCGCCCCAATCTGGGCTTTCTATTCACTTCCGACACGTGCCTGGGAACTTGGCGTCGGTGCTCTTCTTCTCTATATCCCTTCCCGCATCAAGTTCTCCCAAAACTACTTATGGATAGCGTTGGCGCTCTTCATTTACGGAGTCACCAATTTCCGTGACAACACACCATTTCCTGGAACAGCGGCGCTTGTTCCAGTTATTGCCACGGCGATAGCAATCGCTGCAGTTCATTCATGGCCAAAGATTTTGAACGCTCTTGGAAATCACCGAATAGTTCAATGGCTAGGCGAGATCTCCTACCCGCTCTACTTGTGGCACTGGCCGCTATTGGTTATTCCAGTAGTCTATTTCGGTCGAGATTTATATATATATGAACGTGCGCTGTGCGTAATTGCAACTCTTATTTTTGCTGACCTGACGCATCGTTACGTTGAGGAACCGCTCAGACACGCAACTCTCCAACCTCGAATCATTATTCGGGGTGGAATTGTGGCAACCGCAATCTCACTGTCGCTAGGTCTGGCCATTAACTCTTCCAGCAGCGATTTGATAACCCTTGAAGATGGAAGCAAGTATTCATTGGCAGAGATTATGAAAAAGCCGATTGTTTACGACGATGGCTGTCACGTAAATAATGGTGAAACTCAATCACCTGATTGCACATATGGAGTCCGAGGCGCAGATCGAAAGATCGTACTCTTTGGAGATTCTCACGCTGCCCAATGGTTCCCTACTCTTGAGAAACTTGCGCGTGAAAGAAACTTTGAACTCATCTCATTGACAAAATCTGCATGCCCTGGACCTGCGGTCTTGAAGGTCGAAACAGGTGAGTACAAAAATGCGGATTGTTCATCATGGCGAGATTACGCTTACAAGAGAATTGCATCGATAAATCCTGATGCAGTTATCGTGAGTGGTTTCCAACATTTCGAAGTTCCTTCTAAATTCTCAAGTCGGACACGTTGGTGGCGCGAAGGAGAGGCCAAGACTTATAAAGCGCTCAAAGGAAAGTCACCACGCATCATCTATATCTCCGATACGCCTCATCCAAACCGCGATATACCGAGCTGTATTGCTGCTGGTCGTTTAGATCGCTGCAATGGATCTGAACCCTCTGAACCCATCTTCACATCTGGATATCTTCAAATAAATCCAACCTCGTGGCTCTGCCGACGATCGTGCCCCGGAGTAATCGACGGCGTGGTGGTTTATCGCGATGCGTCTCACTTGTCGGTACGCATGGCTGAGAATTTATCTATAGATCTTTCCGCCGCACTCACTCGTTTGGGCGTATTCTCCTAACGGCTTTTAAGCAGAGAGTCCGAATTAGTGGCAAGATGCCGCCGTGGCTGAATTGGTTTATTACTGCGGAACAATGGACAGTGGCAAGTCGACGCTTGCGCTTCAAACCGCCCACAACCATAAGAGCCGTGGCCGTTCAGGTTTGATCTTTACAAATAAGGACCGCGCAGGTTCAGGAGTAATCAGTTCTCGCTTAGGGTTGAAATCTGACGCTATTGAAGTTGAGCCCGAACTGGATATCCATAAATTTGTTGTTGAGCATTTATCTATGGGCGACCGCATCGATTACATCATCTGTGATGAGGCTCAGTTCTATCAGCCTGATCAGATTGATGGACTTGCAAAAATTGTTGATGGCCTCGGTATTGATGTCTATGCCTTTGGAATCTTGGCTGATTTCCGCACAAAGCTATTTCCGGGCTCTGCTCGACTCGTTGAGCTTGCCGATCGTGTAAACACACTGCAAGTAGAAGCGCTCTGTTGGTGTGGCTCACGTGCAACACATAATGCCCGAACCATCAATGGCGTCATGGTCACTGAAGGCGAACAGGTCGTTGTCGGAGATGTTGGCAAGAGCGATGAGATTGCCTACGAAGTCCTCTGCCGCCGCCACCATATGCGTCGCGTAACAGCGCGCGCCTCACGAGCTGGCCATATAAGTGGCGACCCGCTTCCCTTTAACCAATAATTAAATCCCTACATCCAACAACCAATCGAGATAGGTCAACAATGAATACACGTTCATATGCAGTGATGGAAGCCCGTAAGCCATTGGTTCCCTTTGAATTTGATCGACGTAGCGTTGGAGCTCACGATGTAGCGCTCGACATTGCATATGCGGGAATTTGTCACAGCGATATTCACCAGGCGCGCGAAGAGTGGGGTCCAGCCATTTTTCCCATGGTCCCAGGACACGAAATTGCAGGAACTGTTACAGCGATCGGCTCCTCTGTCACAAAGTTCAAAGTGGGCGACAAAATCGGAGTCGGCGTATTTGTTGACTCATGCCGTAACTGTGAGAACTGCCAGAAAGGTTTACAGCAGTACTGTCTTGAAGGAATGACTGGTACCTATAACCAATTAGAACGTGACGGAAAGACAGTAGCAATGGGTGGATATTCAAATTACTTCGTCATCAATGAAGATTATGCTGTTCATATTCCAGAGAACTTGCCGCTTGAAGGAGTCGCACCACTTCTGTGTGCAGGTATCACGCTCTACTCCCCTATCAAACATTGGAATGTGGGACCAGGAAAGAAAGTTGCTGTCATGGGCCTTGGCGGCCTTGGCCATATGGGAGTTAAATTTGCAGTTGCAATGGGAGCAGAGGTAACAGTTCTTTCGCACTCACCGCAGAAGAAGGATGATGCTCTAGCTATGGGAGCTCATCACTTTGTGGCTACTAATGACGATTCAGTCTTTAAAGATCACGCGAAATCTTTCGATGTCATCCTCAATACTGTCAGTGCTGAACTCGACATCAATAAGTACGTCTCACTATTAAAGCTTGATGGCACTCTCGTAGTGATTGGGCTACCTGGTAAGCCATATGCCGTACACGTCGGATCACTTCTCGACGGACGTCGTTCAATTGCCGGTTCCATGATTGGCGGAATCCCGCAACTTCAAGAGATGCTCAATTTCTGCGGCGAAAAGAATATTGTCAGTGATGTCGAAGTAATTAAGGCCGATTACATCAATGAAGCGTACGAGCGCACAGTCGCAAGTGATGTGAAATATCGCTTTGTTATCGACGCTTCAACTATCTAAATTGATGTAACAGAGTTGCTAGGGCCGGCGCAATAACGAGCGCCGGCAATAGGTTGGCAACGGGAATCTTCTTAATATCGAGCAATCTCAGAGCTATTCCGACCAACATCAAGCCTCCACAGATGGTCATCGCATCAATCTGATATTGAGATAGAACTGAACCTAATCCCAACCCAATGAGCGTCCAGAATCCTTGATAGATAGCGACAGGAATGGCAGAAGCTGCCACTCCCCAACCAAGTGTCGAGGCAAATGCCATAGCGGCGAAGAAGTCGAGTGAAGATTTCAACACTAGCTGATCAATCCCTTGTGACATGCCATCACTCACACTGCCAAGAATTGCTAGTGGACCAATAACAAAGAGCAGTGACGCGGAAACAAAACCCTCAACAAATGGGCTTTCCTCTGCTGCACGAAATCTCCTACGCAAATTTTCACCGAATGCATCAAGTCGACTCTCTAGTGATAGAGCCGAACCAATCAAGCCACCAAGAAGCATTGCTGCAAGTATTACTAGGAGCGATGAACCTTTTGGTAACGAACTTTCAAAGATGGGCGACCACAGTGGAGAAAGTGCAGAAGCTGCACCTAATGCGGTAATCAAACCGAGAACATCGGTGATCAGGCTCTGTGACTTCTTAGTAATGCGGCTTCCTGCCGCAATTCCGAGGGATGAACCGACGAGGATGGCTAGAACGTTTACGAGTGTGCCAACGCCTACGAACATTGTTTAACTATAGACTCACCTAATGTCTTCCAACAGCTCACCACTTGCGCAGCTAATAGCTTTCTTTAAACCGCATAAGACTGTTCCAACCACACCGTGGCGTGCAGAGCACAGATGGCAACTCTCCCTTTCTCGCGTTGCAATTCTCTTCTTCGGTTTAGCAATATTTGGTTTAGGTGACTCACTACTTGTTCAAGGTGATGTTGGAAATGCGCCTTGGACCGTCTTCTCGCAAGGGCTTACCTATAAAACAGGCTGGAGCATCGGCTTTGCCACCTTTGTCATTAGTGTTTTCGTCCTGTTGATCTGGATTCCACTCAATGAGAAACCGGGATTTGGCACGCTCTCCAATATTGTTCTGATTGCCACCTTCATTGAAGTGGGGACGCATATCTTTCCTAAGCAGAGCAACGTTGCCTCCGGTATCGCCTTCTCACTCGTTGGCATAGCACTGGTAGGACTAGGTTCAGCTCTCTACATCACCTGCGGATTAGGCCCAGGTCCTCGCGATGGGGCTATGACCGGTATCCATTTCAAGACTGGAATTCGCGTGGGTCGGGTTCGAATGGGAATTGAGCTGGTAGTTCTGACTATCGGCTGGCTCATGGGAGGCCGCGTGGGCATCGGTACCGCTCTCTTTGCCCTCCTTATCGGCCAATCCGTGGCTATTTTCCTCGGAATAGTCGCGCGTCTGACTCATCGGTAACTGAGCGCTCAACTAACCTAAAGCCATCTTCCCTCGGTCTGTGAGCCGTCACTTCACACGGGGTCGCAAACACCCCCGTTACCAAAATCAGGAAGGTTCGTCATGCTCGATAGTTTCTTCAAAATATCAGAACGTGGCTCAACCGTTGGACGTGAAGTTCGCGGTGGTCTCGTTACATTCTTTACGATGGCTTACATCGTTGCACTCAACCCGTTGATCATCGGTCTTGCAAAGGACGCTGATGGAAAGTTCATCGGTGGCGGAGATGCTCCAAATCTTGCACTCGTTGCAGCCATGACAGCCCTTATGGCCGGAGTCCTCACAATCCTCATGGGCCTTGTCGGAAATTATCCGCTTGCGCTTGCAACTGGACTTGGACTGAACACTTTCGTAGCTGTTGGTATCGCTTCGAAGATGACTTGGGCAGATGCAATGGGCCTCATCGTTCTCGAAGGCATCATCATTACGATCCTCGTTCTTACAGGATTTAGAACTGCAGTCTTTAAGGCAGTTCCAGCACAGTTGAAGATCGCTATCTCAGTAGGTATCGGTCTCTTCATCGCACTTATCGGTCTCGTAGATGCAGGTTTCGTTCGCCGTACAGGTTCTGGACCAGTTCCAGTAACTCTTGGCGATGGCGGAACTCTCGTCGGTTGGCCAATCATTGTCTTTGCGCTTGGTCTCTTCCTCACAATTGGCCTCATGGTGAAGAAGGTTAAGGGCGCGATTCTCATCGGTATCGTGGCTGCTACAGCAGTTGCGGTATTTATCGAGACCACTCTCAAGATTGGTCCTAACTTCGATGGCGCAACCGGCAAGGTAAACCCAAAGGGTTGGGGACTGAACGTTCCTGCAATGCCAGATACGGTCGTTGCAACTCCTGACTTTGGTCTTTTTGGTCAATTCAATCTCTTCGGATCCCTTGATCGAGTTCCATTGATCACCGTAATCCTTCTTGTCTTCACACTCCTATTGTCTGACTTCTTCGACACAGTCGGAACAGTCACAGCGATTGGTCACGAAGCAGGACTCATCGATCGCGACGGAAATATTCCTAACAACGACCGCATCCTTCTTGTTGACTCACTTGCAGCAGTCGGCGGCGGCGTTGGAAGCATTTCATCCAACACCAGCTACATTGAATCTGCAGCAGGCGTTGGTGAAGGAGCACGTACTGGTTTGGCTTCAGTCGTTACCGGCGTCTGCTTCTTGCTTACAACATTCTTGGCGCCACTTGTGGCAATCATCCCTTACGAAGCAGCTACACCTGCTCTCGTTATCGTCGGATTCTTGATGATGACACAGATCAAGGGAATCGATTGGGAAGATTACGGAATCGCTATTCCAGCATTCCTTACAATCATCTTGATGCCATTCACCTACAACATCTCAGTTGGTATCGGAGCAGGATTCGTAACTCACGTAGTTATCCGTTACATGCAGGGTCGTCGCAAGGATGTTCATCCTTTGCTTCTTCTCGTATCGGGTCTCTTCATGATCTACTTCCTCACCTCACCTATCAATGCATGGGTTGGATAAATAGTTAGATAGAAGAAAGCCCCCGTCACCACGCGTGACGGGGGCTTTCTTCTTTTTACAGCGACCAGTCGATAGGTGACTTTCCTTCTGCAATGAGAATCTCGTTCACTCGAGAAAAGGGGCGAGAACCAAAGAAACCTTTATAGGCACTCAAAGGACTTGGATGAACCCCTTCAACTTTCAATCGAAAGAATGGCGCTAGTTCCTGGGCCTGTTTTCCCCACAAAATCGCCACGAGATCACGTTTGCCCAATTCAGCTGCAATGCGATCAGTAATCTTCTTCCAGCCAATATCGGTATGGGATCCAGATTCCCCAACCTCTGTCGTAAGAATTCGATTGAGAAGAAGAACTCCCTTTTTACTCCACGGCGAAAGATCCCCATTTTCTGGAATTGGAATTCCGAGATCAGAGTTGAGTTCAATGAAGATATTCTTCAAACTAGCTGGGATTTTTTGGACAGTTGGTGAAACCGAGAATGCCAAACCCATAGCGTTGCCTGGCGTTGGATAAGGATCCTGGCCCACAAGCACGCACTTCAGCGATTCAAGATCGCTTTCAAAAGCTTTGAAGATTATCTCGTGAGCCGGAGCTGTGGTGACTCCCTGAAGATGCGTCAACACGGTATCTATTTCGCCCTGAATGGGCGCGAAGATTTCAGTCCATCTAGAGTGCACGGGCAAAGAAACGCGAACCTTCATTACGAACTTCCATCGGAAGTTCAAATACCGCAGACATGTGTTCTGAGGTGATCACATCATGAATTGGCCCTGAAACTGCGACTGTCCCATCCTTGAGGATGAGTGCATGCGTTGTACCGCTTGGAATCTCTTCGATGTGATGGGTTACCAAAATCGATGCTGGAGCTGCTGGGTCAGAGGCAAAGAGTGAGAAGCGCTTGAGCAAATCCTCGCGACCACCTAAATCTAGCCCGGCTGTAGGTTCATCAAGCAGGAGCAACTCGGGATCGGCCATCAGAGCTCGCGATATCTGAACCCGCTTCTTTTCGCCATCACTCAAAGTTCCATAATCTCGATCTGCTAAATCACGAACACCAAAGGTTGTAAGAAGTGCAACTGCGCGCGATTCATCCCATAAGTCGTAGGCCTCATTCCAGCGCCCAAGAACTGCATATGCTGCTGTGAGAACAACGTCACGAACCTTTTCGTCGTACGGAATATCTTCAGAGATAAGCGTTCCGCAGATGCCGATGCGATTTCGCAGCTCCCACAGATCTACTTTCCCCATCTCTTTATCCAGAACCTTTACTGTTCCTTGTGTGGGGAAAATTCGAGTAGCAAGAATTTGAAGAAGAGTCGATTTGCCGGCGCCATTGGGGCCAAGTACAACCCAACGTTCGCCTTCTGAGATTGCAAAGTTAATTGGACCCAAAATGGTCCGAGCTCCCCGACGTACGGAGACATCCCGCAATTCAAGGACTCTTTGGGTGCTCATAGGGCTAAAAGATATATCGTCGCTGCTCAAAATCACTCGTAATTGTCAGACTTAGGTAAGTGATTCGCGATAACCTGCGCCAATGAGCGATGAAAAGAGCCAATTTACGGGGTTAATTCTCGTTTCGGGAATTGATACCCCTGGAATCACTCAAGCTCTCTTTGAAACTCTCGCTCCTTTCGCAATCACCGTCCTTGATATCGAACAGGTCGTGATTCGCGAACGCCTCATTCTTACTGTCCTTATCGCACTGAACCCAGCTCATGCTGAAGCTATAGATGCTGATCTTGATGAATGCGCAAAGTCCTTAGGCGTTGATATTGCGACCTCTTTCCAGGAACAAGGCCAATCGACGATCGCCGTAAAGTCTGGTCTTGTCCACGTCGTGGCTCTTGGAAATCCATTAGCACCTGCTGCAATTGGTGCAATTGCATCGGCCATCGCAGCCTTAGGTGGAAACATCGAGCGCATTCATCGCACAGCGAGTTATCCAATTACAGCAATCGAATTTACCGTTTCCGGTGCGGACCAGATAGCGATAAGACAGGGATTGGCTGAAGTTACCACCGCACATTCTGTAGATATTGCCGTCTCCCCCGGTGGTCTCATGCGTTGGGCCAAGAAGTTAGTTGTGATGGATGTTGATTCCACGTTGATTCAGCAGGAGGTCATTGAACTACTCGCTGCAAAGGCAGGAGTCGAAGCTGATGTTAAATCGATTACTGATGCAGCTATGCGTGGCGAATTAGATTTTGCAGAAAGCCTCAAAGCTCGTGTGGCTCTCTTGGCAGGTCTTCCTGAAGCCGTGATCGCGCAAGTGCAGAGCGAGATAGCTCTGACGCCCGGTGCGCGAACTCTCGTGAAAACACTTCATCAACTCGGTCATAGCGTCGCGCTCGTTTCGGGTGGGTTTACATCCGTGATCGAACCATTGGTAAAAGAATTGGGCATCACTCACTACCGAGCAAACACCTTAGAAGTTGCAGATGGAAAACTCACTGGAAGAGTGATTGAACCCATTATTGACCGAGCGGCAAAGGCAACAGCGCTGCGAGACTTCGCTGAAATCGAAGGAGTGCAGTTAGAACAAACAGTTGCAATCGGCGATGGCGCAAATGACCTCGATATGATCTCTATCGCTGGCCTGGGTATCGCATTTAATGCAAAGCCTTCCGTTAAAGCAGCTGCTGCTAGTTCAGTCAGTGCTCCATATTTAGATTCAGTTCTCTATCTCTTGGGAATTACTCGCGAGGATATTGAAGAAGCAGGAGCTCAAAGAAAGTAAGCTAAAGCCTTAAAGTCTGCAGGCGTGAATATCTGTAACGAGAATTCCGCGTGCACCTAGGGCCCAAAGTTCATCCATTAAGCGGTTGGTATCTTTGCGAAGAACCATTGCTCGTACTGCCACCCAATCTGGTTTCTGCAATGGAGAAATCGTTGGTGATTCCAATCCCGGTGTAATCGCACATGCCTTATCCACGGCGGATGTTGGTACATCGTAATCAAGTAAGACATATTGACGTGCAGTGACAACACCTTGCAGTCGACGGATCAGAATCTCAAGCCCCGATGGAAGTGCCGTGCCTGAACGCTTAATTAAGATGGCTTCAGAGACCAAAATCGGATCACCAAAGATTGCAAGTCCAGCTTGCTTCAAAGTATTTCCTGTAGAAACCACATCGGCGATGAGATCGGCAACTCCAAGACGTACGCTACTTTCTACAGCGCCATCAAGTCGCACAACAGAGGCCTTAATATTCAAATCGCTAAGGCGCTTTTCGACGAGTCCCGGGTACGCAGTAGCTACTCTCTTGCCCGAGATATCAACCATCTTCCAAGTCGATGAAGCTGGAGCTGCGAAACGAAAGGTTGATCCGCCAAAATCAAGAGCCAAGATTTCCTCTGCATCCGCCCCCGAATCAATCAGGAGGTCGCGACCTGTGATTCCGGCCTCGAGTTCACCCGAACCAACATAGATTGCGATGTCGCGTGGTCGTAGGTAGTAAAACTCGACAGAATTTTCAGGATCAGTAAGTACCAAATCGCGCGAATCTGTACGTTGACGGTAACCGGCCTCTTTCAATATAGCTATGGATGAATCAGCTAATGAACCCTTATTTGGAACAGCAATTCTCAACATTTTATCCCCTAGTAACTTCTATAGAAATTTGTAAATATCGTTGAGACTGAGACCTCGAGCGAGCATCAAAGTCTGCAGGTGATAAATCAATTGGCTAATCTCTTCAGCAAGCGCCTCATCGCTCTCATGCTCCGCAGCAAGCCACACCTCGCCAGCTTCTTCTAGAATCTTCTTTCCGATCGAATGAACTCCAGCATCGAGTGCTGCAACTGTTCCTGAACCTTCAGGACGAGTAGCTGCTTTCTCTGCGAGCTCTACAAAGAGTGATTCAAACGATTTCATGTACCGAGTTTACTCGTTGTTGCTCTCTCGCGGAGTGAATTAACCATCTGGGCAGGATCGTCGGCTTTGAATACGGCGCTTCCTGCGACAAAGGTATCTGCGCCCGACGAAACCGCAATTTCTATAGTTTCCAACGAGATTCCACCGTCCACCTGCAACCAAATGGGACGACTACCAATCAATTTTCTAGTCCGTTTTACTTTATCCATCATTTCACTCATAAATTTCTGACCGCCAAAACCTGGTTCTACAGTCATGATGAGGAACATATCGACCTCGTCTACGAACCCTTCATAATCTGAGATATCGGTTGCCGGTTTAAGAGCAAGAGCTGCTCGGGCACCATGCGCTTTAATGCCCTTCAGAGTCTTAGCAATATCTTTGGTGGCCTCTGCATGGATAGTCACACTTGCTGATCCAGCCTCGGCATATGAGATAGCAATCTCATCGACATCTGCGACCATCAGATGTGAGTCAACAGGAATCGGACAATTTCTGATGATGGTGGCTGCCGCATCGAAATCGAAGGTGAAATTCGGTACAAAAATATTGTCCATCACATCTAAATGAATGAAGTCACTGACTGACGAAATCTTCGCAATCTCGGAATCTAGATGAGAAAAATCAGCATTGAGAATGCTGGGAGTAATTCGGATATGTGATCCCACGGCTTAACCCTAAACCGACTTCTTGAAGAGCGCTAGAAACATAGAATCCGTGTCATGCACGCTTGTCCAAAGTGCCATGCTCTTATCTCGAACAGCTCCGCCTAAATTGGCTGGCATGTAAGGTGAAATATCAATCTGCTCCAGTTCCGGATGGTCTTTCAGAATCATCTTTACCTGGCCGAAAGTTTCGGCAAAATGAGGACTGCAGGTTGCGTAACCGAATATCCCTTCGGGCGATAGAACTGAAATAGCTGCACCAGCTAATTCACGCTGCAGTTCTGTCAGTGCGCGAAGATCTTGAACGGTACGGCGCCACCGAACTTCTGGACGACGCCGCAGGGCGCCCAGCCCCGTACACGGTACATCGGCAATAACAGCATCGAATGTTTTTTGATGGGTAGAAATTTCACGACCGTCTCCAACCCAGACAGGAAACTTTCCAATAACGTTCTTCACCAATTTAGCTCGCGCCTCTGAAACTTCGTTAGCTACGAACTCTCTTCCTTCAACATCGCAAATATGTGAGATCAACGCCGCTTTTCCTCCAGGCCCAGCGCAGAGATCGAGGACAGAAGCAGCACTCTGAGTCGCTTGAGAGAAGATATGAGCAACTAGTTGAGATCCTTCATCTTGAACACCAGCTTGTCGATGTCGAATTACTTCTAAAGAACCAGGCGCTCCATCAAACTTTGCCCCGTAAGGAGAATATTGAGTAGCAACTCCCCCAAGCTCTACCAATTGCTCTTGAGTCGAAGAACCTGGCCAGGATACGAGTGTGGGCTGAGCTGGAACATTATTGGCTGCTAGTTCGGACTCGACTCGTTCATAATCTTTCAGCAAGTCGAAATAGGCAGAGACGATCCACTCGGGATGAGAATATTGAATCGATAAGCGAGCAACAGGATCGGTCATGGCAAGCACAGGAACAAGCCACTCTTCCAAAGATTGAGCGCTAACTTTTCGCAAAATGGCATTGACAAAGGACGCTTTAGATTCACCGATAACTTTACGAGCGAGTTCAACTGTGGCTGAGACTGCAGCATGCGTTGCAACTCGCATTTCAAAGAGTTGATGGACACCGAGACGGCAGATATCAACAATGCCTTCATCGACCTCTGACCATGGTCTATCTGACACTTGGGCAAGTATGTAATCGTGACGCCCCTGCATGCGAAGAGTCCCGTAAAGAAGTTCGGTAACGAATCCCTTGTCACGCTGTTCAAAGTTACTTGAGTTAAGTGCTTGAGGCAGGAGGAGATTTGAATAACCACCTCGTCGGTTAACTTCGGAGAAAATGTCATAGACAAGTACGCGGGGCGCATCTGGCTTGGGAGATTTAAAGGAGTCTCTACGGGCCTTAACCAAAGTTTTCACCCTCGTTGACACGAGCCCCATTCAGCCATGAACGAGCATCCATGCGGGATTTTCCTGAAGGCGTTAAGAATCCAATGGAGATAGCTTGGGTCGATGTTCCGACAAGAAGTTCCTTTCCAATGACTTTAATTAATCCTGGCGCAAGAGACTCACTTGAAATCACTACAGAATCAATTTTGACGATATCGCCTCGGAAACGAGTCCAGGCTCCTGGCGTCGATGTAAATGCTCGAATCTTGCGTGAGATTGTTTGAGCATCTTCATTCCATGTGATCTCGCACTCTTCCTTGGAGATCTTCAAGGCACGCGTTGCTCCATCATCCGTCTGGCTTTGGGGTTTCTTTCCCGCAGCTATTGCTGTCAGAGCTTCTTCGACCGACTCAATCCCTAACAATGCAAGCTCTTGAAAAAGTTCGTCGCTCGTTATGTCACCATCTAACGCGAAGCGCTTCATTGAGTAAATCGGACCCGTATCCATGCCAGGGTCGAGTTGAAAAACTGTGACACCGGTGAGGGAATCCCCCGATTCAATTGCTCGCTGAACAGGTGCAGCGCCTCGCCATCGTGGTAAAAGTGAGAAATGAAGATTGAGACAACCATTACGTGGAATCGAGAGAAGATTGGCAGGAAGTAGAACCCCGTAACCTATTGTGAGAAGTACATCAATGTCCTTAAGAAGGGGCGCTATCTCTGAGGTAGAGGTTGGCTTGAAGCACTCAATCTGATTTTCGCGAGCCCATTCTGAGATTGCTGACTCTTTCAAGGTGCGACCACGCCCTGCGGGACGATCTGGTTGAGTGATAACGAATGCGAGTTCGTGGTCTGATGACAATAACCAATTAAGAGTAGGCAAGGCCACTTCAGGTGTGGCAGCTACTGCAATCTTCAATTAGAGCCCTCTACCGAAGGGATCATGTGGTGAAACTCTAATTTGTGGCTCTGCACCTAAAGATGCGGCCATTCCAAACCAATCTGATTCGCGGATCTCTTTCATGGCCAACTTGCGATCGTCATCAGAGAGACGATCGATAAAGAGAATCCCATTGAGGTGGTCGGTCTCATGCTGTAACGCGCGCGCAAGGAGTTCGGTGCCTTCGACGGTAATTGGCTCGCCATGCATATTAAAACCCTTCGCAACTGCCCTAAAAGCTCGAGGTGTTGGATATACAAGGTCAGGAAAACTTAAACACCCCTCATCTCCATCTTGAATCTCATCGCTCAGATCGAGAGTTGGATTGATTAAGTGGCCCAACGCTTCGTCGACATCCCAAACGAATACGCGTAACGGGACGCCAATCTGAGGGGCAGCTAACCCGGCGCCCGGTGCATCCAACATAGTTTCAGTCAGATCTTTCACCAAAACGCGCAACTCTTTATCGAAGTCGACAACCTCTGACGCCGGTGTTACGAGGACAGGGTCCCCGAAATGGCGAATTGGCTTGATTGACATGGCTCAATCCTACTATCGGGAGAGTGAATATGGATCAATACGAATCGATGCGAGTGTTTTCTTGGTAGAACTGCGCTTTCGTTGAAATTCGTGCAGCAAATTAACAACTATCTCGCCATCCAACAGCGGAGTGAGTAGAACTATTCGATCATTATCGTCATTCAATCTCGAAGGTCCAAGAAAGATTGTCGAAGCCGGTAATCGACCATCCTCTTGCGACTTCTTTAACCCCCGCAAAAGTGACTGAGATTCAACGCGTGAGATATCCATCGTGATGGCGCGAGAAAATGGAGGGAGGTGCACTTCTTCGCGTTCACGCAACTCTCTTTGAGAGACAAGAGAAGGTTTCCACGAGGCTAGAGCACCAATAATGGGATGATCGTTTGCCATCACCAGTGCAATGGTTGCACCAACTGCCCCCAGAGCGGAAACGCTAAAAAATAGCTCGCGACTTCGCTCATTTGCACGAATATCGGTCTGAGTAAAGAACCTGTCCCCTTCGAGAATGACGATTGTCGCATAGCCATTCTTTGCTATAGGAGCAGCGCCTGGAGTAGCAATGACGAATCCATAATCATCGTCATATGAATTTAGAATGTTTTCGGAGACAGATTGCGTTATTTGCGTACCCGGAAAAGCAGCGCCGATTTCGTATGCAAAGCGTTCGCTTCCTCTTCCCATCAAGAATGGCGTTGTATTTAGACACCACGCACATTTCCAATCTGAGTGCACCTTTGCGCAAATAACGCATTCAATCGGAGCTTTAACTAAACTTTGCGAAAGCTTTCCGCCACATGTACATAACGCAATATTTCTACACTTCGAACATGTAAGTGCTTGTGAATATCCCTTGCGAGGTGAGATAAAAAGTATTGGACCTACCTTCATAGCCTTACGAATCTCTGAAATCAGGCGACTTGGCAGCAGCTCACCCTGAGATGGCGCAAAGCTCTGAATCTTTAGCCGACTCTTTGTTGAGTCGAAATCAATCCACTTACTTTCAATAAGACGAGCTACTTCCGCACTGGGTGAATACCCAATCAATATCAGTGAAACTTTCGATTTCATTGATCGAACGATTGCCACATCGCGAACATTCCAACCTGGTGATCGAGGTTCATAATGGTTCTCAGAAGATTCATCAACGACGATTATGGAATCAAGATCTGACACTGGGACGAAAACCGCACTTCTCGTTCCGATAACCGTGATATTTCGACCAGTACGAGCTCTAAGAAAATTTCTATAGCGGGTACTTCGCTCCAGAGCCGAATCCAGAACAATCGCTTCTGGCAGGAGCAAGGCCAGCTGTTGAACCGAACGGGTATCGGGTGCAATGATGAGTCGCGAACCCTTTGTTCGTTCCTTTAAGAGCGTGGTGGCAATGAATTGAAAGCGATTTACGGCGGGTGGAATATGGATGTAGGAACGCTTGGGTTTGGCTGGATTAAAGGCAACCGAGGAGTCAGGGAAAGATTCCTTATCAATTGAAGCAACACGAGGCGGAATAGCAGACCTCACAATGTCATATGGGTGTGCAGCCCAACGCGCGGATACCGCTGCTATGAGTTCGAGAGATTCTGCTGTTGCCACACTATGCGGCGAAATAACTTTACTTATCGCCTTTAACGATGAGAGCTCTGATGCGGCTTGTCGCGAAAGAACAAGAGCTTCTACTTCACGTCCATGAAAGGGCACCTGCACACGAATTCCTGTGGCAACCAATGGTGAAAGATTGTCGGGAATGAGATAGTCGAATTCCGAATCCAGGTGAAAAACACCTGAATCAACCCAGACTCGTGCGATAGGAAGATGCGAAGTACTACCTTCTGCCTTTGCCTTCGCTATCTCACTCTTGAGACGAAGTGGCCTCGTAAGTGCCACAGCTTGCAAACCTTGCGCTATTTAACAGCTGCTTGGAGCTCTGATACGCGATTAGTTGCTTCCCATGTGAAGTTAGGGAGCTCGCGACCAAAGTGACCATAGGCAGCAGTCTGAGAATAGATCGGACGCTTCAAGTTGAGATCGCGAATGATCGCTGCCGGACGAAGATCAAAGACAGAGGTGACTGCATCTTGAATCTTCTGCACAGGAACAGTTTCGGTTCCAAATGTCTCAACAAATACACCGACCGGTTGCGCTTTTCCGATGGCATAAGCAACCTGAACTTCGCAACGACGTGCAAGGCCAGCAGCTACTACATTCTTAGCAACCCAGCGCATTGCATATGCTGCAGAGCGATCTACCTTTGATGGATCTTTTCCAGAGAATGCTCCACCACCATGGCGAGCCATTCCTCCATATGTATCAACGATGATCTTGCGGCCTGTAAGACCGGCATCTCCCATCGGCCCACCGATGACAAATCGACCAGTTGGGTTGATAAGTGTGCGCATATCCTTACGTGGCAAATCAATTTTCGCCAATACTGGATCAATAACTTGAGCAATAATCTCTGGTGTCAGCTGCTTTACGACATCTACCTCTTCGGCATGCTGGCTTGAAATAACAACGGTATCGAGTGCAATCGCTTTGTCACCGTCATATTCAATCGTGACTTGGGTCTTGCCATCCGGGCGAAGATAAGGAAGAGCTCCTGATTTACGGACCTTCGAAAGCTGCTGAGCGAGTTCGTGAGCCAACCAAATAGGTAATGGCATTAACTCTTTCGTGTCATCACAGGCATAACCAAACATCAATCCTTGATCGCCAGCGCCTTGTAGATCGAGTGGATCGGCAGCTGAAGCGACACGGTGTTCAAATGCATCGTCCACACCTTGTGCGATATCTGGTGATTGTTGACCGATGGAGATTGAAACTCCACAGCTATTTCCATCAAAGCCTTTCACTGATGAGTCGTAACCGATTTCGATAACAGTATCGCGGACAATTCCCATTACATCTGCATATCCATTAGTTGTCACTTCTCCCGCAACGTGGACTTGACCAGTAGTGATGAGCGTTTCGACAGCTACACGGCTGGTTGGATCTTGCTGCAGGAGTGAATCCAAGATTGCATCGGAAATCTGATCTGCGATCTTATCTGGATGGCCTTCAGTAACGGACTCAGATGTAAATAGGCGTTTTGACATTGTCCTAACCTAACTGAAGCAGGGCTTCATCGAGTAGTTGGTGAGCTAGCGTGTCCTTGGTGGTCTGCGCCACCTTTATTGGTTCCCGCCCTTGAGTGAGGATAAATCCGTGAGTCGTCTCGCTATTAAAGATATCTCCCCCGGATACATCGTTGAGATAGAGGATATCTGCACCCTTTGAGGTCATCTTCTCTGAGGCTACGGAAATGTCCTCAGAAGTCTCTGCTGCAAAACCGATAATGATCTGGTCAGTTTTGAGCGCCGAAATAGTTCTCAAGAGATCTGGATTTTCTATCAATTCGATTGATGTGTAATCGGTCTTCTTAATCTTTGCATCTGCGACTTGTACCGGACGAGCATCTGCAACTGCATCAGCCATCACCAATACATCCGTCTTAGGAAAC
>JACCDM011755897.1_pt1 | contig 27058 bp, 28 predicted proteins | sample 7445851 | NCBI WGS metagenome assembly JACCDM01 (sample SAMN15323438, study PRJNA562643) | freshwater metagenome | isolation source: river surface water | place: USA:Blue River Watershed | collected 2017-08-16
GCGTGTGGATGTGATCGAGGCCGGTTTTGCTGCCAGCTCCAATGGTGACTTTGAGGCGGTGCAGACGATTGCCAACGCCATCAAGGACTCCACCGTGTGTTCGCTCTCGCGCGCCAATGACCGCGACATCTCCCGTGCAGCCGAAGCGCTCAAGAGCGCCAACAGCGGGCGCATCCACACCTTCATTGCCACGTCCCCGCTGCACATGGAAAAAAAGCTGCGCATGTCGCCCGAGCAGGTGCTCGAGCAGGCCCGGCAGTCGGTGCGTTTTGCCCGCAACCTGTGCGCCGATATCGAGTTCAGTGCCGAAGACGGTTACCGCAGCGAGATCGATTTTCTGGCCCGGGTGGTGGAGGCGGTGATTGCCGAAGGCGCCACCACCATCAACATCCCCGACACCGTGGGCTACGCCATCCCCGAGCTCTACGGCGACTTCATCAAGACCCTGCGCGAGAAGGTGCCGAACGCCGACAAGGCGATCTGGTCCGTGCATTGCCACAACGACCTGGGCATGGCGGTGGCCAATTCGCTGGCGGGCGTCAAGATCGGTGGTGCCCGCCAGGTCGAGTGCACCATCAACGGTCTGGGCGAGCGGGCGGGCAACTGTTCGCTCGAAGAAGTGGTGATGGCGGTCAAGACGCGCCGCGACCATTTCGGTCTGGAGGTCGGCATCGACACCCAGCACATTGTGGCCGCCAGCCGCATGGTCAGCCAGACCACCGGCTTTGTGGTGCAGCCCAACAAGGCCGTGGTCGGCGCCAATGCCTTCGCCCACGCCTCGGGCATTCACCAGGACGGCGTGCTCAAGGCGCGCGACACCTACGAAATCATGCGGGCCGAGGATGTGGGCTGGAGTGCCAACAAGATCGTGCTGGGCAAGCTCTCGGGTCGCAATGCCTTCAAGCAGCGCCTGCAGGAGTTGGGGGTCGAGCTCGACAGCGAGACCGAGATCAATGCCGCCTTCGCCCGCTTCAAGGAGCTGGCGGACCGCAAGAGCGAAATCTTCGACGAGGACATCCTGGCCTTGGTGAGCGATGAAAGCGTCACCAGCGAGAAGGAGCAGTACGGTTTTGTCTCCCTGTCCCAGCGCAGCGAAACCGGCGAGCAGCCGCATGCCGAGATCGTGTTCACGGTCGAAGGCAAGGAAGTCAAGGGCCAATCCACGGGCAACGGTCCGGTCGATGCGTCGCTCAAGGCGATCGAGGCGCATGTCCAGAGCGGCGCCGAGATGGTGCTGTACTCGGTCAATGCCATCAGCGGCTCGACCGAAAGCCAGGGCGAGGTCACGGTGCGTCTGCAAAACAGTGGCCGGGTGGTCAATGGCGTGGGCGCCGACCCGGACATCGTGGTGGCCTCGGCCAAGGCCTACCTGAGCGCACTCAACAAGCTGCAAAGCAAGGCAGACCGCGTCGCCGCGCAAGGTTGATGCAGGCGGTCGCAGTTGTGGCGATGCTTGAAACTCGTTTCGCAAGTGTTTGATCTTGCGTAACTTTTTTCAAGCATGTACACTCGCTGCAAATTTTGCCCATTTTGTTGATTAGTGACATGCCGAAGTCTTGCCTGCGCTGCCCTCTGACCGCCTTGCCTCGTCTGCTGATGGGGGGGCTGGTGGGCTTGTCTCTGAGCCTGGGTTCGGTGTCTTCCGCCTGGGCCCAGAGCGCCAGCAAGGACAAGCCCTCGGTCTCTGCCAACAAGAAAAAGGCGGTCGCCAAGCCCGCGGCATCGTCCAAGCCCGCCGCCAGCAAAGCCAGCGCCAAGGCCAAGAGCAAAGGCCCGGCACGTGCCGTTCCGGTGGCTGCCGCCAGACCGTCTTATGGCCAGCTGGCCGGCTTGCACGCCGTCAGTGATCCGTTGGACCTGCGCTCGAGCGTGGCTTTGGTGATCGACCAGGACACCCAGGAAGTGCTGCTGCGCAAGAACGACAGCGCCGTGCTGCCCATCGCGTCCTTGACCAAGCTGATGACCGGCCTGGTGATTGCCGAGGCCAATCTGCCCTCGTCCGAGATGATCACCATCACCCAGGACGATGTCGACACCGAAAAAGGCAGCAGCTCGCGCCTGGCGGTGGGCTCGGTGCTCTCGCGTGGCGACCTGATGCACCTGTCACTCATGTCCAGCGAGAACCGCGCCGCCCATGCCCTGGGCCGGACCTTTCCGGGTGGCATGGAAGCCTTCGTCGCCCGCATGAACGCCCGCGCCCAGCAATTGGGCATGCGCGACACGCGTTATGTGGAGCCGACCGGCTTGTCCAGCCGCAACCAGTCCAGCGCCCACGATCTGGCCACGCTGGTGGCCGCGGCTTATAAAGAGCCGGTGCTGCGCGAACTGTCCACCTCCCCCGGACGCGAAGTCGAGGTGGGCCGCCGTGTGCTGCAGTACAACAACACCAACCGCCTGGTCAAGAATCCCCAATGGGACATCGGCCTGCAAAAGACGGGTTACATCTCCGAGGCCGGTCAGTGTCTGGTCATGCAGGCGCAGGTCTCGGGCCGCAAACTGATCATGGTCTTCCTCGATTCCGCCGGCAAGCTCAGCCGCATCGCCGATGCGGAACGGGTGCGCCGCTGGCTGGAGTCTTCGGGCCGCAGCTCGGCGGCCAAGGGTTGGACGCCGCCTCAGGGCTGAGGCGCCAATCGGCTGTCGGCCGGCTCAGGTCGATTCGCTTTTGTGGCCCAGGGCCGCTGAAATCTGCCGGGCCGTGGCCTGCAATTTGGGCAGCCACTCCTCGTCCAAGCGGTCGGCAGGAGCGGAGATCGACAGACCGGCCAGCAGCTTGCCCTGGTCGTCGTAAATGCCCGCTGCGATGCACCGCACCCCCAGTTCGAGTTCTTCGTTGTCGCGCGCAATGCCGTACTGGCGCACGCGCGCGAGCTCGCGTTCGAGCACCGGCAAGAGGGTGATGCTGTTGCGGGTGTGCCCCGACAGGCCGGTGCGGCTGGCATAGGCCCGCACGCGCACCGGATCGTCGGCGGCCAAGAACAGCTTGCCCACCGAGGTCAGGTGCAGCGGGGCGCGTCCACCGATGGCGCGCACCACCTGCATGCCCGAGCGCTCGCTGTAGGCCCGTTCGATGTAGACGATCTCGTCGCCCTGGCGCATCGACAGGTTGACCGGTTGCTGGATCAGCTTGTGCAGTTCGCGCATGGGCTCGAGCGCCGCATCGCGCACATTGAGCCGGCCTTTGACCATATTGCCGAGCTCGAGCAGGCGCATGCCCAGGCGGTAGCTGCCCGCTTCGGGGCGGTCGACAAAACGGCCCAGGGTCAGGTCGTTGAGGATGCGGTGGGCGGTCGAGGGGTGCAGACCGGTCTTTTCGCTGATTTCCTTGAGGGAGATGGCTTCTTCGCGGCTGGCCAGCACGTCGATCAGGGTGAACATGCGTTCGATCACCTGGATGGTCGGCGTGGCGGGCGCGTTGTGGTCAGCTTTTCTCATGGGACTGCTTCGGGAAAACCTGATTTTATGTCGTGAAAACGCGTCTGTGCTGACAGCGGCTGCCAGACCCCGTCCACCAGCACCTCGCCGGGCGCGAAACTGGCCTTGTAAGCCATTTTGCGGCTCTGGGCGATCCAGTAGCCCAGGTACACATGCGGCAGTCCCAGCCGGCGGGCCTGCTCGATCTGCCAGAGCACCCCATAGGTGCCGTAGCTGGCGCCCGCTTGCTCGGGCTCGTAGAAGGTGTAGACCGCAGACAGGCCATCGTTGAGCACGTCCACGATGCTGACCATTTGCAGGGCCTGGTCCGAAGGGTCCCGGAACTCGACCAGGCGGGAGTTCACCCGGCTTTGCAGCAGGAACTGGGTGTATTGGTCTGCGCTGTCGTGGTCCATGCCGCCGCCCGCATGGCGGCGGTGCTGGTAGCGCAGGTACAGGTCGTAGTGTTCCTGGGCGAAATGCAGGTTCATGACCCGAACCTGCAAGTGCCCGTGCCGCGCCATGCTCCTGCGCTGGCTGCGCGTCGGTGCAAAGCGCGCGGCATCCACCCGCAGGGGCACACAGGCCTGGCAGCCATCGCAGTAGGGGCGGTAGGTGAACATGCCGCTGCGCCGAAAGCCCTTGCTGACCAGGTCCGAGTAGGTCTCGTTGTGGATCAGGTGGCTGGGCGTGGCCACCTGCGACCGCGCCTGCCGGTTCGGCAGGTAGCTGCAGGGGTAGGGCGCAGTCGCGTAGAACTGGATCGCCTGGAGGGGAAAGTCCTGGAGCAGGGTCACGGCAGGGCGTCTGGGAACAATGCGTTCCAGTATAGGGTTTCCCGTGCCCAGTCGATGGCCGGCTGGTCTTGGGCCTGCCGCACATGCGCCAGGAACTGCGCGCGCGGCAGCTCGCTCGCCCCCAGCGAGGCCAGGTGCCGGGTGTTTTGCTGGCAATCGATCATGCCCACACCGTGCTGCCTGGCCACACTGACCAACAGACTCAGCGCCATTTTCGAGCCGTCCCGCACGCTGGTGAACATCGACTCGCCAAACACCGCCCGGCCCAGCGCCACGAAGTACAGCCCGGCCACCAGCTGCCCCTGATCCCAGAGCTCGGCGCTGTGCGCCAGCCCACGCTGGTGCAGGCCGGTGTAGGCCTGCACGATCTCGGGCACGATCCAGGTGCCCCGCTGGCCAGGCCGCTGCTGGCTGGCGCAGCGCGCCATCACTTGTGGGAAATCCCGGTCGAACACCAGCGCCACGCCAGGGCGGGCCAAGGTGCGACGCAACGACTGCCGCAGCGAGCGGTGCAGGCGAAACCTGTCCGGTTGCAGCACCATGCGCGGGTCGGGGCTCCACCACAACACCGGCTGGCCCTGGGTGTACCAGGGGAAGATGCCCTGTCGATAGGCCTGCTCGAGCTGGTCGGTGTCCAACGCGGCACAGGCCGCCAGCAGGCCCGGCGCCGGACTCTCGGCCGCCCAGGCCTGGCTCACCGGCGGAAAAGGCTGCCCCGGCTGCAGCCAGGTCAAGGACGGTGGAGGGGCTTGTTCCTGCATGGGCTGATTAGACAACAGCCGCGCCATTCGCTTTATGCTTGTGGCATGAAGCTCTACAACTACTTCCGCTCTTCCGCGTCCTTTCGGGTGCGGATTGCCCTCGAGATCAAGGGCCTGACCTACGACTATGTGCCGGTGCATCTGGTCAAGGGCGAGCACCAGCAAGCGGCCTATGCGGCGCTGGCGCCCGAAATGCTGGTGCCGCATCTGGAGGTGGATGGCCAGCAGCTGGCCCAGTCCATGGCCATCATCGAGTACCTCGACGAAACCCATCCCGAACCCGCGCTCTTGCCGTCCGACCCGCTGGGGCGCGCCCAGGTGCGGGCGCTGGCCCAGTCGATCGCCTGCGAGATCCATCCGCTCAACAACCTGCGGGTGCTCAAGTACCTGGTCAAGACGCTGGGCGCCAGCGAAGAGGCCAAGAACACCTGGTACCGCCACTGGGTGCGCAGCGGCCTCGAAGCCTTTGAGCGTCAGCTCGGGCAGCGGCCCGCATCGCGTTTTTGCTGGGGTGAAGCCCCGACCTTGGCCGACTGCTGTCTGGTGCCGCAGATCTTCAATGGCCAGCGCTTCGATGTGAACTTCGACGGCTTGCCTCGCACCATGGCCGCGTTCGAGGCGTGTATGGCCCTGCCGGCTTTCCAGCGCGCGCAGCCCTCGGCCTGTCCGGACTTTGAAGGCTGATGGCCCCGCGCAACCTGTTTGACGCCGGCGCGCAGCTGCCACCGGGTCTGGGTGCCTGGATGAGCTCGCGCGAGGGGGGCCACTCGTCTGCGCCCTGGGACAGTTTCAACCTGGGCGACCATGTCGGCGATGTCCCCGGCCATGTGTTGGCCAACCGCCAGCTGCTGGCCGACACGCTGGGCGTGCGGCCGGTGTTTTTGCAGCAGGTGCATGGCACCGCCGTGCTGGAAATCGGCGCCCACACCCCCGATGGTGCGGTGGCCGATGCCTGCTTTGCTTTTGAGGCCGGCGTGGCCTGCACCATCATGGTGGCCGACTGCCTGCCCGTCCTGCTCTGGGACCGCGAAGGCCGATGGGTGGCTGCCGCCCACGCCGGCTGGCGCGGCCTGGCCGGTGAGGACGGCCAGGGCGTGCTGGAGAACCTGTGGGGTGCTTTGGCCGAGCGTGGCGCCCGCGCAGACCGGACCCGGGTCTGGCTGGGGCCCTGCATCGGCCCCGAGGCCTTCGAGGTCGGTCCGGAAGTGATGCGGGCCTTTGGGCAAGGGCAAGCGGGGGCGGGCTCCGCGTTCAAGCCGGGGCAGGCCGGGCGCCTGTGGGCCGACCTCCCGGCCCTGGCGCGAGCGCGCCTGCATCGGCTGGGCCTGGGCCAGGTGCAGGGCAATGACGGCTCACGCGCCTGGTGCACCGTTTCAGGGTCTGCGCACTTCTTCTCCCACCGGCGCGATGCCCTCCGTCTGGGCAGCAGCGGGCGTATGGCCGCCTGCATCTGGCGCCGCTGACTCGGCCGCCTTCAGCGCCCGCTTGCGTGCTGGCGTCCCCATGATGTAGACCACGATCGACAGCGGCAGGGCGCCATACAGCAAGAAGGTCATAATGGCCCCGAACACCGTGCCTTGTGGTGAAAAGGCTTCGGCCAGGCTCATGAGCACGACCACATAAAACCAGGCGATGACGACGAGGTACATTTTTTTCGGGTCCGGCTGAGAAACGTTTGTAATTTTGGTGACAATGAAAACACCGACACTGCAGGTGTTCGATGCCGATCCAGGCGCGTCAGGAGAGATTCGAGATGGACACGACCCCGCAATTCTGGGCCCAAATGGGAGAAGCTTTCCAGCAGAACCTCGGCAAAAGCTTTTCACAGGCCATGCAGCATTTCCAGGCGATCGATCTGGGCGGCCTGGGTCAGGAGGCCCCGAGCCTGGGTGGCCTGAAATTCGATGGCGACAAGCTGCAGGCCTTGCAGATGCAGTACGTGCGGGAAGCCACCGAACTGTGGAACCAGAGTCTGCACAACAGCTTGCAGATCAAGGACCGCCGTTTCTCGGGCGAAGCCTGGAGCGCCAACCCCGTGGCCGCCTTCAATGCCGCCACCTACCTGCTCAATGCCCGCACCCTGATGGGGCTGGCCGATGCGGTCGATGCCGACCCCAAGGTCCGCAGCCGCATCCGCTTTGCCGTCGAACAATGGGTCGCCGCCGCCGCCCCCAGCAACTTCCTGGCCTTCAATGCCGAGGCCCAGAAAAAGGCCATCGACACCAAAGGCGAGAGCATCGCCAAAGGGGTCCAGAACCTGATGCACGACATGCAGCAGGGCCATGTGTCCATGACCGATGAACGCCTCTTTGAGGTGGGCAAGAACGTGGCCACCACGGAAGGCGCGGTCGTGTACGAAAACGAGTTCTTCCAACTCATCGAGTACAAGCCGCTGACCGCCAAGGTCTATGAGCGCCCCTTTTTGCTGGTGCCGCCTTGCATCAACAAGTTCTACATCCTCGATCTGCAGCCCGAGAATTCCTTCATCCGCTACGCGGTCAGTCAGGGCCACCGCACCTTTGTGGTCAGCTGGCGCAACCCTGATACCTCGATGGCCAGCAAGACCTGGGACGACTACATCGAGCAGGCGGCCATCCGGGCGATCGAGACCGTCCAGCAAATCACCGGTGCGCCCAAGATCAATGCCCTGGGCTTTTGTGTGGGGGGCACCATCCTGTCCACCGCCTTGGCCGTGCTGGCCGCGCGGGGCGAGAAGCCGGTGGCCAGCGCCACCTTCTTGACCACCCTGATCGACTTCAGCGACACCGGCATCCTGGACGTGTTCATCGACGAGAACTTTGTCCGGTTCCGCGAAATGCAGATGGGGCAGGGCGGATTGCTCAAGGGCCAGGACCTGGCGTCCACCTTCAGCTTCCTGCGGCCCAATGACCTGGTCTGGAACTATGTGGTGGGCAACTACCTCAAGGGCGAGACCCCGCCGCCCTTTGACCTGCTCTACTGGAACAGCGATTCGACCAACCTGCCCGGGCCCTTCTATGCCTGGTACCTGCGCAACACCTACCTCGAGAACAACCTGGTCAAGCCCGGCAAGGCCCGGGTCTGCGGCGAGAAGCTTGATCTGCGACAAGTCGATGTGCCGGTTTACATCTATGGTTCACGCGAGGACCACATCGTGCCGATCGGCGGCGCATACGCCAGCACCCAGGTGCTGCCTGGCAAAAAACGCTTCGTCATGGGGGCCTCCGGCCACATCGCCGGGGTGATCAATCCGCCGGCGGCCAAGAAACGCAGCCACTGGATTGGCGCCGAAGGCAAGTTCCCGAAAGACGTCAACGACTGGATCGCCGGCGCCAAGGAATTGCCGGGCAGCTGGTGGACCGACTGGTCTCAGTGGCTCAAGGGCCATGCGGGCAAGCAGATCGCTGCCCCCAAGGGATACGGCAAAGGGGCGAAATTCAAGGCCATCGAGCCCGCACCCGGTCGTTATGTGAAGGCGAAAGCCTGAAGGTTGTAGCAAGAAGGAGACGCTCAAGTGCAAGACATCGTCATCGTTTCAGCGGCACGCACCGCTGTCGGCAAATTCGGAGGCTCTCTGGCCAAAACGGCCGCGCCCGAGTTGGGCAGTGTGGTCATCCGCGAAGCCATCGCCCGTGCCGGGCTGCAGGCCGACCAGATTGGTGAAGTCATCATGGGCCAGGTGCTCACGGCCGGCAGCGGCCAGAACCCGGCCCGTCAGGCCATGATGAAGGCCGGAGTGGCCAAGGAAACGCCGGCCCTGACCATCAACGCCGTGTGTGGCTCGGGCCTCAAGGCCGTCATGCTGGCCGCGCAGGCCGTGGCCTGGGGCGACAGCGAGATCGTGGTCGCCGGTGGCCAGGAAAACATGAGTGCCTCGCCGCACGTGCTGATGGGCAGCCGCGATGGCCAGCGCATGGGCAACTGGAACATGGTCGACTCGATGATCGTCGATGGGCTGTGGGACGTGTACAACCAGTACCACATGGGCATCACCGCCGAGAACGTGGCCAAGGCCCACGGCATCAGCCGCGACATGCAGGACGAGCTGGCCCTGGCCAGCCAGCGCAAGGCCGCCGCCGCGCAGGACGCCGGCAAGTTCAAGGACGAGATCGTCGATGTGGTGATTCCGCAGAAGAAGGGCGATCCGCTGCACTTCAACAGCGACGAATTCATCAACAAGAAAACCACGGCCGAAGCGCTGGCCGGTCTGCGCCCCGCCTTCGACAAGGCCGGCTCCGTCACGGCCGGCAACGCCTCGGGCATCAACGATGGCGCGGCCGCCGTGGTGGTCATGAGCGCGAAGAAGGCCGCGGCCCTCGGTCTGCAGCCGCTGGCCCGCATCGCCGCCTTCGGCACCTCGGGCCTGGATCCGGCCACCATGGGCATGGGCCCGGTGCCCGCCTCGCAGAAAGCCCTGGCGCGTGCCGGCTGGAAGGCGCAAGACGTGGACCTGTTCGAGCTCAATGAAGCGTTTGCCGCCCAGGCCTGCGCCGTCAACAAGGCCCTGGACATCGATCCGCTCAAGGTCAACGTCAATGGCGGCGCGATCGCCATCGGTCATCCGATCGGCGCCTCCGGCTGCCGCATCCTCGTCACCCTGCTGCACGAGATGCAGCGCCGTCAGGCCAGCAAAGGCTTGGCCGCGCTGTGCATTGGCGGTGGCATGGGCGTGTCTCTGGCCATCGAGCGCGTCTGATCTTTTTCCTCACTACCAAAACCCAAGGAGACACACCATGAGTCAAAAAGTCGCATACGTCACCGGCGGCATGGGCGGCATTGGTACCGCCATCTGCCAGCGCCTGCACAAGGAGGGCTTCAAGGTGATCGCCGGCTGCGGCCCGACCCGTGACTACAACAAGTGGCTGGACGAGCAAAAGGCGCTGGGCTACACCTTTTATGCCTCGGTCGGCAACGTGGGCGACTGGGATTCGACCGTCGCGGCCTTCACCAAGGCCAAGGCCGAGCATGGCCCCATCGACGTGCTGGTCAACAACGCCGGCATCACCAAGGACCGCATGTTCCTCAAGATGAGCAAGGAAGACTGGGACGCGGTGATGAACACCAACCTGGACTCCATGTTCAACGTGACCAAGCAGGTCGTGCCCGACATGGTCGAGCGGGGCTGGGGCCGCATCATCAACATCTCGTCGGTCAACGGCGAAAAAGGCCAGGCCGGCCAGACCAACTACTCGGCCGCCAAAGCCGGCATGCACGGCTTTTCGATGGCGCTGGCGCAGGAGCTCGCCACCAAGGGCGTGACGGTCAACACCGTCAGCCCGGGCTACATCGGCACCGACATGGTCAACGCCATCCGCCCCGATGTGCTCGAGAAGATCGTCGCCACCGTGCCGGTCAAGCGCCTGGGCAAGCCCAGCGAAATCGCCTCCATCATCGCCTGGCTGGCCAGCGAGGAGGGCGGCTACGCCACCGGCGCAGACTTCTCGGTCAACGGCGGCTTGCACATGGGCTGATCCCCACTGTGCCTGCCCCTGGGCCCCGCTTTGGCGGGGCCTTTTTCATGCGCGGGATAATCCGGCCATGCCCGAATCGACCTCCCGTTTCAGTCCCTGGCGCCTTTCGGTGGCGCCGATGATGGACTGGACCGACCGCCATTGCCGTTTCTTTCACCGCCTGCTCACGCGCCACACCCTGCTCTACACCGAGATGGTGACGACCGGGGCGCTGACCCATGGCAGCGTGCAGCGGCACCTGCGTTTCAATGCCGAGGAGCATCCGGTGGCGCTGCAGTTGGGCGGCAGCGAGGCCCGTGACCTGGCCATGGCGGCCCGGCTGGGCCAGCAATGGGGTTACGACGAGATCAACCTCAACTGCGGTTGTCCGTCCGACCGGGTGCAGCGCGGGGCCTTCGGCGCCTGCCTCATGAACGAGCCGCAGACGGTGGCCGATGGGGTGAAAGCCATGCGCGATGTGGTCGACATTCCGGTCACGGTCAAGCACCGCATCGGGATCGACCGCATCGAGCGTTACGACTTCGTGCGCGACTTTGTCGGCACGGTCAGCGAGGCGGGTTGCGAGGTCTTCATCGTGCATGCGCGCAATGCCTGGCTCGATGGCTTGTCCCCCAAGGAAAACCGCGAGATTCCCCCGCTGCGCTACGAGCTGGCTTACCGGCTCAAGCAGGATTTCCCGCACCTGACGGTGGCGGTCAATGGCGGCATCCAGACCAATGAAGCGATCGCCGCCCACCTGCAGCATGTTGATGGCGTGATGGTCGGCCGTGAGGCCTACTACAACCCCTGGCTGTTGACCAGCTGGGATGGCCTTTTCTTCGACGACCCGCAGCCGCTGCCAAGCCGGGCCTCGGTGGAAGAAGCCATGGTGGATTACATGGAGCGGGCCCAGGCCGAAGACGGCTGCCCCTGGTATGCGATCGCCCGCCATATGCTGGGCCTCTACCACGGGCAGAGGGGAGGGCGATTGTGGCGCCAGGTCTGGAGCAACCACAAGCTCAAACCCTTGCCGCCCCGAGAGGTGTGGCGCCAGGCCCGCGCCGCCCTGGAGCGGGGGGCGGAAATCCACGCCTGATTCAGTGGGCCGGCTGGCGCACGGCGTCGGCGCGCTGCAAAAACAGTTGCTGGACGCCGTGGGTGATGGCCTCGATCACCTCGGCCGGAAAGTTTTGCAGCAAGGCTTCCGCGCGAGCGGTGTCGGCGAAGAAGCGCTTGGCCTCTTCATGCAAGGCCAATGTGTTGGCGTAGCCCATGTGCCCGACCAGAAAACTGGCCACGGGCGAATGCCGGGCGTCGTGCAGCGAATCGGCGGTCCGGCCCGCCCGCAGCAGCTCGACCACCGTGCTTTCGATGTCTTGTGCGGCCGGCTTCGCCTGCCCGACGGCCGGCAGCAGGTGCTCGAGCTGGGGGCCGGCATCCGGGGCCGCAGACAGTTTGCCCATCAGGCTGGCCAGCGACACACTGGTGCCGATGCGCAGCGAGAGGGCTTCGAGCAGGCCGACGGAGACGAGCTTGATGCGCAGGTACTCGCAGGCCACTTGCAGATTGCGCTGTGTCAGCGCCAGACGCCGCTGGTGGGTGGCGCTGTCGGGCTCGTGGCGGTATTGCCTGAACACCTTGCCCGCCTGCAGGCTGCTGAGAAAGCCTTCCATTTTTTGCAGGGACGTGCGGTAACCGCGCACGGTGTAGACGTTCACCTGGACCAGGTCGTGGTTGGTCTCGGGGATCAGGTTCCAGGTGTTGTCCAGAAACTCGGCGGGATGCGCACTGGCGAAGTTGCCGACGTCGCGGTTGGCCACCCGCACCGCGGTTTCGACGGCGGCAAACACCTGGTCTTCCGTCAGGCCCAGCGCGCTGTCCCGGTTGACGGCCTGCAGGCGCAGCCGCAGCTTTTCGCTGCAGTCGGGGCCATCGGTCGGGGCCGCCCGAAAAGGAATGGTCGCCTCAATGCAAGCGACCACCTGTGCCAGCACGGCCGCGGACAAGAGGTTCCGCATGGACCGCACCGCCACCACCGCGCTGAGGAACTCGTTCTGGCCGCCAAAGGGGTTGAGCAGCTGGTCGTGGGCGAAGCCAAAAAGATCCACCGTCATCTGCAGCAAGGGGTCTTGCCGGACCGCCGCCGGATCGAGTTTCAGGCCTTGTTCGGTTTCCTGCAGGGCATCGGCCAGGTGGCGGGCCAGGCTGAGGTTGATGCCTTGGTCGACCTGCACATAGACCAGGTCGTGGAACAAGGCTGAGAGGACCTCGGTGGGGGTCCCGCCTTCGCCGACATCAAAGATGTGCTCGGGCGTATGAAAAGAGCGCCAGGGGCCCGACATCGACTGGATCACCATGTCGGCCAGCCTGGGCCAGGCCGGGGCCTGCGGATCGCCGCCCAGGGCGCTGGCGCAGCGCTGCAGGGCTTGCAGGCATCGGTTGACGTAGAACGATCGATCCATGGGCTGTATGTGGTGAGGGATTGTGGCCACTTTAGGCCGGACACGGCCCCTGCGTCCGCCCCCGCCAATGCGGCTGGCCAGAGGGTTCAGAAATAGGTGCCCGGGTGCGCCAGGGCCGTGCCGCCCGTGCCCAGCTTGAAGCGCGAGATGCCGCCCAGGTCTTCGCTGTTGATGCCGCCCAGGTCCAGCCAGCGCACCCCGGCCTGTTGCAGCGCCAGCAGGCCTTGCCAGAGCAGCAGGTTGTGCAGGCTCAAGTGCTTGGCTTCGGCCGCCAGCCAGCCGATGTGGTAGGTCGCCGTCTGGCCGTGCCGCAGGAACAGCATGGCGGCCTGCGCCCGCCCTTGGCGGCGCGCTTCGCAGATCAGGTAGCCGTCTTCGGGGCGGGGCGAACTGGCGACAAAGCTCTGGACGAATTCCAGTGGCAGGCCATGGAAGCGGCGGGCGCGCCTTTGTTGGGCCTCTTGTGTCAGCAGGCCCTGCAGGCGCTCGGCATCCTGGCCGATGAACACCTCTGTGTCCTGCAGGCGCTCGGCCTGGCGCAGCCGGTTGCGCCATTTGCCCTGCAGGCCGGCCAGCAGGCTTTGGGCGTCCTGGCGCAAATCGAGCAGCACCGTCGAGTCGCCCGTGATCACCTGGCTCAGACGCCCCGTCTCTGCCGGGCTGAAGCCGGGGTCGGCCGCGCTGGGGGAAAAGAGCACCGCACGCACTGGGCGCAGGGGCACGGCCTTTTTGAGCGCCAGCAGGGCGGCGGCGCGTTCCTCCGCACCGATCTGCGGCGACCAGACCGGGCCTCGGCTGCAGGAGGCCAGACCGATGTAGGCCAGCAGCCGGCGGGTGATGAACTGGGCCTGGCCCACGCACGCCCCGCCGATCAGGATGCGCGCGCGCTGCACCCCCAGGCCCTGCAGCTGCATGGCCTGGCCGTAGGCCCAGGATTGCTCGAGCAGGCGCGGTTGTTCGGCCTCAAAGCCGTCCCAGGTTTCGCGTATGCTGTCATTCCAGATCAACTGCATGGTGGGCATCATAGTCATGGCGGACAAAGCCGATCCCCGCGCGGGGCCAGCCGCGTGGCCCAAGCCCCGGCTGACCCGGGCGGCGTGGCTCTGGATCCTGGTTTACCTGGGGGTGCCGGTGCTCGCGCTGGGGACTGCGCTGGATGCCCTGCTGTGGTGGCTGACCGGCCAATGCACGGGCCTGTGGTGCTGGTTCTGAAGGCCTGCCGCGCCCACTGGCGCCTGACCCTGAGAGCTTGCATCAGCCTGACGCCGGGCCGAGTGTGGCTCCACCGTCTCATCCGTCGGCCTTGATGTTGACACTAATGGCGATTTTGTTGATTTCTTGACTAGAATCAACCGAAGGGCCCACCTTTGCCGGGCCATGGCCAGGAGCGCGTTTTGAGCAAGAGGCAGATTGTCCCGACCCAGCAGGACAAGTTGATGGATGCCGATGAGATCATCGTCTCCAAGACCGACCTCAAAGGCCGCATCACCTACGGCAACAGCACTTTCATGAAATATGCCGGTTATCTAGGGACGTAGCTGATCCACGTTTAATAATGCATTATGTTGCATTCCGACATGCCGCGGTCCCTGGCCTGGGTCGCGCAGGAGTTGCAGGCCATGAATCAGAGCTACGAACAGTTCGTGCTGGGTCTGCGGCACTGACTCGTCTTGGGGCGGGGGTATCAAGTTCGCCCGTCTAGCGCCGATATATCATGTGGCGTCTATATCCCACTGTTGTCGGCATGGTTGTCCTGCCGGACAGTCCTAGCGGGATTCGACTCATGAATGCGACTCCACAGATGCTTTCTCCCCCGGCGACACCCCGTGTCGATGCCGCTGAGCGCTTCATGCGCTCGCCCCACCGGCCGCCCTTCGGGTATGTGCCGTCGGAGGTGGCGCGCCAGCTCGAGACCGAGTTGCAGCTGGCCTGGGAGGTGGTCCATGGACGCGCCACGCTGGAAGAGCTCGAACGCCACCTGGCGGCCGCGGGCAGTCCGGTGCGGGGGGGCGCGGCGCCACGCAGGAAGGCAACCGTTGCCGCGCCCCGTCCCGTCGCCCAGCCCGCGCCAGAGCGCAGCGCCGATCCGGCGGCGCCCGCACGGCCGCGTCAGAAGGTGAGCGCGGAAGGCGCTGGCGAGAAAAACATTTACGAACCCGGCCAGGTCCTGTTCAACAAGGGCGACAAGGCCGACCACCTGGCCATCATCCTGGAAGGCCAGGTCGAAATCTTCGATCCCGCCGACAACAAGACCATCGCCACCCTGGGCGCAGGCGCCTCCTTCGGCGAACAGGCCATCCTGGAAGGCGGCGTGCGCGGCGCTTCGGCCCGCGCCAAAGACCAGGTGACCTGCCTGGAAATCAGCACCGCGCCGCTGCGGGCCATCCTCAAGTCCGACCCCGGCATCCTCACGCCCATCGTCGAAAGCCTGCTGCTGCAGCTCAACATGGTCAACAAGCTCTCGAAGCTGGAAAAGAGCGAGGAAGAGGTCTATTCCTACGAGGTCCTCAGCCAGAGCCGCATGTCCACCATGCAGCTGCAGAACCTGCTGACCGAGATTTACAACACCGGCGACACCAAAGGGCTCTCCAGCGAGGGCCTGATGTTCCTCAAGCTGCAGGCTTCGGACAAGCTCAAGACCTCGGCACAGCCGGCCAGCGAGCGCCTGGCCAGCGCCGGCGAGGACAACTTCGCCTCGGCCTACATCGTGGTCGAAGGCCATGTCGACGCCGAAAGCGCCCAGTACCGCTACAGCCTCGGCCCGGGCAGCGTGCTGGGCCTGGCCGAAGGCCTGACCGACGCGGCCCTGACCTGGACCCTGACGGCGCAGGACCATGTCACGGTCATGGAGATCCCCATCGACAAGGCCTTGAGGGGTCTTGAGCATGCCAACCCGGGCATCCGGGGCATTGTTCGATACACTGCGGACAGGATTCTCGATCTGCAGAAAAGGCTTTGATGGACAAGGAACCCTTCATCATCAAAAGCGGCAAAGGGCACTCTGTCGAAATTGAACAGGGCTCGACCCATGCCCGCCGCAAAAGCAATGTGGTTGCCCCTCAGGATGAGGCCACCGAGGAGCGGGTGGTCAAAGAGTCGGTACAGGAAGAACGCAAGCTGGCCGACCTGAGCCTGCAGGGCGAAGACCCGCAGGCCAGCCTCTCTCCGCTTGCCGAGACCGAACATGCCGAGACCGCCGCGGCCCGCGCGGGCAGCCACCAGGAGGGCGTGCCCGAAGGCAGCGCGCTGGCGCCGCGCCAGGCCGAGGTCCCTGAGGATGAGGCCGCCCCGGGCGCCGCCCAGGATGGGCCGGTCATCGTGCTGGAGGCCCGGACCGAGGAAGACGCCAAGGTCGCCAAGGGCGACATCGAAGCCGACCGCTTCCTTTCGGGTGATGCTGCGCAAGAGGCCCAGCGCGATGCGCGCGGCCCCAAGGAACAGGTGCTGGGTGACCGCTTTGCTTCAGACCATCCCGAGGCGCTGCCCGAGGAGGAGCTGCGGGGCCCCGGCCAGCCCGAGCAGCCGCTGAGCAATCGCCAGAAGGTCGACCTGTTGCAGGCCCAGGCCAACCGCATCCAGATCGAGCAGGCCGGCACCGCGCCGGCCGAGCTGAACCTCGAGCGCCAGACCCCAGACCACGCCGCGACAGCGGCAGGGGAGGCGGACCTGGTGCAGGCGGCCGCGCCCGCCAAAACCGAAGGCGAGCCGCCGCCGGTGGTGGTGCCTGTGGCCAGCGAAAGCTTGCCGCCCGAGCTCGAGGGCAATCTGGGCTTCACGCCCCCGCCGGCTCCCGAGGCCGAGGCCTCGGGCTTGCTCGCGCGTGTGCGGGCGCTGCGAAGCCACATGTCGGTGACAGACGACCGGCTCACCAAGCTGCAGGGCAAGCCCCCCATCAAGCACTGAGGCGCTCTGCTACCGGCTGGCAGGGGGGTGCGCTGGCTGGCGCGGCCGTTCAGAGGTGAAAGCGGCTGACCGGACGCGGCGTCGGCATGGACGTGGTGCGCACCAACGTCATGCGCCTGGGCGGCAGCATCCATCTGGATTCCGAAGTCGGGCGCGGCACCATCTTCACCATGCAGATGCCGCTGTCGGCGGCGGTGCAGGAGGTGTTGCTGGTCAACGCCGCCGCCCAGACGCTGGCCATTCCCGGACGCTATGTGGCCGAACTCGTCGAGGTCGAGCCCGAGCAGTACCAGTCGGTCAAGGGCCGCTCGGCCATCCTGCTGCGTGGGCATTTCCTGCCCATCGTGCGGCTGGAAGACATTCAGGGCTTCCCGCCCAGCCAGGAACAGGCGCAGCGCTATGTGGTGGTCCTGTCGGACGGCCAGCGGACGCTGGGGGTTTCGGTCTCCGAATTTGTGGGCCGGCAGGAACTCTTCACCAAGGACATCCATCCGCGTCTGGCTGCGCTGCCCGGCGTGGGCGGGGCGTCCATTCTGGGCGATGGCCGGGTGGTGCTGATCCTGGACGGCGCCGCGCTCTACCGCCTGGCCGAGAACCTGCACATGCAGCAGCCGCCTGTGGCGCTGGCTGCCTGAGGGAGGATCACCCTGCCATGGCCATCTTCCTGCAGGTCCGCACCGGTCAGCTGCACCTGATGCTCGATGCCTTGCAGGTGCACGAAGTCTTCGGGCTCGACACCCTGGTCGACGGGGCCCAGGGCCATGTGCAGTGGCGTGACCAGGTGCTCAACGGGGTGGATGTGGGCGAGTTTTTCTGCCTGCGCCACGCCCAGCCGGTCCAGGTCGAGCGCGCCCAGCCGCAGCAGCTTGGGCATGTTGATGCCGAAAAAGATGTCGGAATTCATGCCGCCTCGAGGTCTGGCTGCGCGAGCGCCAACTCCAGACCATCGCAGGCCAGGAACACATCCGGGTCTTCGATCATGAGCTGCAACTCGGCCGCACAGGCGTCGTCGCGGGAGGGATCGTGGTGGCTCAGGGCCAGCTGCCGGGCGCCGCAGCGGCCGGCAAAGCGCATGCCTTCTTGCCAGGTGGAGTGGCCCCAGCCCTTGTACTGCGCGAAGTGGCGGTCGTCGTAGCTCGAATCCCAGATCACCAGGCCGGCGCCGCGGGCAAAGGCCTCCAGGGCCTGGTCGCGGGGGCTGCCGTGCTCGTGGTCGCTGAGGTAGACCACCGAGGTCTGGCCTTGCTGTGCCCGCACCCGGTAGCCAAAGGCCGTGCCCGGGTGGTTGAGTTCGCAGGCGCCGATGTGCCAGGGACCGAGCAGGGTGGGGGCGTCGGTGGGCAAGGGCAGCCACTGCATGTCGGGCCGGATCAGCGACAGCGAGACCGGAAAGCCCACGCCGCCATAGACCGAACCCAGCTTGGCCTGCAGCTCGGCCGCCGAGGTGCAGGCCGCGCTGGCCAGGGTCAGGCTGCCTTTTTTCTTCTTGCCCAGGAAATAGGGCAGGCCCAGCACATGGTCCAGGTGGAAATGCGAGAGCAGGATCACATCGTGCCCATCGGTGGGCTCGGCATGCATCAGGCCGGTGCCGGCATCGATGAAGAGCTGGTGCCCCTGCTAGCTCAGGGCCACGCAGCTGGTGTCCCCGCCCAGCCGACGGTGGGTCGGCCGGAAAAAGGGGTAGGAAGCGCGGGTGCCCCAGAACTTGACGGTCAGGCTGTCGTGGTGCGCATGCATGGTGTGGATTTGCAGGTTTTGGCGATTCTAGCGGTTACCTGCCCACCCACCGGGCCGCGGGGTTCAGTTGCTTTCAATCACGCGGCCATTGAGCGGCTGGACCGGTCGGGCGTTGTGCTTGAAAGGGAACTGGGCGATCTGCTCGCGCGACATGTTGATCGGGGTCTTGAGGATGAAAAACCGGATCGGCTCGGTGCAGGGCGGGGTGGTCAGGGAGCCCTGGTAGGTGTAGTAGTCGCGCTCGCGCGGCAGCAGATTGCCCGGGTTGAACTTGACGCCTTCGGGGCTGACTTCCGGACCCTCCTTGGTCGGGGCATGGGTCCACAGGGTGCGGATGCCCGGGTTTTCGTTGCCTTCCTTGACCATCACGCCGATCACCACGATCTCGCCGGCGTCGTTCTTGTGGACGAAGTGGATGTTCATCGGGAAGGCCTTGCCGTCGAACTGTTCTTCGCTGGGCCGGTGAAAGTGGAACTGCACCAGGTCGTAGGGCTTGCTGTCCACGCGCAGCTTGCTGCCGGGCGTGCCCATGACCTGCAGGGTGTGGCCGTTGTTCACCAGGGTCAGGTCGCCCACCTTGTAATCCGGGGCCAGCAGGTAGCGGGTTTTGGCCATGGGGCCGGTGATGTTGAGCGGGGCCTGGGTCTTGCCCTTGGCGCAGTTGGGGAATTCCTTGCCCCAATGCTCCGGGCCGGTCTCGCCCGCATAAGACCACGCGTGACCGGCGTGGGCGCTCTTGTGTTCTTCCTTCTTCTCGGCGGCCGCCCCCTTGCCCTCGGTTTCGGGACGCAGGGGCTTGGGCGTGTTGCATTCGGCCAGCACCTTGACATCTTGGCCGGCCGCGGCCAGGGCATTTTGGGTGGCGCAGATGATGTTGCGTTGCTTGTCCCAGTCCACCAGCTGCAGGGTTTTCTGCAGGGTCTCGAGCGACTGGGCGTCTTCGGTGCCCTTGGTCATCAGGCGGATCACCCCCAGGCCGAGCATGCGCTCGCTGCTGAGGTTCTTTTCGCGGGCGTAGAGCTTTTCCAGATCGCTGAGCACCTGGCCGCCGGCCAGGGCGCCCTTGACCGCATCGAATTGCTGGGCCTTGGGCTGCAATTCCTTGACCCGCTCCTGTTCCTTGCCCAGGCTTCCCTCGGCGGTCTTGAGCTTTTCCTGAGCCGATTCGGCCTGGCCGGTGGCTTCCTGGATTTGCGTGGCGGCGGTCTGGGCCAGGGTTCTCTGGTTCCAGGCGTAGTAGCCGGCACCGGCGAGCCCCAGCACCAGGAGGATTTCAAGAAGGATTCGTTTCATGGCACATCCGGAAAGTCAGTGGTTCAGGATCGGTGGACGCGGCCTTCACAGCCGCTGCAGATTGAATTGCCGCAGGCCCAGCTCGTCCAGGCTTTTCTGCTCGCGCGCACGCGCCAGCCGGCGCTGGTGCTGCAGGTCTTCATCGACCAGGGACTGCATTTTCATGCGCGCGCGCTCGGCCTCGATCAGGGCCAGGCGCTGCTGCTGGCAGGCCTGCGCCGATTTTTGCAACTCATCGGACAGCCGGGTGCGCAGCTGGTCGAGCTGCGCGAGGAACTGCCGCTGGTTGAGGGCATCGTGCATGCCCTGGCGGGCGGGGGCCGGGGTGTGGGCCTGTGCGCGGTAGTCGCTGTAGAGCTGCTCGATGCGGGACAGGCTCTGCTCGAGCGATTGGTGTGTCTGTTGCGCCCGGGCCAGCCCGGCCTGGGCGTCTTGCAGCTGGCGCTGGGCCTTGCTCAGCAGAATGTTCCAGCATTCCCTTGCTTTCATGGTCATGCCTCCTTCAACTGTTCATCATTTCGCGCAGGCGCTGGCGGGTGGTCGCCTCGTCCTCGGCCAGGTGCATGTCCTGGCGCAGGAAGGCCTCCATCTCCTGGCGCAGCCGGATGGCTTCGTCCAGGGCCGGGTTGCTGCCCGCGTCGTAGGCGCCGACCTGGATCAGGTCCAGGTTTTGCTGGTAGAGCGACCACAGCCGCCGAAAGCGGTTGGCTTGCTGCAGGTCTTCGGGGGGCAGCAGGGTTTGCATCACGCGGGAAATCGAGCCGTTGAGGTCGATCGCCGGGTAATGCGCGGCGTCGGCCAACTGGCGCGAGAGCATCACCTGCCCGTCCAGAGACGCGCGGGCGATGTCCACGATCGGGTCGTTGCCATCGTCGTTTTCGGACAGCACGGTATAGATGGCGGTGATGGCCCCATGGCCATGGCGGCCCACGCCGGCCCGCTCGATCAGGTTGGGCAGCAGGGCAAACACCGAGGGCGGGTAGCCCTTGGAGGTGGGCGGCTCGCCAATGGCCAGCCCGATTTCGCGCTGCGCATGCGCCACCCGCGTCAGGCTGTCGCAGAGCATCAGCACGCTCAGGCCCTGGTCGCGGAAGTATTCGGCAATCAGGTGGGTCAGGTGCGCGGCTTTGAGCCGCAGCACGGGTGACACATTGGCCGGTGCGGCCACCACCACCGATTTGGCCACGCCCTCGGGGCCCAGGGTTTCCTGGATGAAGGCCTGCACCTCGCGCCCGCGCTCGCCGATCAGACCGATCACGACCACATCGGCCTTGGTGAATTTGGTCATCATGCCCAGCAGCACACTCTTGCCCACGCCGGAGCCGGCGACCAGGCCGATGCGCTGGCCCTTGCCCAGGGTCAGCATGCCGTTGATCGCCTTGACGCCCACATCCAGCACCTGCTGGATGGGTCCGCGTTCCATGGGGTTGAGCGACAGGCCGTGCAGGCCCAGCCGCGTGCTGCAGGCGGGGCGGGGCTTGCCGTCCAGCGGTTCGCCGCGCCCGTCGATCACCCGGCCCAGCAGCTCCGGCCCGACCCAGGCGCTGCCCAGGTCGTTGGCCAGGCGCACGCTCGCGCCGGGGCCGATGCCGGTCGGTTCCGTCAGCGGCATCAGGTAAAGCGTTTGTTCGTGAAAGCCCACCACCTCGGCTTCGACCTGCTGACCGTCCATGCCGGTGATGATGCAGCTCGAGCCCACCGGGGCCATGATGCCGCGCGCCTCCAGCCGCAGGCCGGCCAGGCGTACCAGGGTGCCGGTGCGCGAAGGCGGTGCGCCGCGCAGCTGCGGCAGGCAACGCTCGACGGTGGTGGCGAAATCATGCATCGGCTTCTTCCTGTCCTTCGGCCGGGCCGGTGGCCGGGCGCGGCTGCACATCGCTGACCGGTGAGGCCTGTCCGAAGCGGGCGCTGATCTGCTCGCCGCGCATCGCGCTCTGGGCCGACCAGCGCTGGGGCTGGCCCAGCAGCGAAGCGGCAAGCGCCTGCAGGCGGTGCTCGATGAGGTCGGTCACCATGGCGTCGTCCACCCGCACGCGCACGCTGCCGGGCAGCAGGTTGTCGTGGGCTTCCCAGCGCCAGGCTTGGGGGCGGTCCGAGGCCAGGTCGGGCTGCGCTTGCAGCCGTTCAAGGTCGCGGGGGTTGAGTTCGATGCAGACCTGGGCCTGCTGGCCGGGCTGCAGTTCGTCGATGCAGCGTTGCACCAGCCGGTCAATCGCCTGGGCGCCGATCTGCAGTTCGCCCAGCACCAGCTCCTCGGCCAGGTGCAGCGCCAGGCGCTTGAGCGGTTCGTGCAGCATATCGGGCTCTTCGCGCAGCTGCAGCACCGCATCGCCGACGCGCTCGAGCAGCTCGCGCAAGGCCTGTGCGTCTTGTGCCTGGGTCGAGGCCTGTTGCTCGCGCAGCTCGGCCTCGGCTTGGGCCTGGCCTTCGCGCAGGCCCTGGGCCCGGCCTTCTTCGAAGGCGGTCTGGCGGATCTGTTCGGCCTGCGCCGCATCCACCGCCGATGGCTCGGGCGCTTCGCCAGCCCCGGAAGGGGGCAGGCCCTGGGTGTCCGGCTGGCCCGGGGCACCGCCTGGCGTGGCCGTGGGGCGCCAGCGGGCGGGCGCATCCAGGCGGCTGTCGGGCATGGCCTCGATGCGCGCGCGCTGAAAGCCCGTGTCGACCTGGCTGCGGAAATCCTGGGCGCTGAAGCCGCCGGTGTGGCGCGCCAGCCCGAGGAAATCCATGGGCCGGAACGCGGCGGGACGCACCGGATGGACCGGGCTGCGGGCTTCAGACAAAGTCTTCTCCTCCGCCGAGCACCAGCTCGCCAGCGTCCGAGAGCTTGCGGGCGATGCGCATGATCTGCTTTTGGGCGTCTTCCACGATGGCGATGCGCAGCGGGCCCATGGCCTCCATGTCGTCGCGGAACATGCCGCGGGCACGCTCGGACATGTTGTCGAAGAACTTGGTCTGCACCAGGTCGCTGGCGCCCTTGAGCGCGGTCATCAGCAGCTCGGGCTCGACATTGCGCATGAGCACCTGGATGCCGCGGTTGTCCACGCCCGTGAGGTTCTCGAAGGTGAACATGTTGTCCTGGATCTTGAGCGTCAGGTCGGCATCGATCTGCTCGAGGCCCTGCATGATCTGGGATTCCAGCTCGGTCTTGGTGAAGTTCATGATCTTGGCGGCCGCCTTGATGCCGCCGAAGCTCGAGGACTTGGCGCTGGAGTTGTTGGCGAACTGCTTCTTCATGATCGCCTCCAGCTCTTCCATGGCCGCTGGCTGCACGGTCTCCAGGCTGGCGACCCGCTGGATGATCTCGGGCCGGGCCGAGGCCGGCAGGAAGTTGAGCACGTCGGCGGCGACTTCGTGTTCGAGCACCGACAGGATGATGGCGATCACCTGGGCGTGTTCCCCCCGGATCATGTCGGCGATCGAGCGGGCGTCCATCCAGCGCAGGATGTCCAGGCCCTTGCTGCTCTGGCCGGGCATGATGCGGCCGAGCACGGAGGCGGCCTTGTCCTCGCCGAGGGCCCGCTTGAACACCTTTTCGACATAGTCGGTGGTGCCCAGACCCAGGCTGGTCTGTTTCTTGATCGTGGCCACGAATTCGTCGAGCACGGCGTTGACGGCTTCCTGCGACAGGTCGGCCACCTGCACCATGGCGCCCCCGAGCGCCTGGACCTCCTTGGGGTCCATGTACTTGATGAGTTCGGCGGCCTGCTGTTCACCCAGCAGCAGCATCAGCACGGCGGCGCGCTGCACGCCGGTCATGTTGGCCAGCTCCTGCTGCAGCGCCTGTTGGGCGGCGGCTTCGGCTTCGGTGAGGACGGTTTCTGGCATGGCGGGTCTTCCCGGGCGTCAGACGCCCTTGATCATGTTCTTGAGCACGCTGGCCACGCGTGCGGTGTCGTCGGCAACGATCATCCGCACCAGGGCCACCTTGTCGTCGTAAGTATTGGCGGTGTCCAGCATTTCCAGAGGGATGTTGGACTTCTTGGGCTTGAGTTTGGCCTTGATGTCTTCCAGCGTCTCGCCTTCGCCCAGCTGGATGTTGGCCAGGTCTTCCTCGGTGAGTTCGCCATCGGCCAGGGCCTCTGGGCTGCTCAGCAGCAGGGCCGGGTCGGCCACAGGCTCGTCCTTCTTGAGGGTGGCCATCAGCACCGGACGCACCACCAGCAGCAGGAAGGCGACAAACAGCAGACCCAGCAGCGCGGTCTTGAGGTTGGCCAGCACCGCCTCGTCCTTGTACCAGGGGATGCTCAGGTCGATCACCTGCTCGGGCTCGAATTTGGCCTGCACCACGGTCACCACGTCGCCGCGGTCTTCCTTGTAGCCGACCACGCCGCGCACCAGCGCCTGCATCTGCTCGAGTTCTTCCGGCGTGTAGGGGTTGGGCTTGGGTTCGCCCACTTCGCCCTTGTCGTTCTTGGCACCCGGCAGGGGCGGGCGTTCGTTGATGACGACGGCCACGCTCAGGCGCTCGACGTTGCCGGTGGCTTCCTTGACATGGCGCACCGAACGGTCGAGCTCGAAGTTGCGGGTGCTGCGCGAAGCGGTGGTCGACGAGGCCTGGCTCTCGTTGGCGGCCGGTGGCGTGGTGGCCGTCTGGGCCGTGGTGGTCGGGGTCGGCGGCGCGGTGTTGGACAGGCTGCCCGGCACACCGGCGGCCTCTTTTTGCGAGAGGCGGTCCTCGCTGAGCGATTCCGAGCGGGTCTTGGGGCCTTTTTCGCGGCGGTCGTAGTCTTCGCTGGTGAATTCGCTCTGCGTGAAATCCAGCGACATATTGACCTGCGAGCGCACGTTGGCGTCGCCCACGATGGGTGCCAGGATCTGGGTGACGCGCTGGCGGTAGAGCTCTTCGAGCTTTTGCTTGTGCTGTGCCTGCGCCGACGTCAAACCGAGGGCGGCCTGCGTGGTGGTTTCGGTAAACAGCTTGCCCTGGTGGTCCACCACCGTGACATGGTCCGGGTTCATGCTGGGAATGCTCGAGGACACCAGGTGGATCAGGGCCTGGACCTGGTCGTGCGTGACGCTGCGGCCGGGGTAGGGGGTGATCACCACCGAGGCCTTGGGGGGCGTGCGGTCGCGCACGAAGGCCGACTGCTTGGGCATGGCCAGGTGCACGCGCGCATGCTGGATGGTCTGGATTTGCAGGATGGTGCGCGCCAGTTCCTGCTCCATGGCGGCCACATAGCGCACCTGTTCCATGAACTGGCTGGTGGTCATGGCCGACTGGTCCTTGAGCCCGTCCAGACCGGCGGGGCCGGACTTGGGCAGGCCTTTGGAGGCCAGGAAGATGCGCGCTTCGTGGTAGCGGCTGCTGGGCACCGTGATCTGGCCGGTGGCCGGATCGAGCACCGGCTTGAATTCGGCCTGGCGCAGGGCTTCGAGCGCGGTCTGCTGGTCGGCCTCGCTGAGCACGGTGTTGAGCAGGGGGCGGTAGGTCGGGGCATTGACCCAGCTGTAGACCAGCGCAAACAGCAGCACGACCAGGGCCATGAGCATGTAGGGCAGGACTTTCTTGACCTGGGGTTGTTCGGCCCAGGCCTTGACGGGGGCCAGCAGACCGCCGGATGAGGTCGCGAGCGCGCCGTCCTGTTCGCCCAGGGCCGGGAGGTTGTTGCCTGTGTTGGCCAGTGCTTGGCCTGTGGCGCTGCCGGCGGGGGCCATCAGGCCGGCTTGCATGGTGGTGGTTGCCATGGTCGGTGTCTTTCAGTCGCGGCTTAGACCGGCATGTTCAGGATGTCTTCGTAGGCCTTGAGGACCCGGTTGCGCACCTGCAGGGTGGCTTCGAAGGCCAGCGAGGATTTCTGGGAGGCCAGCACCACTTCGGTCAGCGGCACATCCTCACCCCGCTGGTAGCGCTCGACCATGCCCTTGCTTTGCGCCTGCAGGTCATTGACCTGCTCGAGCACCTTCTGGATGCTCTGGCCGAAGTCGGTGCGGGCAACGCCGCCCGCGCCACTGGCCGATTTCTCGTCCAGCCCGGCCGCTTGCGCCGAATGCGAGCGCAGGGTGGCCAGCATGGACTGGATATTGGCTTGCGAGTTGATCCTGTCGATCATGGGGGTCTCCTGGTCTTCAGGTGCCGCTCATGGCGAGCGGCTGGGTCTTGAGCTTGGCGAGCTTGTAACGCAGCGTGCGTGGGCTGATGCCCAGCTTGCGCGCGGCCTCGATGCGGCTGCTGGTCGCCTCGATGGCGGCCAAGATGAGCTGGTGTTCGTTGTGCCGTACGGCGTCCTGCAAGCGGGCTTCGGCGCTCATGCCGTCTGTGGCCATGCCGGCGCCGCCCAGGGCCATGACTGGCGCGGCGCTCCAGTCGGTCGCGCTGGGCACGGGGGCTGCGCTGGCCAGCGGCTGAACCGGGGCCGGGGCAGGGGGCTGCATCGCCACCACCGGCTCGGCCGGTGCGGCTTGCAGCGGCGCGTCAAACATCAGGTGTTCGGCCCCGATGCGGCCGTCGCCGCTGAGCACGGCGGCGCGCTGCATCACGTTTTCGAGCTCGCGCACATTGCCTGGCCAGGGGTAGGCCATGAGCAGGGACTGGGCCTGCGGTTCGATGCGCCAGCCCACCGGCTGACGTGCGCTCAGGCACTGCAGCATGTGCACCGCCAGCGGCAGGATGTCCAGCGGTCGCTCGCGCAGCGGCGCGATGCGCAGCTTGAAGGTGCTGATGCGGAAGTAGAGGTCTTCGCGGAACTCGCGGGCGACGATGGCCTGGCGCAGGTCCTTGTTGGTCGCGGCGATCACGCGCACGTCCAGGTCGATGCGGCGCTCGCTGCCCAGGCGGGTGAGCTGGCGCTCTTGCAGCACCCGCAGCAGCTTGGCCTGCAGGTGCAGGGGCATCTCGCCGATTTCGTCCAAAAAGATGCTGCCGCCCTGGGCCTGTTCGAACAGGCCGCGGTGCGCGCCCTGGGCCCCGGTGAAGGCGCCTTTTTCGTGGCCAAAGAGCATGTCGTCGATGAGTTGCTCGGGCAGGGTGGCGCAGTTGAGCGCCACAAAGGGTCCGCCTGCGCGGGCAGACGATTCGTGCAGCACGCGGGCCAGCACTTCCTTGCCGGCCCCTGTGGGGCCTTCGATCAGGGCGGTTACGCCGGCTTGGCCCACGCGCTGGGCGAGGGCCAGCAGGTGGCGGCTGAGCGGGTCCACATAAATGGCGCTGCGCGGGGCAGGGCGGTGTGCAGTGTTGGGGTGGGTGGGGCTGGCCGCAGCGGCCTCGCTGGGCGCTGGGGCGGCGGGCTCCTGGGCCGGCGCATCGGCTTGCGTGGCGGGCCGGA